>Ga0068855_100002807_pt1 | contig 21437 bp, 24 predicted proteins | sample KBSCornC52_FD_66592 | JGI IMG/M metagenome (GOLD analysis project Ga0068855, IMG submission 66592) | Corn rhizosphere microbial communities from Kellogg Biological Station, Michigan, USA - KBS Corn C5-2 | ecosystem: Host-associated > Plants > Roots > Rhizosphere > Soil ...
GTAGCCTGACCTGCGATCGCTGCGGCGTCGCCAAAAAGTGCAGCAGCAACTTCGACTGCGTGCCGGGCCACTTTTGTAATGGCGTGCACGTCTGCCAGTAATCGAGCCCGATGTCAGAGCATGCCTTGAATCGCCAATCGAATGCTCAATGCCGCGCGCGGCCTCGCGCTCTTAGCGCTGGCTTGGCCACGCTGCTCGCACTCGGCTGTAGCGGACAGTCGACGGTGTACGAGGTCATCACGATCAATGGTGGAGTAGCGGCGAGCGGCGGAGCCGGCGCGCTGGTGGCGAGCGGAGGTGGCACCGTTTCGAGGGCGGGCTCTACCGCGAGCTCCGGCGGAGTCAGTGCTGGCGGTATTGCGGGTGACGCGGCTCAAGCAGGAAGCGCAAACGCGAGTGGCGGCGTCGGCGATACGGGCGGCGCGAACACAGACGGGGGTGTCGGCGGCAGCGGTGGCAGCGGCGTAGCTGCAAGCGGTGGCGTCGCGGGCAATGGCGCGGCTGGCGCTGGCGTCGCAGGCGCAGCTGGCAGCGGCAATGCTGGCCAAGTGGGTGCCGGCGGCGCGCTTTGCGGCACATGGATTGCGGATGTGCCGCCCGATTGCCACGCGACGATCGCGTGTGGTGCCGGCACTCCCGTGGTCGATCAGAGCAATGCTCCCACGCCCACGAATTCCTGCGTGCTCGGCACTTGCAACAGCGCCGGCATCCCCGGCACCGCACCGGCTCCAGTCGGGACGGCGTGTAGCGCTGCCGGAGGCGGCATCTGGTGCGACGGCGCGGGTAAATGCGTTGCGTGCCTGCAGCCCAGCGATTGCAACGCCGGGCAGATCTGCTCGGCTTCCCACGAGTGCACCAGCGGTGCTTGCACGGACGTTGCTTGCGGCGGCGCTTGTCCGCCGTGCGTCAACGGCAAAAAGTGCCTGCTCGACAGCGATTGCTCGAGCTTTGCGTGCGACGCCTCGTCGCTCACGTGCATCACGCCGCAGTGCCAAGACCACCGCCAAGACGGCGTCGAGACTGACGCCGACTGCGGCGGAGGGGTTTGCCCCGCCTGCGTGCTCGGCAAGGCCTGCATTGTCGATACCGATTGCGGCAGCCTGGCTTGCGACGCGCTGAAATTGACTTGCATCAGTAGCCCCTGTGCGGACCACCGCTTGGACGGCTATGAGACCGACATCGATTGCGGCGGTGGGGGTTGCCCAGCCTGCAACGTCGGCCAGGGCTGCCTCAGCAACTTCGACTGCGTGTCGGGCCACTTTTGCAATAGCGGGCACGTCTGCCAGTGACACGACGGATGCCTATGACCGGACGAGGTTCGATCCCGATGTCAGAGCAGGTCTTGAATCGCCGACCGATCGCTGTATCCCGAGCGCGGCGTCACGCTCTGAGTAGTGGCTTGGCCACGCTGCTCGCACTCGGCTGTAGCGGAGAATCGACGGTGTACGAGGTCATCACGATCAACGGCGGAACGGCCGCGAGCGGCGGAGCCGGCGCTCCGAGCACGAGCGGAGGAGGCCCCGTTTCGATGGCGGGCGCCCGATTGCCACGCGACGATCGCGTGTGGCGCCGGCACTTCCGTAGTCGACCAAAACAACGTCCCCACGCCGACGAATCCCTGCATCCTGGGCACTTGCAACAGCGCGGGCATCTCCGGCACCGCGCCCGCTCCAGCCGGGACAGCGTGTAGCGCGGCCGGAGGCGGCATCTGGTGTGACGGCGCGGGGAAATGCGTGCCGTGCCTGCAGGCGAGCGATTGCAGCGCCGGGCAGATCTGCTCGGCTTCCCACGAGTGCATGAGCGGTTCTTGCACTGACGTGGCTTGTGGCGGTGCCTGCCCGCCTTGCGCCAACGGCAAAAAATGCGTCGCCGACGCCGATTGCTCGAGCTTTGCGTGCGACTCGGTGTCGCTCACGTGCGTCACGCCGCAATGCCAAGACCACCGCCAAGATGGCGTCGAGACCGACGCCGACTGCGGCGGCGGGTTCTGCCCGGCTTGCGTGCTCGGCAAGGCGTGCCTGGCCGACACCGATTGCACCACCTTTGCTTGCGATGCGCTGAAACAGGTCTGCGTCAGCAACCAATGCGCGGACCACCGCACCGACGGCTATGAGACCGACATCGATTGCGGCGGCATCAATTGCTTGTCCTGCGGCGTCGGCATGGGCTGCCACAACAGCCTAGATTGCCAGTCCGGTCATGCTTGTAACGGCCAGCACGTCTGCCAGTGACGTCACTGTGAGACGAAGGTCTTGAAGTTCAGATTGTCGTCGGACGAGCCCGCCGTGCTGCCGAATGCAATCGAGCCACCCGCATAGGTGCTCGGCTGCGACGCGGAGATCAAAATGCCCGTACACACGTCGTCACCACTACAACCGGTGCCGGCAGCGGGGCCGCCCTGGCAATGGGATGCAACGCAGGTGCCCGGCACGCCCTTCAAATGCAGCTCGACGCGCACTTTTTCGGTAGGCGTCACCGCGATGCATTGGCTCGAGAGATCGAAGAAGGCCTTGCCGATCGTGCCTGCCGCCAAATTTCCGCCGGTTTGGCAGGCCAGCACGGACATTGCGACGGTGCCTTTGCCGAGCAGCGTGCCGCCGACGGTTTTGTAAACATCGAGTTCGAGATTGCCAACCGTGGCGCCGCACGCGACCGGCAGCGAGAGCTCGACCCCGCTGAGCAAACCGGTCTTGCCCACCGTGATGAGCTGCCCGATCGCCTCCGAGTCGGTCACATTCCAGGTATCCGGTGCGCCACCGAGTTGCTGTTGATCGACGGGCGCAAGCTTGGGGTCGAGCGCGGTGCACACGCTGGCCTGACAGGTGCTGGCCAATACACAGCCATTGCCGGAATCGCAATGCGCGCCTTCCACGCAGCCGCTGTTGCTGGCACCCGCTTCGCTCGAGCTACCCGCCTCGCCCGCGGCGCCGCTCCCGCCCGCGCCCTCACCGCCCGCGCCGGCACTCGCGCCGAACCCAGCTCCGGCATCGCCCGCAGTCGCCCCCGACCCGCCGCTTCCGCCCGCGCTCGTACCGCCCTTGCCGCCCTGCGTGCTCGTACCGCCTTGCGCGCTCATGCCGCCCTTGCCGCCTTGCGCACTCGCACCGCCCTTGCCGCCCTGCGCACCGCCAATTCCGCCAGCGCCCGCACCGCCCGACGAGCTGTCATTGGATGAACAGGCGGCAATCATGCCCGCACACCCCCCGAACAAAAGCCACGCCCTCACCCCACCTCGACCAAAATTAATATTTTTCACTCAAACACCGTATCAGGCAGACCGAGCCATACTCAACTCAGGTCGCACACTGGCGCTCCCGCCGGCTGTTTTTTAGGCTTCGAAGGCGGTTCGGGTGAAGCTGGTCGATGATGTACGTGCGCTCGGTCAATTCGCGACAGTGCAAGTCGCGTGACCTGCCGGTGTCCGTGAGCCGCCAATTTTTGTTGGAATGATGGTCACGCGCCACGTCACACCCCGGCGCAGCCTTCGGCGTCGCGCAGCGGCCTGCCAGAGCGCCGCGCGCGCTACCGCGAAACCCCACGCGCGCACGAAAGTGGTACCCTTGCCGCTGTGGACGCCACGTTCGCCGAACGAATCATCGCCGACTACTTCCGAGAGAAGCCAGGAATTGCGGCAGTCTACCTGTTCGGAAGTGTCGCAAAAGGCACAGCGCACGCCGGCAGCGACGTAGACATCGGTGTGCTCTACGAGCAGCCACCGCCACTGACCCTCATGGGCCAACCCTTCGCCGAAGAAGCCGACCTTGCGGAACGCTTCGCGCGGCGCGTTCAAATCATCGTCATGAACCAAGCGCCCGCGGATCTCGTGCACCGCATCCTGCGCGACGGCATCCTCGTGCTCGAACCCAACAAGAGCCGCCGCATCGCGTTCGAAGTCCGCTCCCGAAACGAATACTTCGACATCTTGCCCATGCTGCGCGAATACCGAAAGCGAGTGAGCTCGTGACGGACGAGGACTTGATCCAAAAGAAGCTCGCCTTCATCGAAACATGCCTCAGCGAGCTCCGCTCCTTGGCTCGTGCCGATCGCATCGCGTCGGACGTCAAAGAACGCCGCTTTGTCGAGCACACCCTGCAAATTTGCATTCAAGCCGTGCAAGACATCGCCTCGCACATCGTATCGGACGAGCGGCTGGGCGAGCCCAGCGGAAATGCTGCCCTCTTCACCCTCTTGGTTCAAGCAGGTTGGATCACCGAGCAGACCGCACGCTACCTCCGTTCAGCCGTCGGCTTCCGAAACGTGCTCGTCCACGGCTACACCGTCGTCAACCCCGACATCGTCCGCGAAGTGCTCGAGAAGCACCTGGGCGACATCGAGCAATTCGCAGCAGTGGTTCGAGCGCGGATAACAGGGCAGTAGACAGAGCTGTCGAGCATTATCAAAAGGACGGGATGTTCCGTGGGGTATTTTCGATAGTCTTCCGGTCCAATAGCTACCGAGTTTGGTAAATCGATCCGACCGTGCAAATGAATGACCGCAACGCGGTTACGTCGTACCACTGGCCGCTTCCCGCCATTCCCCTTGATTGGACTTTCGGCGCGCCACCCACTTAGCCAGCGCGCATCCTGAGATCGCAGCCGCAGCGTGCAACGTGCTCGCGATGCTCCTGCTGAAACAAGATCTCACTTGGACAGATCAGGGAGCAAACCGGCGAGTTCGAGCTCGACGAGACCTGCAGCCGCTGGAGGCGATCCGAAGGGCGTTGTTGACGCGCGCGAAGATGATCGCGGGTACGTGGTCGCCGCCGCTCGTCGCGCAGCCTTGGACCCGGGAATGGCGGGGCAAAACGCAAACTAGTTATCGCGTCGCCCCTATGGCAAAACCCACGTAAATAATTGAAATCGCTAGAAAATTTTTCAAAGCTTGCCGCAACAAAAGTGTACAGCATAATGCTGTACATGAAGACTCGGGTCACATTTCGAGTGGAAGCCAACCTGGCGAGCGCGCTGCGAGAGCTGCCAAATCAAACGAGGTTCGTCGAAGAGGCGTTGAGAAATGCGCTCGGGCAAACTTGCCCGGCCTGCCACGGAGAGGGCCGGCTGATTTTGCGGCCGATACGTGTGTCGAACGTGCGTGAGCAGGGGCTCAACGGTCTGAGTCGCGATGAGGCTCAGCAGCTGCAAAGCATTTACCGGCTCGGGCGTGCCGTCGCGGCGACCCGCCTCGATCTACGACGGCGCGGCAAGCGGATCGGCTTCTCGCTGCGCCGCGGCCAAAACGAAATATTGCACGGTGTGCTCCAGCCACGAGAAGCGAGTTAATAGCGATGGCCTACGTCATCACTCGGCTGTGCCGCGACTGCAAGGACATGGGCTGCGTGAGCGCGTGTCCGAAGGAGTGCATCTTGGAGCACCGACCGGCGAACGGCGAATCGGACCTCCCGAATCAACTATTCATCGATCCTGACGAATGCATCGACTGCAACGCGTGCGTCACCGAATGCCCGTGGGAAGCGATCTACGCCGATGTCGACGTTCCTCCCGAACTCGAGCCAGACGTAGCGCTGAACGCCATTGTCCGCTCCCGCCGCGACGAGTTTCGCGAACCCCAGGTAGTAGCGGTGTCGAGTCCCGATGCAGAAGCGGTGGAGAAGAATAAGCGACGCTGGGGGCTCGAGCGTTTGCTGTGAGCCCAATTGTGACGCGCTGAGCGCGCTCGGCGTCGTTACCCAAGCTGCATTCACACCTTCGGAATGCGCCGCCCCGGCGTCTTCCTCGGGTGAGTGTTTCCGAGGCGACGGCCAATGAAAATGCGTGGCTTCAGCGCGAATTCGGGTGCAACCGCACCGAGGCGTGTGCGGTACGCGACCTGGACTAAGGTAAGCCGATGTTTTCCGTTAGTGTCGCGCTGGTCTGGTTGCTGCTGGCGGTGGGAGGCACGGCCCTTCGGGCACGGATCTTGGCGTCTCGTCCAAGATCCGCTCACACTTGCCGAGACCCACGCTGATGCAAGACGGCCTTCGGTGCCCACTCGGGAAACTGCGGGATGCCGTCTTCGATCGGCTCCCACGCCGCTTTGTCGGACACGAAGGTGTGCGCGCGCGGTGTTTTCGTGAACGGCGTGTCGAGGCTCCCTAGGCGGATGCGCAACACGTCTTCACTTCCGGCCAAGTAGGCGTAGAGGGGTGAGCCGCAGCGCGAACAGAACACCCTGAATTTGCCAGGGGAGGATTCGAACTCGCGCAGTGTGTCGGCTCCGCTCAGCAGATGAAAGCTGGCGCGCTCGATGGGCGCATTGGCGCCGTGACCCGAACCGCTCGCTTTGCGACAGCTCTTGCAATGGCAATAGCCGAATTCTCCGAGCTCGTCGCTCAGCTCGTACCGGACGTTTCCGCACAGGCAGCTTCCTCGATGCAAGTTGGCCATGCGGGCAGCGTACCAAAATTTCGATTTCAGAGCAGCGCGTGCCCGCCGCGCGAAACGACCAAGCTCGTATCAGAATGTAACCTCGACGCGCTCCACCTTGGTGTGGAAGCTGCGCGAGATGACGTCCGTGATCTTCCGCTTTGCAGTGGCCGCATCACCGGCCGGCGGCGTGGCGAGCCGGACGGCTACACTGGTGTGGCCATTGACGGTTCGAAACGAAACGCCGGCATCGAGCCCGAGCTCCGACTTGAGCGCCGCGCTCGCACGCTGCGTGTCTTCGAAAGATTGCTTGAAGTCACCGCACGCAGAGAGAGCGAGCAGTAGCACGAGTGCCGCAAATCCCGCCTGCTTCCGCGTCCACATGCCGATATTCTACACCGGCGATTGTCCCCCACTTTCGAGCGCGTCATAGCAATCGCGAACCGGCCAAATACGAACGAGCAGCTCCCCTGAGTCGCCCAGCCGGCATCCGAGATGGCTTGCCAATTCATTGGTTTTGTCCAACAATTCGGCATGTTGCGGAGTTTCGGTCGTGCCCACGTTCGTCGCTTGAATCTCTCGGCCCTATGCGTGCTGAGCGGCAGCTGGTTTGCCGTTGCCGCGTGCGGCACCTCCGGCAGCAGCGACGGCGCGCGAACGAGCGGCGGAGCGGGCAACAGCGCGGGCGCGACGCTCGGCAATGGTGGCACGCTCGCTGGCAACGGTGGCACGCTTACCACCGGCGTTGGCGGCGCGAGCGGCGGCAGCATGGCCTATGGCGGCAGTTCGAGCGGCGGCAGTGCGGGCCTTGGCAACGGCGCGGCGAGCGGCAACACCGCTGCCGGCAGTGGCGGGAGCACCGCGGGCGCGCCCGGCGCTGGTTGCAGCGCAAGCGGACTGCTATTTTGCGACGACTTCGAAAAGCTCGCGGCCGGCCCGGTGCAGAACGCGGGGCCGTGGACCACGGCGTACATCGGTCCGGATGCGCCGACCATCACGGTCGACGTCACCACGCCGGCCCACAGCGGTACGCACTCGGTCAGGGTGCACGCGCCGGTCACCGACTTTCAATCCTTCCTGATTTATCACGACACCGCCGTGCTGCCGCGCCCGCAGGGTGACTTCTACTTACGCAGTTACGTGCGCCTAAGTCGGGCCATGAGTGCCGAGCACAACGCATACATGGTGTTCGATCGCTTCGCCACGCCGGGCGCGGGCGCGGCGGTCCGGCTCGGTGAGCAAAGCCAAATGTTGTCCCTCACCGTGGGCGGAGACGCGCACGGGTCGCTCTCCAACGGCAAATTCTCGCAAGACGGCGTGCTCGGCCCGCACTTCACCGTCAACACCTGGGCCTGCCTCGAAGGGTACTTCAACAGCGTTCAGCCCGAGATCGACTTCTGGCTCGACGGCGTCGAGATTCCGGATTTTCATCACACCGACTGGCCCGCCGACAACTACGACACTCTGCGCTTCGGCTTCGAAAAGTACGCGGGCCCCGAGCTCGACATTTGGTTCGACGACATCGCGCTCAGCGGCACGCGCATCGGTTGTCAGTGAGCCGCCGCCTCCAACGCTCAGCGTAAGCCGCGCAGGACGCCGTGACGAGCCACGGCGCCCGGGCGTCTGGCAAGCCTCTGCCATCACAGCCGCCGATCAGAGCAGAACACCCGCCGCAGAAATATCCCTCCAATAAGAACGTTCGCCGAGCGCCGCTCTCGACTCGCGCTGCACTTTTCCTCCGTCGCATCACGGTTTTGGAAAGTCGGAATCTTCGGGCACCGATTTTGATGTGCGGCTGAGTTTGCCCATAGTGAGTAGCTCGAGTCGAACCAAATCCCAGGAGGGCGAGCATACGCGAAGGCGATGCGGGCACCGGGCTGGAAGGCTCTGCCCGGACGACTCGCTCCCTGCGCGGCTTTCTGTATTTCGGCTCTGCGGGCGGATCTGCGCGTGGCGCGCTCACTCCGCACTGGACATTAATGTCCAGGCGTTGATGGCCGCCGCGCACAAACACTCGGTCGCCCCGGCCGAGCCGTGCACTGGAAAGGTCGCATAGATTTCCACTCTCAGATAGGCAGTCAAAATGCCGCGCCGGCAGCGAGGACAATCCGGCCATTTTCACTCTTGGCTCTGCCGGGGAAGGCGAGCATGATTATTCGTCATGCGGCCGATTCTGCGAATCGGGCGGCTCGCCGTCGCCCTGTCCACGCTGTTTGTCGTGACGCTCGCTGGCTGGTGCTACTTTCGGTCATCCCCACAGCCACCCGTGAGCGTGCTCCCGGCCCACGCGGAGATCGCGGCTCAGTCCGCCGCAAAGCGGCGCCCGCTGCGCGTCGCGATGTCTGCCGCGTTCGTGTCAGAGCGCGGAGTTCCCGTGTACGGCAAACTCGTCGCGTACATGGCCGACAAGTCCGGCGTTCCTCTCGAGCTGGTGACGGGCCTGGCCTACACGACCATCAACCAGATGCTGGAGGCCGGCGCCGTCGATTACGGCTTCATCTGTGGCTATCCGTACGTTCTCGCCCACGATCAGCCGGTGCCTAAAGTCGAACTCGTCGCCGCTCCCGTGCCGAAGGCTCCTCGGTACCTGCACCGCCCGATCTATTTTTCGGACCTGATCGTGCGGAAAGACAGCCCCGTGAAGACACTCGAGGACCTGCGGGGGCGCAGCTACGTCTACAACGAGGAAACCTCCAACTCCGGCTACAACATGCCGCGCAGCTACCTCGTCAAGCTCGGTCTGACCAAGGGCTTCTTCGGCAAGGTGCTGCGCTCGGGTTCGCACGAGGCGTCGATCCGCATGGTTGCCCAGGGCTTGGCTGACGCAAGCTTCGTCGACAGCCTTGTCCTCGATTACGATCGGGCCAACGGCGGCGAGGCCACCCAGGTGCGTGTGATCGATAGCATCGGTCCCGCCGGGATCGTGCCCTTCGTGGTCTCGGCCTCGACTCCCGCGGCGGTGACCGCGCGTCTCAAAGCAAGCCTCCTCACCATGCACGAGGATCCACGCGGGCGCGAGATCCTCGATCAAGCTTTTCTCGAGCGCTTCGCGGAGGTCTCGGACGCGGACTATGACGGCATCCGCGCCATGAAAAAGGTGGCAGAAGAAGCACGGTTCTTGGAGATCGAGTGAACGCACCATTGCCCGGCAGAAGGGCCCTCGTACAGCGCCGATTGCTGCCGGTGCTCCTCACACTGGCAGTGCTGGTCGTGGGCCAGATTGCCGCGTTCGTCACTCTCGATACCCTGATGAACCGGCAAGAAAACCAACGCCGAGTCTCTCAGAACATCTTCGTTCAACGCACGTCCGTTGCCGTCTACGTACGTCACACTCAGGTCGCGCTGTTCGCGCTGGCGACTTCGGATTGGGAGCTCTTGATCCGCGAGCGCCGCGGCGCTGACGAGATGGCGGACAGCTACGACCAAACTGCGCGGTCTTTGCTGGCGGGTGACGACCGCCCCAATCGGTTTGCCGCTGACGTGCTCCAGGCAACGGATCCACAGCTCCGCGCCCTGTTGCAGGAATCCGCCCAGCGTTGGGAGCGCCTCAAGATCGCAGCGCTGTCCGTGCTTCGCTCCGATCGATTCGAGCTGAAGGGGAACGGAAAGATGACCGAGTTCGTGGCGGCGGTAGACGCGCTGGTCAGCGTGCTGGACCGCGCGCGCGAGCGCAACGAAGAACTGACGGTCAAGAGCTCGCGTGCGCTGGCACAGGCTCAGTACGCAGTACCGGCAACCAGCCTCTTACTCGTGCTGCTGCTGGCTCTGTTCGTGTACCGGCGCACGATCTTGCCGCTCGACCAATCCGTACGCGAGCTGGAGCGAAGCGAAGCGGAAGTCTTGCGGGCTCGCGATCGCCTCGAAGAGCGCGTTCTCGAACGCACTGCCGAGCTAGAACGGGCTACTCGAGCCATCCACGAGAGCGAAACTCGACTCCAGAACATTCTCGACAACAGCACGGCCGTCGTTTACGTGAAGGATCTGGACGGACGCTACTTGCTGATCAATCGCGAGTACGAGCGGCTCTTCCACGTCACCAGCGAGCAGATGCGCAGCAAGACCGATCTGGACGTTTTCCCTCGAGACGTGGCCGAGTTGCTGCGAGAAAATGACACCAAGGCGCTGCACCTGGGCGGCCCCATTCAGCTGCAAGAGCTCGTCCCTCAAGACGACGGCGTGCACACCTACGTGTCGGTCAAATTTCCCTTGTTCGACGCCAACGGCCACGCCTACGGCGTGTGCGGCATTTCGACCGATCTCACCGAGCTCAAGCGCGCAGAGGAGCAGCTCCGGCACGCGCAAAAGATGGACGCAATTGGCCGTTTGGCGGGAGGCATTGCGCACGACTTCAACAATCTGCTCACGGTCATCAACGGCTATAGCAGTCTGCTCCTGGACCAACTCGACCGAAGCGACCCGACTCGTGACTTCCTTGCCGAGATCCTGAGTGCCGGCGAGCGGGCCTCCAGTCTGACCCGGCAAATCCTCGCCTACAGTCGCAAACAGGTGCTCGAGCCGAACATCTGGGACTTGAACGCGATCGTTGCCGAGATGAGCTCGATGATCGGGCGCCTGGTCGGCGAGGACATCAGTTTCGTCACCGCGTTGCTGCACGACAAGAGTCAGGTCCTGGTGGATCGCGGCCAAGTGGAGCAGATCATCCTCAACCTGGTGGTGAATGCGCGGGATGCCATGCAGAGCGGCGGAAAGTTGACCATCGAGACTGCCCTCGTCGTGCTCGACGAGCAATACGTCAGCACGCACCTCGAGGTGACACCGGGCCCGCACGTGATGCTGGCCGTCACGGACACCGGCCACGGCATGCCGCCCGAAGTCTCAGCCCGAATTTTCGAACCATTTTTTACCACCAAAGAAGTGGGCAAGGGCACCGGACTCGGGCTGTCGGTGGTTTTCGGGATCGTCAAACAGAGCGGCGGCAGCATTTCCGTTTACAGCGAGCCAGGCCAAGGGACGACATTTCGCATCTACTTCCCGCAGGTCGCCCCAGCAGCCCCCGCGGAACAAGCATCGGCTCGCGCGCCCGCGCAAGAAATCGCCCTACTGCGTGGAAGCGAAACCATTCTGCTGGTCGAAGACGAGGAAGCGGTCCGCATCTTCGCGGCGAACGTGCTCAAGCGGCAAGGCTACGAGGTGTTCGAAGCACACAACGGCCTAGAAGCCATCGAGCTATTGCGCAAAGAAACCCGTGTTCGCCTGCTGCTCACGGACGTCGTGATGCCGGAAATGGGCGGCCCCGAGCTGGTCGCGCGGCTTCGCGATCTCGATCTGACGCTGCCCGTTCTGTACATGTCCGGCTACGCCGAGCGAGCAGTGGTCCACAATGGGCTCGTGAAATCCAAGCAGCCATTTCTGCAAAAACCATTCACGCCGATCGCGCTCGCACGCAAAGTCCGTGAAGTGCTCGACAAGACCGCGCCCGCTTCGTCGCATCCACCGGCGAGCAGTTCGGGCTAGCAGCGGCGCTGCGCGACTTGCAAACCCGGCATACGCCTGGAACGCGCCGGCAAACGTGCGCTCGATCCTCGCTTCCGACGCAGCCGCTGCACGCGTGGACGTTTGGCCGAAGGCACCACGCCGGTGTGGGCAGGTTGCATCAACCCGACATCTGTTCGCTGAGTCGGCGCTGCATCTCTTCGTACGATACGTGCTCCTTGCGTGTCGCGATCGTCCAGATGACGGTTTCATGTTCTGATGTGCTCGAACTCATCATAGCCGACCGAACCCGCTACGACACAAGATGCACGAAAACCAGCAGCCCTATCGAGCGCTCGTGGAGGCGCTGTTTGATGGCGGTGCGGCCTCCGCGGCCGAGCTGGTCTTTTCCTGGCTCGAACGGAACCCGGCCGAGCAGGATTGGTTGGGAACGTTCGCGCTTCGAAGTCGGCCGGACGCAGGCGTCGGGATCGAAGATCTTTGGCGGTTGTACGGCGTGAGCCGAGTCCTGCAATTGCTCATCCTGAGCTTTCAAAGCGGCCAGGCAGACGGCTCAGCTTGGGCGGGCCCAGCCATCACTCAGTCCGAGCTGACCTCGTTTGCGCGACAGCTCGGCCTGACCGTGCTCGTGCCGACGCGCTTTTCCGCATTCGAGTGCGAGATCGTAGAAGCCGAGCAAACGCTAGCGCTGGACGCGCCCGTCGCGCTGCGGCAGCAGCATTGGCCTTGTTTGATGCTCGGTGAACTGCTGATCCAGCGAGCGGGGGTGTCCGTCAGCGGAGGCGCGGGCCAATTCAATGCGGCGGTGGCCGGATCATCCACATTGTACTGGGCGTATCGGCGGAAGACTCGGCCGTACCAGGATTTGTCTCATGGCTGGGGCGGTAATTCACAATGGCGCACCCGCTTTCGGCGCGACTACCGCGTGGGGACACAGCTCCACTACAACGTCGATGGTGAGCACTCGCTCGCCGCAGCCAGTGTGCTCGATCGCGATGGCTTGACCCGCGAGGAGCGCAGCGAGCTCCTCACGCATCGTTGCTTCATCCGCACGACGAAGCCCAGCGACGATCTCTGGCCCTACGACGACCAACTGACTTTGGAAGAAGCAAACGCCGGATAGGCAGCGGCGCGCGCAATTAGCCGTTCTGGCACGCGCTGACGCGCTGCGCGCGTCCGCCTCGGCGGGCTTGGCGGCTCTCTCGGATCTGGGCAAGTCGTCCGCGACGCCGAAGGCTGCGCCGACCTCTGGACTGTTCTCGTGACCATCAACCCAATCAAGAAGCGCAGCCGCGTTTCGCTGCTAGCCGAAGAGCGCGAAGCGAGGCTTCAGCCATCATTGGCTGGCCGGCGAGTACCGCGATTGTCCGGCGAAATCGTCGATCCAAAGATCGTAGGGCGTGTTCGGTTCGATGATGAAGTGAAACGCGCCGAACGGGCCGGAGTGCGGCGAGAGGTGCTCGGGATCGGCGCCGAGCTCGGCGAAGTCGACCACCACTTGTTGCCAGCTGTTCGAAAGCGCGAGGGTGCGCTGCGGCCAAGCGATGCCTTGCGCGCGGTCCGAAAAATAGGACGGCTCCGGACCGGCGATCGCAACCGTGAGTTGCGAGCCTGCGAGGTCGCTCTCGGTCCAGAACCGCACGCTCTTCCACAATTGTTCAATCGGCCACGCCACGTGGAAAAACACATCGAGCCCGCGATCGTCGGTCACGCCGTTCAAATGCAGCGCTTGGCCGTCGTGCGGCAAAGTGGGCGTCCCGATCGGCAACGTGTCGCCGGCGAAACCCATCCACAGCCCGGGCGAGACGAAGGTTTTGGGGCTTTCGAAGGAATCGACCACCATGAACGGAGCCTCACCTGCAGCGCCCGCAGCCGCTCCAGAGCGGCCCGCGATTGCGCTGGGGCCGGCCCCGGCGTTGCCGTCCGCCCCACCCGCGCCATCGCTCGCCTGATAGCGGCTGATGCCGCCACAGCCGCCCGCGACCACTGCCGCACAACACCAACCCATCAACCTCAGCGCACGCATCGGCAGAGCTTATGCGAGCTTCGCACCGAGCACGAGCCAAAGTGGGAAGAGCCTTAGTCCGAAGGCGTCACATGGTCGAAGCGTGCGGCAGCGCGCTAAAAGAATTCCGCCGAGATTCGGCCAGTGTGCGCCTTCCGCAATACCAACATCAACTTGCGGGTGCGCGCTTTATCCAAACGTGAAAGCCGCGCGATTGCCCTGCCCGATGCTATGAAACGCCATGCGCCCCAACTTGCTGAGCTGGCAATACCAAGGCTATCCCGAGTTCCATCGGAATCGCACGAACCTCTTGCTTCACATCGTGGCGGTGCCCGCGTTCGTGATCTCGTTCGCTGGGCTCGTCTTGGCGGCCTTCGCCCTGCACTGGGCGCAGATGGCGGCGGGCCTTCTGGGAATGGTCGGCTCGTTTCTCGTACAGGGCGTCGGGCACCAGCGCGAGAGCACGCCGTCGATCCCATTCGCGGGTGCGGGAGACGCCGTGAGTCGGATCTTCACCGAGCAGTTCGTCACCTTCCCCCGCTTCGTGTTCTCGGGCGGTTTCGGCCGAGCGCTCAAGGCTACCGCGCCGGCGCGTTGAACCTGACGCCGCGAGCTCGCAACCCGCCCATTTTTTGCGGCCGACCGAGCGGCAACGAGCCCCCACTGGGCAATCGAGGTCCGAGGCGCTATGCGCATCGGATATGCCGATCGGTCTGTCGAATGAGATGCTCCCGCTATTTTCCCAGCGCGCCGGGGTGGAGGGCGTGGTCGAGGGAAACTATCCGGGCCTGCATTTCTATCGCATCTCGAAGCCGTCATCGTTCAAGAAGGTGCAGTACAGCGGCACGCGCTTGATTGTGGTCGCGCAAGGTTGCAAGCGCGCGCGGCTGCACGATCGAGAGCTCGCCTATGACGCGAGTCGCTATTTGGTGATGTCGGGCGAAACGGAAGTGTGCGCGACCGTGCTCGAAGCCACGGTAGAGCTACCTTACCTTGCCATGTGCTTGGAGCTACCTGCCGAGCTCGTCGCCAAGAATTTGCTCGCCTTCGCCGATGACTCGAGCGCCGCGCTTTCGTCCGAACCGGGCGTCGAGCCTTTGCCGGCCGCGTGTGCCGCCAGCGAGGACGGCTCGCTCGCGTTCGTCTCGGCTTTGGATCAACCAGTGACGGACGCGGTCACCCGTTTCTTGCGCGCCCTCGGCGATCCGCTCGATCGGCGAGTCGTTGCGCCATTGGCCATGGAAGAGCTGGTGTTTCGGCTACTCCGCACGAGCGCCGCGAAAGTCGTCAGAAACGCCGTGCAGGCGGGAGACGAAGCGATCAACGAGGCCATGCGCTACATGCGTCAAAACGCGAGCGTTGCGCCGAGCGTGGAGCAAGTGGCGCGCCATGTGGGCATGAGCCCGTCGCACTTTGCGCACCGGTTCTCGGCCATAGCGCGCACCACGCCAATGCGCTTCTTGAAACAAGTGCGCCTCGAGGCCGCGCGCGAGCTGATGGTCCAAAACAAGGTGCGCGCGGGCGAGGCCGCGCAGCGCGTCGGCTACGAGAGCACCTCGCACTTCAATCGCGATTTCAAGGCCGCGTACGGCGCGACGCCCGCAAGCTACGCTCGGCAACTGCGCGAAGGCTGAACCGCGCGCTGCTTCCGCGTGGGTCTCGTGTCAATCGCAGCTTTGGGCAAGAGAAACGCAGAATCGGGCGTCGTGCCGGGCAGCGCCTCGCCCTAAGAATCTGCGCGACCCACCACCTGCGGAGAAAATCATGAGAGCAGCAGTCGTTACGGAATTCAACGCGCCCTGGCAATTCCGAGATCTGGCGGACGTGCACCCGGCGCCCGGACAAGTTTTGATCCGCGTGCGCGCCTCCGGCATGTGCGGCACCGATTTGCACGTGCATCACGGCCTATTTCCGCTGAAGCCGCCGTTCGTCGCTGGCCACGAGCCCACCGGCGACATCGTCGAGCTCGGCGCGGGCGTCACCGATTTGAAGGTCGGCGATCGCGTCGGGGTATTTTGGAATCAAAAGGGCTGCGGGCGATGCGCGGTCTGTCAGCGCGGCACCCCTGCGCGCTGCCCGAACAGCAGCAGTTGGATGAATCTCGGCGGCGGCAATTCCGAGCTGATGCTCGCCTGGGCATCCGGCTGTCAGCTGCTACCCGACGGCGTGTCGTATGAAGACGCGGCGCCCATCTTTTGCGCCGGCTATACGGTGATGAGCGGGCTCCGGAACGCCACGCCTAAACCGGGCGAGCGCGTCGCCGTGCTGGGCGTGGGAGGCCTCGGGCATCTCGCGCTCCAGCTGGCGAAGGCCGTTGGACTCGAGACCTTTGCCATCACCGGCCAAGCCGACAAGCGCGCGGAGCTGAAGGGCTTTGGCGCCGACGATGTGGTGGTCGTGGCCGCCGACGGCGACGTCGGAGCCCGCCTCAATGATCTCGGCGGTGTGGACGTCGTGCTCTCGACGACGAACTTGGCGTCGCAAATCGCCTCCGCGATGAACGGGCTTCGCCCCGGCGGGCGGCTCGTGAACATGGGCCTACCGAGCGAGCCGATCGCGGTGAACGCGCTTCCGCTCTTGCTCGGGCAACGCGAGTTGCGCGGCAGCAGCCAAGACGAACGCTCGGATCTCGCCGAGGCTCTGGCCTTCGTCGCCAGTGGCAAGGTCAAACCAAAACTCGAAACGTATCCGCTCGCGCGCATCAACGAGGTCCGCGAACGGCTGGCCGCGGGCAAGGTGCGTTATCGCGCCGTGCTGTTGCACGCGAGCTGAAGCGGCGTCGGTCGTCGGTTGGACGGCGGCACGGATGTGGCGGGACTCTGGGGCTCGGGCGCCATGTGCGCGGACGCGCGAACATGGCCCCGAATACCTCCTGACCGGCTTGGCTCGAGGCATCCGCGTTGCCGGCGCATGAAATCCTGACCGACTCTGCCGTTGGCCGTCGTTTTTGCTGCCTCAGCGCTCCGAGCGCGCCTTGAGCTGGGCGAGCCACTGGGCGTGCCCGTCGTGAATGGCCTCGGGTTTGTCGCGGCGCAAGGCGAGCGCTTGGGGACCATTATTGGTTTCGTCGGTAACGACGCGGCAGCTCGTCCCGAGCGAGCTGAGCTGCCACGAGTGATAGGCCGTGATGCCGGGCGCGCGTCCAAACCAGGCCAAGCGTCGTCCTGGCACGAACTCGCGCACATCGCTTTGCACCTGAATTCCGAACGTTGTCCACGTGAAATGGCTTCCGGCGGTGAGTTCGCTCTTGGGCCCGGCGAGCTTCACGTCGTGTGCATTGGCGTACCAAGCCGGCCACGCGCTCGCCTCGACGAGAACGGACCAGACGCGCTCACATGGCGCCGAGATCACCACTTCATTGTGGCTGAAGAGCTCCGCTTCGCCCGGAGCGAACGTTGCCGGCCAGTGCACGCTGGCGCTTTCGGCTGCGCAGGCGGCGACGACAAATACCGCGGACGCAGCGACGATGAACGCTGACCGGCCGCGGTTCACGGCGTCACCCCGGGCTGGACGGCGAACCGGGCGCTCGACAGCTGCGTGAGGCGAACGCGCGGTGGTTCCAGTAAAAGTGGCGCGAATTGCACGAGCGCGTGAGTCACGGCGCGTGAGCCGAGATGTGCGTCGCAGGCTTCTTGATCCCGATATAGCTCGTACAGAAACAGGGTCTGCTGCTCGCGGTGAATCGCGTAGACTAAATTGCCGGGTTCGCTCTCAGCCAGCGCCAGCAGGCCTCGTACCGTGGCGAGAACCTCATCCAGATAGGGCGGGCGAACGCGCAGTTCGACGTGTAGTGCGATCATGGTTGGTGCTCCTGGAAGGGAAGCTCAACCTAGTGAGCGGCGTGTGCGGAGGATTGTAGAAATGCGTCAGCTTGGCCGTGGCACGACGGAAGGATTGCGGAGGCATCCCCGCGAAACGTTTGAACTCCCGAATGAAGTGCGATTGGTCGTAGTAGCCAACGTCGAGCGCGCTCGCCAAAATGTCTGTTTCAGGCTCGAGCATCAGGCGACGGGTGACGTGAAAGAAGCGCGCGAGACAGCGCAGCTCCACCGGGGATTGGCCGAAGTAGTCGGTGATCCGGCGTTCGAGCTGACGGCGGCTGATGCCACATTGCTGGGCCAAGGTCTCCACGGCGATCGCCGCTGGTTCGCGATAGATCCTGGCCAGCGCGCGCTCGAGCAGCGGATCAAAGGGAGTTTCCGCCAGCCGACGGAGGAGGAAGGCCTCGATCAGTCGCGTGCGAGCCTCGAAATTCTCGGCTTCGACGATGCGGCTTGCGAGCTCGGCTCCCGCCCGGCCCCAAAGCTCCTGAACGCCGACTTGGGTATCCTTCAGCTCGCGCAGGGGCACGCGAGTAAAGCGACCCAGCGCTCCAGCGCGAATACGCACGGCTGTAAACCCGACATTCGACTGCTCGAGCAAACCGAGCGGAGCGTCGCGCACGCACAACAGATGTCCGCGTTCGAGCTGCTCGCCGCCATCTGCCTTTGCCACGCGCGGCGCCGAGCCATGATGAAAAAATAGCTCCGCGCCTAGCCCGGGCGTCACGAGCGGCAGCGGTAACGAACCTGACTCCTCCCAACCCCAAAAACGCTCGACGTGCGCCCGCAACGCCACTCCCGCGCGGCAATGAAACGTCCGTGCTGCGCTCGGCCTGGGTTCGCTGGCGGAAACACCCGAAGATGCTGGGCTAGTCTTGGGCACGCCGAGCCAGGCTAGCTCGGGATTGAGACCGTGCAACGAGGGCTCACGCGGCGCGCCCGTGGCGTGGGCTACGACGAGCCGGAGTGCGTGAATGTCGAGAGTTTGTGCGAGGCCCGGAGCCTGTCTTGCATGAGGCTCGAACGATCAATCTTGTTCGCAAGTCTGGCAGAGACGCCGAAGGCTATGCCGGCCCCCGCCGTGGCGCGTGACCATCAAAAACCAAAACACGAGCGCCACGAATTTGGACGCAGTGTGGGTCGTGCGCTCACTCGACTCCGGGCTGGATTCTGGCGTATAGCTGAGAAGTGATGACGCGAGTGACCCGCCCACGCCGCGTACTGGCAGCGCTCCTCTTCAACAGCCTGCTCCTTGCAAGTCACGGGCGAGCCGACACGCTCCGCGTGGGACCGGGCAAAGCCTACGCTGCGCCATGCGCTGCGGTGGCAATGGCGCACGACGGCGACGTGATCGAGATCGACGCGGCGGGCAAATACGACGGCGACGTGTGCGCGATCGACAAGAACCATTTGACCCTGCGTGGCGTCGCAGGGCGCGCGAAGATCGACGCTGCGGGCAAGAATTTCGGTGGCAAAGCCATCTGGGTGATCACCGGGCACGACACCACGGTCGAAAATGTCGAGTTCTCCGGCGCTACCGTCGCGGACCAGAACGGCGCTGGCATTCGCCAAGAAGGCGACAACTTGACCGTGCGCGGCTGCTATTTCCACGACAACGACGATGGCATTCTCACCGGCGCAAGCCTGACGAGTGAGATCGTGATCGAATTTTCTGAGTTTGCGCGGAACGGCTTTGGTGACGGCTATTCGCACAATTTGTACATCGGCAACGTGGCGCGCTTCACGATCCGCTACAGCTACTCGCACTCGGCCAAGATCGGGCATTTATTGAAATCACGCGCCGCGCAAAACTACGTTTTGTACAACCGGCTCACGGGTGAAGCCGGGACCTCGAGCTACGAGCTGGACTTACCGAACGCGGGCACGTCGGTGGTGCTCGGCAATCTGATCGAGCAGGGGCCGAGCACCGAAAACGCCAGCATGGTCACCTACGGGCTCGAGGGCACGAAGCCCGAAAACCCCGGGCACGATCTGTACATCGTGAACAATACCTTCGTGAACGACCGCCCGAACGGCGGCACGTTCGTCGCAGTCGGTGACTCGGTCGATGCGCCAGCCACACTGCAGAACAACGTATTTTCCGGCCCGGGCACGCTCAGCTCGCAAATGAGCGCCGTGCTCACGCATAATTTTTCCGGCGCCGATCCGCTGCTCGTCGACAGCGCAGCCTTTGACTATCACTTGAAGCCGGGCTCTCCGTGCATCGACCAGGGCGCCAATCCGGGCATGGCCGGCGCGTTCTCACTCACGCCGGTTTGGCAATACGTGCACCCCGCCAACGCACAAGGCAGGGTGGGCGTGGGCCCGATCGACATTGGAGCGTACGAGTTCGGCGGTGGCAATGACACGAGCCCCGGCGGAGCGAGCGCCGGCAGCAACGCGGGCGGCGCAGGCGCCGATGCGGGCAGCAGCAATGCAGCAGGTGGAACGGCCGGTGCAGTGCCCTCGAGTGGCGCGGGGGCGAGCGGCGCGAGTAGCGCTGCGGCCGGTACTGCGTCAGCAGGCGCTCAGTCCGCGAGCACCAGCGACAGCGGCGGTTGCGGCTGCCGTCTCGACGCGCACGATCGCGAGCAGCGCCTTCTCTTCGCGTTGAGCGTGCCTCTGGCCGTGCTCCTTCGCCGTCGAAATCGAGCTCTTCAGGCGCGCTAGCCGGCGTGGCGAACCGAGCACCGCTTCGGTCGGGCGCGCGCGCTAATATTCCTTGACGCGTATATTCTCCTATGGGAATGTACGCTCATGCTGGCGACGTTCACCGCGCTTTCCGAGCCGAATCGGCTGCGCATCGTGGAGCTTTTGCGCTCGGGCCCGCAGCCAGTGGGAGCGATTAGCGACTCATTGTCGCTTCGGCAACCGCAGGTTTCGAAGCACTTGCGGCTGCTCAAGGAGGCCGGACTGGTCGACGTTCGCCCGCTCGCCCAGCAGCGCGTGTACCAGCTCTGCGCCACTCGCTTTCGCGAACTGCACGCCTGGCTCGAGCAATATCGCAGCCTGTGGGACGAACGCTTTGCCGGTCTCGAGCAAGTGCTTGAGGAACTCAAACAGCAGAGAACACAGGAGAAGCAAGGCCATGGTCGCAAAAGAAAATAACACTGTTCAAGACGGAACCACGCTCGAGCTCCCGTCCGAGCGCGAGATCCTGATCACGCGCTCGTTCCAGGCGACGGCAAACCTCGTGTTCGAGGCGCTGACCAAACCCGAGCACGTCCGCCGCTGGTGGGCACCACGCTCGCGCGGTGAGCTCTTGCACTGTGAGATCGATTTTCGCGTCGGCGGCTCGTGGCGCTACGTGATGCGGACGAAGCAGGGCTCGGAGGTCGGATTTTCCGGCAAATTCCTGGAAATCGAGGCGCCCACGCGGCTCGTACAAACCGAAATTTTCGACCCCTTCCCCGACGCAGCTGCGGTCGTCACCGTCGAGCTGAGCGAGCGCGCAGGCTGCACCACGTTGACCAGCCGCTCACTCTATCCATCGCAAGCAGTTCGCGATCAAGTGATCGCCTCGGGAATGGAAGATGGCATGCGCGAAAGCTTCCGCCAGCTCACCGAGGTCGTCCATGCCTTGACCGCGTAGTCGCTCGGCGAGATCCAGCGCGCCGCTTGGCGCTCGCGCGTCGTCGAGCAAAGCGCAAGCTCCAAAACGCAAACGCAACCGAGCAGAGCCCGACTGCCTCGGGCGCGCGACGCGCAGACAAGCTGCAGGCGTGCACTTCGACATCTCTGGTCCGGGGCACGCCACACGCGACGGTCGAGAGCGGCCCGATGTTGCCGTAGGTG
>Ga0068855_100002808_pt1 | contig 21435 bp, 21 predicted proteins | sample KBSCornC52_FD_66592 | JGI IMG/M metagenome (GOLD analysis project Ga0068855, IMG submission 66592) | Corn rhizosphere microbial communities from Kellogg Biological Station, Michigan, USA - KBS Corn C5-2 | ecosystem: Host-associated > Plants > Roots > Rhizosphere > Soil ...
ACGCGATGACGAGAACTTCTCCCACGTGGCCGCGTGGGAATACACTGGCGACGGGAACAAGCCGAACCGCATCGTCGAACCGCTCACCTTCGAAACCGTTCACCCGAGCGTCCGCAGCTATAAGTGACGGTTTGCCCCATCACAGCACTGCTGATAACTTCCAACTATGATCCTCGAACGCTTTCCTGAGTTGCTGAAACTGTCGGAGACGGAGCGTCTTCAGCTTCTTACCGAGCTGCGAGGAACATTGTTTTCGGACGAAGTGCTGGTCGACCCCGTGATTGTCGCCGAATTGGAACGTCGCATGGAGGAATACCGGCGTGATCCAAGCATCGCCCGGCCTTGGTCCGAAGTGCGAAAAGAACTCCGCGAGAAATATCTGCAAAAGCACGGTGAGTGAAGTCGTCCTGCTCGCCCGTGCCGAGATTCACTTTCATGAAGTATACGCCCAACTTGCCGCCCATAGCTTCGCGCGGGCTGAGCGTTTCGATAGTGTGGTCGAGGAGGCTTTGCAACAGCTGGCTACCTATCCTCGCTCGGGACCCGAATCCTTCGAAAAGTATCGGCGATTGCTACTCGTGGAATTTCCTTTCGCTATCTACTACATCATCGAGGGAGAAAGGATTTTCATCCATGCGCTCCTGGATACCCGCCAGTCGCCTGAATCGATTCGCCGGCAACTGGGTTGCTAATCACGCATGAACGAACGCTTCGCCAACATCTTCCCACTATGAATCTGAATCTCAAAGTCTGGCGCCAGAAGAACGCAAAGAGCGAAGGCAAGCTCATGGACATCGAAGCGCGGAATATCCCGGAGGACTGTTCGTTCCTCGAGATGCTCGACATCGTGAACGAGGATTTGCTCGGCAAGGGGGAGGAACCGATCGCCTTTGACCACGATTGCCGCGAAGGCATCTGCGGCACTTGCTCGCTGACCATCGATGGCGTGCCGCATGGCCCCAGCGAGACGACGACCTGCCAGCTCTACATGCGCAAGTTCAAGGACGGCGACACGATCTACGTCGAGCCATTCCGCGCCCGGCCGTTCCCGATCATTCGCGATCTCGTGGTGGATCGCAGCGCCTTCGATCGCATCCAGCAAACGGGCGGGTTCATCACCGCGCGCACCGGTTCGGCCGTGGATGGCAATACGCTGCCGATTGGCAAGCCCGTCGCCGATGCGGCGATGGAGGCGGCGGCCTGCATCGGCTGCGGCGCCTGCGTCGCGGCCTGCCCGAATGCCAGCGCCATGCTCTTCGTCGGCGCCAAGGTCTCGCACCTGGCGCTGTTACCCCAAGGTCAGGCCGAGCGCACCTCGCGCGCCCTCAAGATGGTTCGCACCATGGATGAGGAAGGTTTCGGCAACTGCTCGAACTACCTGGAGTGCGAAGCCGTATGTCCCGCGGAGATCCCGGCATCGGTTATTTCACGTTTGAATCGCGAATATGCGAAAGCGTCGGTGAAGGATACCGTCTCCTAACGACAGAGAAATTCTTTATTCGTGTAGCTTGAGGCATTTTTCGCCTCGATCGTTCACTGGGAGCGAATTGGCGTATGTCCTGCTCCCTCAGAAACGCTATGGGTTCTTCCGCGCCCACGCGTCCGACTTTTTTTCGCCAACGCCAGCCCCTCGGCTTCACCATGACCGAGGTGGTCATCGCTGCCAGCATCCTCGCGCTCTTCATCGTGGGGTCGGTTTCGGCGATGACGCAGATCAACCGCTGGGCCAATGCCGCCCGTCTGCGCACCCTGGCGACGGCACTCGTCCAGCAGAAGATCGATGAAATCCTCACTACCCCGTGGTCCGTACTTTCCACCACTCCCACGGTGCTGCAAGAGGGCACGGTAAAGGAAACGAACCTGCCGCTGAACAATGATTCGTTCAACAACGAGTCCGGCCTGAGCAGCGCCTTCACCAATCTCGACGTCCAGGTCATCGACACGCGGACCACCAAGGTCTCCAGCATTTCGGCGCACATGATCCGCGCCATCGTCACCGTCAGCTATACCTATCGGGCGCACACCTACACGATCAGCATGACCACGCTGCGCACCACCGACGATTTCTAGTTCGCACCGATGTCTTCCCTTCGTTCCGCTTACACCCTCGTCGAACTGCTCGTCGCGATGGCCATATTCGGCATGGTGTCGGTCGGCCTTTTCGCCTTCGCCTCCACATCCCTGCGAATGGTCGGCCGCAACCTGGCGACCAATCACACTCACGAGGTCATGCGCATCTCCGACCAGGAGCTGCTCTACAATCTGCACGCCTCGGCCTCGGCATTTCAGTTGATCACTTTCGACGGGACGAATTACACGGACATCTCGCCGAGCGTCACCACCGATGAGGACCCTTTTACGCAGCAATACCTCAGCACACGAGCCAACGGGGTGCGTTTTCGTCTTCAGGCGGATGGTCCCTACAAGATCACCAGCGCCACCGATGACCCGAAGAACCAGACGACTACGCTCACTCTCGATTTGAGCGTCAATCATACGGGCAGATTTACGCCCGCGATCGAGATCGGCGACAAGCTGGTCATCCCGGTGATCTCCCACGAATACGACATTACCGCCGTCAGCATCAAGGGGAGCACGGCGACCATCACCACCGCACTCCTTGGCTTCACACTCCAGCCTACCGGGTCCAACAACTTCCTCACCGGCTACATCTATCGTGAAGTCGCTTACACCGTTTACAACAACCAGCTCCGCTATCACGCCAACTTTACCAGCACATCCCGGAGCAGTTACGTGCTGGTGCGCGACAAGATCACCTCGCCCAAGCCTTTCTCCGTGCTCTTTGCGACGGCGACCTCCCCCAGCAGCACGGGGTTGAATCTCCGGATCTCGCTGGAGTTCTACGATACCAATTACAGTTCCAAAAAATACACCAGCGGCACCGCCACGCTGCAGGCCATCATCCCTCCTCGCGTCCAGCCCACGGATGTCAGTTCCACCAACTCGAGCTAGCATGAAGACCCTCAGGAATGCGGAATCGGCGAGCGGCCTGCTGGCCGTGCTCTTTTTTATGGTCCTCACCATGATGACCGTCGCCATGATTTATTCGGTGACGAATTCGCACGTCATCGCCGGCCGGCGGACGATCGATCGCTCCATCGCCATCGCTTATGCGGATGGCGTGCTGGAATCGCTGTTTGATCAATGGCGCACGCAAATGAGTACCGTCAGCAACTCCACCGACCGCGACTCGGGCATGTCCACTTCGGCGTTGACCGCGGCGATCTCTCCACCCGACGGCACGACGCTGCCACCACCGGCCAATGTCAGTTTGAGTAGCTGGAGCATTACCGCGCAGACACCGCTGCTCGTCACGACGACCGATTCCGGAGGGCGCCCCGTCAAGGAAACCGGCACGACGGCCAGTTTCCGCGTACGCATTTACTACCGCGCCAGCGTAACCGTGCAGTTTCGCAGCGCGACCGGCAGCAAAACGGCCACCGTGCAGCGCATTTTTTGCCGCGCCGGCCGAAACATGTTCGACAACTTCTTCTTCGGCACGCAGCCAAACGTGGAATTTCATCCCGGTCCGGACATGTACGTCAACGGCTCCGTCTATATCGGTGGCAATCTTTACACCGCCCACAATTCGCTTCACTTCATGCAGGACGTCACTTTCACCGGCACCCAGACTCTCAATTTCCGGCGGGAAGATGCGCGCTATGGCAGCGAGACGCCCGATATCACCCACGGCGGGCTCTCGGATAACTGGAGCCCGAGTAATCCTCCCCACGTCGGCGCCCAGCAAAAATTGCTCGACGTTCCGATGAGCAGCCTCGATCCCAAGTTTCTGGATGACCCCATTTCCAACGACAGTGATCCCACGGGTAATCCGAACGACAACGGCTATCACGAAATCATTGAGGAAGTGACCGACCCCACCCAGAGCGATCCCTTGCAATTGGACTCCGATACCAGCGAGCGTCTTTCCAATGCCGCCGATTATCGCATCTATGTCGACGCCGCCGGCACACTCACCATTTACAACTCGGCCGGGCAACTCACATCGGGGGCGGATTACACAGCCATCGTCAACGCCATTACCCTGAATACGGCCATGACCGATGACCGCGAAGGCGACAACGTCCGCATGATTACCGTGGATGTCAGCAAGATCACCACCGCGGCCAACAACAAAACTCTCATTGACGGCAATAGCACGCAAAAGTCCAACGGCAAGCCCGCTGGTGGAGACGGTTTCCTCATCTATGTGTCCGATAAGAGCGTGGGGACCAGCGTCAAAACGAACATCGTGGATTCATCAACCGGCAAGAAGACGGCGGTGACCAGCGCGAAAGTGCGCGGCGTGAAGCTGATCAATGGCGCGTCTCTGCCGAACGCCGGATTGACGGTCGTTTCTCCCAATCCGGTCTACATTCAGGGTGACTACAACACCGGCAGCACGACAGGCGCGCAACCGGCGTCCAACACCACCTCCAATTATACGCCGCCCACGGACACGCCGAGCCCGACGGTGGGAACTTACAACCGCATCGCTTCCGCAGTCGTCGGAGATGCGGTCAACATCCTTTCCAACAACTGGAACGACGCGAATTCCGTGAGCGGTCTCAGCTCCCGGGTCGCGACCAGCACCACGGTCAATACGGCCATCGTCGCTGGAAACGTCCCGACGACCACTAACTCATATAGCGGCGGAATCGAGAATTTCACCCGCTTTCACGAGGACTGGAGTTCCTCCTATTTTACCATCTATGGCGCGCTCGCCCTGCTCTTCGATTCGGAACAGGCGATCCACCCGTGGTCCAACGCCAGTTACAATCCTCCCAGCCGCCGCTGGTATTACGATACCCAGTTGCAAAACAGCAATCCGCCCGGCTTCAGCGCGACGAAAACCTACAGCCGCGGAGACCGCATCCAGTACTAGTGAAGCCGTCATCTTCTGTTCGCCTCACGCTGGCTCTCGCAGCCGGCGTCCTTCTTCACGCACCCGCCCGGGCGCTGGACTTCACCCCGCAGGAGACCTGGCGCGCGCTCGAAGGCGTCCGCATTACGGTGCTCCTGTTCAGCGATCCAAAGGGACGCATCCGCTATCAGCCGCCGGGAAATTGGAACGTCAGCGGCAGCGGCCCGACGCTGGCCCTATATCCGCCCAACGTCACCGGCGCCTACATGAAGATGTTCGTCCTCGGGCATGCCGCGGGCATTCCGGAGATCGCGGCGTTTTCCTCCGACGACCTTGCCCGGTGGTGCCGGCACTACCTGGCCACGGACGCCCAGGAGGTGAAGCTGCTCGATGAAAACCCGAGCCCCTTCATGCTCGATGGCAAGCCGAGCCGCGAGTTTATCTTCGATTACAAATCCAGCGGCCAGCACTACCAGACTTCCGTGGCCGTGATGGATTGGACCGACCGGGAGCATCTCACGGTCGTCATCACCGCGCGGGTCCAGGACTTCAAGGCCATCCACGACGCCGGCATCTCCAGCCTTTTCAGTTGGAGCCTGCGCAAGACGGAACCGCCCAAGGTCACACCCGCTCCCACCGCAGCCGCCACCAGTCCGACCGTGCCCGGTCCCACACCCATTCGGGCGGTGACTCAGTAAGCCAGTCGCGACAGCGGCTTTGGCGGAAAGCGATTTCTGCGCTGCTACAGCGCGGCGGCGATGGCCTCGCCCATTTCAGTCGTGCCGACGCGGCGCGTGCCTTCGCTCCAGATGTCGCCCGTGCGCAGGCCGTCGTCGATGACGCGACGCACTGCGGCATCGATCGCATCCGCCGCTGCATGCTCGCTCAGCGAATAGCGCAACATCATCGCCGCGGAAAGGATCTGGGCGATCGGATTGGCGATGCCCTTCCCCGCGATGTCCGGTGCCGTACCACCGCTCGGCTCGAAAAGACCGAACCGTCCCGTCGGCGTCTCCTTCAGACCCAGGCTCGCGCTCGGCAGCATGCCCAGTGAACCAGCCACCATAGCCATCTCATCGCTCAAGATGTCACCAAAGAGATTTTCCGCCAGCACCACGTCGAAGCCCCGCGGATTCTTCACCAACTGCATCGCCGCATTGTCCACGTAAAGGTGATTCAGCGTCACGTCGGGATACTGCTTGGCGATCTCGTTCACCGTCGCGCGCCAGAGCACGCCGTTCTCGAGCACGTTGGCCTTGTCGATCGAGGTCAGTTTTTTCTTGCGGCCTTGCGCGGCCTTGAAAGCCACATGGGCGATCCGCTCGATCTCGCTCTTCTTGTAGATCATCGTGTCCACCGCCACCGGCTCGCCATTCTCCTCGTGCCGGCCTTTCGGCTGGCCAAAATACAGGCCGCCCGTCAGTTCGCGCACACACAGCACGTCGAAGCCGCCTTCGATCAGCGACTCCTTCACCGGCGAGGCGTGGGTCAGCTTCGGGAAACACACGGCGGGGCGCAAATTCGCAAACAGCGCGAAATGCTTGCGCAGCGGCAGCAGCGCCGCACGTTCCGGCTGCTCATTTGGCGGAAGGCTCTCCCACTTCGGTCCACCGACCGAGCCAAAGAGAATCGCGTCCGATTCACCGCAAATCCGGACCGTCTCTTCCGGCAACGCCTTGCCATCGACATCGATCGCGATGCCACCGACGCGGGCCTCGGTCAGCGCCAGTTGAAAGCCAAATTTCTTCTCCGCGACAGCGAGCACCCGCCGCGCCTCGGCCATCACTTCGGGGCCGATGCCATCGCCCGGGAGAACAGCGATTTTGAAAGTTTTCATAGGGGCGCAGAGGGTAATGGTCTCGCGCAATTTGCCAAGCCGGAGTTTGGAAATGGGGAATGTGGAGTGCGGAATTCGGAGTGCGACCCCCAGTCACTGGTTATTCGCCACTCCCTACCCCCACCGGTCCGCGATCACCCTCAACTCCTCCACCAGCGTCTCGACCTTTTTCAAATCCCGCCGGCGGCCCTTGGTCGGCTTCACCTCCAGCGAGCGCAGCAGCATCAGCATGTCACGTAAATCCGACACCCGGCTGGGGGGCAGCTTCTTCTTCGAATCGCCATCCGCCTGCACCACCGCGTGCAATTGCGCAATCTCCCCTTCGATTTGCGAGGAATAGGTCCCGATCAGATCGCGAAATGTCTTCCGTAAAAAAGCCAGTTCCTCCGTCACCGTCTTAAACGGAAGGGCCGACGCTGGTTTGGACTTGGGTTCGTCTTTCACGGGAGGCTGACGACAACGCTTGAAGCGCCGCACGCGCGGCGTCAAGGCGACGATTGTGAACTTCTCGAGAAGATGCGCTTTTCCTCAGCGCAAGCAACGTTTGATCGCCCTTTTCGTATCCTGGTCGTGGACGTGCTTCCGATACGCCGCCCGCAGGATCTGCGTCACCGATTTACGTCGCGGCTGCCGCCCCGTCGCCTGGCGGCGAAGGTCGTGGCCCAATGCGTAGTCCCATACGTGGCTTGTCATAACGTCAGTAGTAAGAGCAGGAACCGTAGCCACTTCCGGTGGCGGTTTTGTGACAAATGGGTGAATTCAACCTTTCCTGAAGGGCCCGGATTTGCCTTTCCCTCCACCTCACGACAAAACTGTCGCCATGAAGCGTTTTCGCACCGGCTGGATCTCCGATATTCATCTCGGCACTAAAGGCAGCAAGGCTGATGCCCTGCTGCAGTTCCTCCGCGAGTATGAATTCGAAAAACTCTACATTGTCGGTGATTTCATCGACGTATGGCAGCTTCGCCGAGGCATTTACTGGCCCCAGGCCCACAACGATGTCATCCAAAAGATTTTGCGGGCCGGCCGCAAAGGCACCCACGTCATCTACATTCCGGGGAATCACGATGAATTCGTCGCGCACTTCTTCGGCCATTTCGGCGCTGTGGAAATCATGCCCCGGGATATTCACACCACCGCAGACGGCCGTCGCCTGCTGGTGATTCACGGGCACGAGCTCGACACCGTAGTGCAAAATATCAAGTGGCTCGCCTTCGTCGGCGACGTCGGCTACCAGCTCCTCCTGAAGCTCAACACGCCGGTCAACACCTTCCGCCGCCTGTTCGGCCTCGGCTACTGGTCGCTCAGCGCCTACGTGAAGAAGAGCGTGAAGAACGCCGTCAGCTTCATTGGCGCCTTTGAAAAGGCCATCGTCCAATACGCGCAAACCGACAAAGTGCACGGCGTGGTCTGCGGTCACATCCACTCACCGGTCATCCGCACCATCGAGACAACGACTTACTACAACAGCGGCGACTGGGTGGAGAGCCTCTCCGCGCTCGTCGAAGACTTCGACGGGAAGATCGAGCTCGTCACCAATTTCGCCGTCGACGCCACCGGCCGCCCGCCAGCCAGTCTGGAGCATCACGACGACGCGGAGCCGATCACCCCGGCCGCGCCCTTCCCCGCCCCCGCTTCACTGTAGAGCGGGGCACTGGAGGGCGGCGCCGAAGTGGCGGCGTACGGGATAAGGGGCGGTCTGCCTCAGGGAGGGCAGAGGTGGCGGCGTACGCAACAAGCGGCGGCAGATCAGAAACCGTGAAATCAATTCGGTCCCATCCGCGTGTCATTCTGAGCGGAGTGCCCCGGTGGGCGTAGGTGGCGGGGCACGCAGTCGAAGAACCCGGCGGAACAACCAGCGAGAGGCCTATGGGACTGCTGTGGCAAACTCGTCCGCTTCACCAGAGACTATCGCTGGTTGTTCGACCGGGTTCTTCGACTGCGCTCTGGTCGTTACACTCCCTCCGCTCCGCTCAGAATGACCGCGAGAGGAGAAGTTGATTCGTTTCACAGTTTCCCATCTCGTCCCTCTCGTCCCTCTCGTCCCTCTCGTCCCTCTCGTTCCCAAAGTTAGCGAAGCGCTTTGGGAACGCTTCCGCCGACCTCGAAACTCCGTTTCCCTCCCCTCGTATCTCCATGCGCTACGCCAAGTGCATCCCTTTCGTTGCTGCACTGAGACCAGTTTCCGCGGCAGCGATTGCGTTTCCCAAAACGCCTCGTTAACATTGGGAACGAGATGTGGAAACTGGAAACAGAGATTCCGCCCCTACGACTGCAAGACAGGATATCATGAGGATACTGGCCATCGGCGATATTCATGGTCACCTCCGCCCGTTGCAGGCCTTGCTCGAGAAGCTCGCGCCGCGACCAGATGACTTGCTGATCTTCGCCGGGGACTACGTCGATAAAGGTCCCAACGTCAAAGGAGTGATCGACTGCTTGCTCGACCTGAGCAAGACCCACCGGACGGTCTTTCTCCGTGGCAATCACGATCAGATGCTCCTCGATGCCCATCGTGAACCCGGGAAAATGCCGATCTGGGAATGCCTGGCGGGAAACAGTCCCTTGGCCAGCTATGGTCGCGGCCCAACATCGGAACTCCTCTCCCAAGTTCCCTTGGAGCATTGGGCTTTTCTCGCTGCCGAGTGCCGCAACTACTTCGAAACGCCGGACTTCATCTTCGTCCACGGAGGCATTCGTCCCCATATGGCGCCTGCCGATGAAGATGCTGCCCGCTTGCAATGGACCACATTGGCTGATGCCACGGCACATCTCTCCGGACGAACGATCATTTGCGGTCACTCCGCACAACAATCCGGCCACATCGCCGATCTGGGGCACACCATCGGCATCGACACCAATATCGCCAACGGCGGCTGGCTCTCCGGTGTGATCCTGGATACCTTCGAGTTCTGGCAGACAAATTCAGCCGGCGAAAGCCGATCTGGAGTTCTTAGAAACAATGCCTGATGAGCAGCCCGCAAGGTATTCTCCTGTCCACGGTCACAAACTCTTTCCCTCTCATTCCAAAGCGCTTCGCTAACTTTGGGAACGAGAGACGGGACGTTCGGCGCCAACCCGTTCCGCATGAGTGAGAGTCAATCAAAGCCCGTGTCGCGAGAGCGAAGCTTCAGCTCCGACTATCATTCACCACTGCAGTGCGCGGCTGCCTGGTTTATCCTTTTAGCTGCGTGGTGCAGTCTGGTGCTCGATATGGGCGAGAGTTTGCGGGCCTTTCTTTGCGCACTTGGCGGCTACGTCGCTCTTGTTCTTTTTGCCATGCTTCGTCGCCCGATCAATCCGACAAAGGCCGACTTGTTCCTCGTCGGTTGGGCTCTCCCAATCAGTTTCTTCGCGGGCCTCTTTCTGTTTCCCGTCTTCTCGCACTGACATTCCCTTTCCATGCGCTTTTCCTGAACCATGCTTTGCGAAGAATGCCAGCGGCGGCCGGCGAACAATTTCCTCACGCAAGTTGTGGATGATCAGGCGATGACCAGGACGCTTTGTGAGTTGTGTGCCGAGCCGGTGGTTCAGGCGCTTCAAGAGAAGGTGATGAACTCCATCGCCGCCGGCACTGCGCCAATGGGCTCGGCCTACGAACGATTGGCCTCCACCGACCAGCGCTTCACTGCCGATGCTTTTCGCTTTATCGGTCGGGCGGTCTGCGCAGCGTTATCCGCTGCGGACAGCAGCGCGGGCGATCATGTTTCCGGACGCGATGTGGCCGAGGCCTTCCGTTTGCTCGCTCTCCGCGAACTCGGCACGAGCGCGTTATCGACGCTGGAGAGTTGGGGTATTCGCTCCCCCGACGACGTCGGCGCAGTGGTTTTTCGGATGATCGAGGGTGGAATGTTTGGTGCTCGTCCCGAGGATAAACCTGAAGATTTCCAGTCGCTCTATGACTTTGCCGCAGCTTTCCCGACCGGCCGTAACGAATCCGCTCTGGCCTTCGAAATTGATCCTTAAACCAATGAAATTCATCCTGTTCACCAGCCTGCTCGTCACGTTTTCTCCCTGGCTCCTTCGCGCCGAGCAACTCCGCCAGGCGCCCATCGCTGAAATCATCGTCCAAGCGGTTCCGACGCTGTCGTATGTCTCTGGCGATAAAAATTGGAGCGGTGGTTACAATACGAACGCCTACGTTGCAGCGACGGAATTCGACACAAACACTTCTTTTACCGTGCTCCGTGCGTCCGACGCATCATTATCCGCCATTGAGATCGCCAAACGGGTGCGCGATTTCATCGCCAAGCGCTTCGACTTTCCAACGAACCAGCCATTTGCCGTTTGGCAGAAGCGTCTCCCCAATGGCTTTTCCGAGGCAGATTTTGGCGAGGCTTTTCTCCAGACGTCTCCAACGCAGGACACTCCGGAGAAGCAACGTTGCTATCTCACGGTGCAGGTCGTGCGGCGAAGTCCCACCGATTTTGCCGTCACCATTCAATACTCGACCGTGGCGCAACAATGACCATTTCGGCCCCTTGGGGCATGACGAACATTTCAAAGCAACGTTCCATCGCGTAGCGATGCCTGTCCGAATCCTCGAGGGATTTCCATGCCCGGATTCATGTCCGCAGGGCGTCACGATGTTTGCCGCGGATGGCAGATGTCGCCACGCGACGGATCCTGACGGGAGGCGTACCAGGGCTCGAAAGCCTTGGCTACCGGCATGGGATCGCGACGCGACCAAGAACAGCCGCGAGCTCCATTGAAAAATCGTTCGGCTTCAAACGAGCGCGGTATCCGCGCTCATTCCAAATTCGTCACAACAACCCAGCCACCCTCCGGCGCCGTCACACTTCCCCTTTATCCAGCGGAAGGCGCAGGATGATGGTCGTGCCTTTACCGTATTTGCTTTCGGCGGCGACGGTGCCGCCGTGGAGCTGGATGATGTGTTTGACGATGGAGAGTCCCAGCCCGGTGCCGCCTTGCTCGCGGCTGCGGGCTTTGTCGGCCCGATAAAAGCGCTCGAAAATGTGCGGCAGGTCGGCGGGCGGGATGCCCTGGCCGGAGTCTTCCACGCGGACTTCGACGTGGCCGTTTTGCGCGGTGGCGCGCAGGAAAATATTGCCGCCGGGCTCCGTGTATTTGACGGCGTTTTCGAGGAGATTATGCAGTACTTGCTCCAGCCGTTGCGGGTCGGCGGAAATGCGCGGCAACTCGTCATTGGCCTCGATTTGCAGGGCGAGCTTCTTGTTGGCGAGCTTCTGCGACCAATCACCGCCAATGGAGCGCAGGAGCGCGGGCAATTTCATGGAAACGCGCGCGATCTTTTCCTGACGCGACTCGAGCCGGGCGAGGGTGAGCAGGTCCTCGAGCAGGGCGTTCAGGCGCCGGGAGTGTTTGCGCAGGATCTCGAAAATTTCCACCTGGTCCTTGCGCGGCATGGAGGGCTCGTCGATGAGGTTCTCGAGGTAACCGTGGAAAATGGAAAGCGGGGTGCGGAGTTCGTGGGAGACGTTGGCCACGAATTCCCGGCGCACTTCCTCGAGTTGCCTCAGGCGGGTGATGTCGCGAATGATGGCCACGATGCCCGGGCCGCCGGAGAATTCCTTCACCGGCACGGCATGCACGGCGAAGTGCCGTTTGTCCGAGGTCCGCTCCACGTCGCCACGCTGCGGCTGGCCAGTGCGCAGGGCCGCGGTGATGATTTCCTCGAAAGCAGTCTCGCGGAGAGTGCGCAAGACGGATTGCCCCACGGGATCGCACTTCAGGTCGAAGAGCGAGAGAAAGGACGGGTTGACGAGGCGCAGGTTGTGATGCGTGTCCACGACCATGACCCCTTCCTCCATGCTGGCCAGAATGGTCCGGAGATTGAAGGCCTCGTCGTGAATCTCGCGATGGAGTTTATCCTGCTCCTGGGCGATCTTTTCCAGCGGATAGGTGAGGCGCCCAAACCGGCCGCCGTGGCGGAAGACGAAGCCCTCGGGCTTCCGTCCGTGGGACAGTTCATCCAGCAGTTGCTCGAGATGCCGCCAGTCCACGACGAAACGCCGCCAAATCCAACAGGTACACAGTGCGAGCACCCCTGCGACGCACCAACCGAGAATTGCGCCCATGGCCGGCTATGCCTCTGTCTCCACCACCCGATAGCCGAAACCGCGGATCGTCTCGATGTAGGATCCGGACTTGCCCAGCTTCTCGCGCAGACGGCGGATGTGCGTATCGACCGTGCGGGTGTCGATGACGGTCTCGTAGCCCCAGACATCATTGAGCAGGGTCTCGCGATCCTGCACTCGGCCGCGGCGCTCGATGAGCAGGGCGAGCAGCTTGAATTCCGTGGCGGTGAAATCGATGGGCTTGCCGCCGATAGTCACCTCGTGGCGGGTGCGGTCGATCTGGATGTCGCCCAGCACGAGCCGGTCGTTGACTTCGGCGCCATTCGCCGCGCGGCGCAGGACGGACTTCACGCGCAGCACGAGTTCGCGCGGCGAGAAGGGCTTGGTCATGTAGTCGTCGGCGCCGAGCTCGAGGCCGACGATGCGGTCGACTTCCTCCGCCTTGGCGGTAAGCATGATCACCGGGATGCGGTTGGTTGCGGTTTCCCGCTTCAAAACTTTGCAGACCTCAAGGCCGCTCATCTCGGGAAGCATGAGGTCGAGGACGATGAGGGCCGGCGATGATTGCCGGGCCTGTTCCAAGGCAGAGAGGCCATCCTCCGCCTTCAAGACATTGTAACCAGCGTTTTTGAGATTGGTCGAAACGAGTTGGAGGACGTCCGGTTCATCGTCCGCGACCAGAATGCGTTTATTCGCTGGTTTGTTATTCATCGAGAGCGGGGAGTTTAAGGTTCCCACTCCCCGCCGCAAGTGGCGCAATGTAACATTCCTGTAACATAGGCGCACCTGCCTCTCTCTACGGCTTCAGTTCCTGCCCGGTATTAGCATCCACAATTGTAAATTTCTCGTGATGATAGGTAGGGTCGGCACGGAACGTGAGGCGACCGGCGTAGCGGCGCTCAATCTCCACGAGGAGCTCTTCGTCCTCGGTGCGCAACCGCGCCATGACGTGCGGATGGACGATGACTTTGATCTCGTGGATGGTGTCCTGGTGCTTGCGCATGATCTGGTGCAGGGAACGCTGCAATTCCACGCTCATGGTCATGGCGCTCTTCACCTTGCCGCGGCCGCCACAATAGGGGCAGGGCTCGAAAACGGCGCCGCTGATGGATTCGGCGGCGCGCTGGCGGGTCATTTCCATGAGGCCGAGCGGACTGATCGGCAGGACGTGGGTCTTGCTCTTGTCGCGCTTCAGACGCTCTTTCATCCGCGAGTAGACCGCCTGCTGGTCCTTGCGGTTCTTCATGTCGATGAAGTCGCCGATGATCAGGCCGCCGATATTGCGCAGGCGCATCTGGCGGGCCATTTCGTCAGCCGCCTCGAGATTCGTCTGGAGGATCGTCTTGTCTGCGCTGCCGCTGCCTTTGTTGCGGCCGGTGTTCACGTCGATGGCGATGAGCGCTTCGGTCTCGTCGATGACGATGTAACCGCCGCAGGGCAGCCAGACCTGGCGGTGGAACGCGTCATCGATCTGCTTCTGCACGCCGTAGCGCTCGAAGATCGCCTGGGTATCCTGATAGTGGCGGATGCGTCCGGCGGAACGGCGGGAGATCTGCCCGACCACGTCGACCATGCGCTTTACCGCATTTTCGTCGTCGCAAATCACTTCGTCGATTTCGTCGGTCAAAAAGTCGCGCACCGTGCGCTCGATGAGGTCCGGCTCCTGGAAGACGCAGGCCGGCGCGGGCTTCTCTTTCATCGCCTGCTCGATGGCGCGCCACTGCTCGACGAGCAATCCAAGGTCGCGCACGAAATAACGCGCGCGCTGGCCTTCGCCGACGGTGCGCACGATCACCCCCATGTTTTCCGGGATGTCGAGTTCCTTGAGGATTTTGCGCAGCCGATCGCGTTCCTTCGGACTCTCGATCTTGCGCGAGATACCGCACTGGTCGCTGTACGGCATGAGCACGAGGTAGCGGCCGGCGAGGCTGAGATTGGTGGTGATGCGCGGGCCCTTGGTGCTGATCGGCCCCTTGGTCACCTGCACGAGCACTTCGCTGCCCACCGGGTAAATCTTCGGGATGTCCTGCGCGGTGATGCGCTTGTTTTCCTTGCGGCCACTGGAGCGCTCCACCTGCTCCACGCCGCTGTCGAGCGCCGCCGGGAGCGCGTCCCAGAAATGGAGGAAGGCATTTTTCTCGAAGCCGATGTCCACGAACATGGCCTTGAGGCCGTGCTCGATGTTCTTCACGCGGCCCTTGAAGATGCTGCCGACGATATTGCGGTCGGTCTCGCGCTCGATGGAATATTCCTCGAGGACTCCTCCTTCGAGGAGGGCGACGCGGCGTTCGAGTTTTTCAGAGTTGATTACGAGCTTGTTGCCGGTCTGGCGTGGAGCCAGGCCGATCATTCTTTTGACGCGTTCGGTCATGGAAAGGAGTGTAGGGTAAAGCTTTGAGAGCACGTGTCAGTGCGTCCCTCGGGGTTGAGGGCGTGGGGGGTTGGGGGCAGAGGGTTTGATTCCAAAGAATTTTTGGAAGAAGTTTTGCTTGGGCGGCGCGGCGGAGGTCGCAGGCGCAGCGGGACGGTTTCCCCGCTGCTGCACACGGCCGCCGGCATCCGCTTCCGCACCGATGTCAGGATGGGCGTTGCCACCGCCCATCTGGACTCGGGAAGAGGAAGCCGCATGGGTATCGGCTCCTTCTTCCGGCTCCGGAGTTACCTGAACGTTATTCGCATCCTTGTAATCCGTAAGAGCTTCAATCTTGGCAAAGGGATCCTTGCCGCGCGCCGGTTCGAGCCTGGTCAATTCGACGTTATAATTCCCCTGCTCCATGGCGACTGTGTGTTCCAAAATGTATTGGGCGATGGGCCCAGCCACGCCACCACCGTGATGACCGCCCTGGACCATGACGCAGATGGCGTAGCGGGGCTTGTCAAACGGGGCAAAGCAGCAGAACCACGCGATCATGTCATCCTTGCCGCGATCGGTCGCCTGGGCGCTGCCCGTCTTGCCGGCCACGACGATGCCTTTGACCCGCGCCTTGGCGCCGGTGCCGCCGGCATCATTGACGACCTGCCACAGCCCGTGGCGGACGACATCGATCTGTTCCTTGCTCACCGAATCGCGCAAATCTCCGCGAACTTTAGGCGCTTCGGGCACAACCTCCTGGCCGTTCTCGTCGAGAACCGGTTTGCCATCAGGCGTCAGGACTTTCTTGATGAGCCGTGGCTCGTAGGCGATGCCGCCGTTGGCCACGGTCGCATAAGCCATCGCCATCTGCAGCGGACTGGCCAGCACGTAGCCCTGGCCGATGGAAGCATTGGCGGTATAGGCATTCGACCACTTCAACTCCGGATACTTGGTCTTCATCCATTGCGGTCCGGGCATCACGCCATCCTTCTCGTCCTGGAGACCAAGGTCGTAGTGCTCGCCGATGCCCAGAACTTTGCCAATCTGGTCGACGTATTCCATGCCGGCCGCGTTGCCGTATTGGTAAAAATAACAGTCGCAGGACACGCGCAAAGCATCGGAGAGACCGATCGTCCCGTGGGCCCCGTGCTTGTCCGAAATCCAGCACTTGAAATAGTGATCGCCGTACTGAATGCCGCCGGGGCAGTTGAACTTGGCGGTCTCCATGTGGGCGCCTTTCTTGGAAAGGCCGCCGAGCGCGGTCACGATCTTGAAAGTCGATCCGGGCGGGAAAGCGCTGACCGCACGGCTGACCAACGGGAGCGCTGGGTCGGTGTTCAACTTTTTCCATTCGGCCGGCGAGACGCTGGGAATGAAAACGTTCGGGTCGAATGACGGCACCGTCGCCATGGCAAGGATGTCGCCATTGTTTGGATCGACGACCACGGCCGCCGCACGGCCGAGTTGCGGGTGACGCAGCGCCTGCTCGGTGATGTATTGAATGCGGGCATCCAGCGTGAGGTAGACATTGGCGCCGGGTTTCGGCGGCTCGACACGATCCTCGCTCTCGATGACCCCCTTCACACTCTTGCGCAGCACGCGCTTGCCGGGGGCGCCCCGCAGATACTTGTCCATGCTGGCCTCGATCTGCGATTTTCCATCCACGTCCGGCTGATAGAAAGTGTAGTTGTTGATGTCGGGCAGCAGGTTGACATCGAGCGGCGCGCCGACATAACCGAGCAAGTGGGCCGCGAGCGCTCCGTAAACGTATTGGCGCACCGGCTTCACCGAGATATCCACCCCGGGCAGACCGACATTGTGTTCGGAGAATTTGGCGATGGTCTTGAAATCGACTTCCTGCTCGTAGGTGAAGGGCACCAGCGTGTCGTTGCGATAGTGCTTCTGCAGATGCTCGGAATTGTAATCCTTCGCCAGGTCCAGCTCGTTGAGGCGCGGGATGACCGACTCGTTGACGATCTTCACGATGTCGGCCTCTTTCTGCTTGGTCTTCATCTGCTTGACCGTGTTCAGATATTCGACCTTGGGGGTGAAACCCATTTCCCGGCGATAGCCCTGCACCATGTCGGGCAGGTAAAAGTCGACCTCGTAGCTGGCGCGGTTGGCAACCAGGGTCACGCCATTGCGATCGCGGATTTCCCCGCGCACGCTGGGAATGCGTACGGTGACTTCGGAACGGCCGGCGATCTTCTTCCGCCACGTATCGCCGCGCGCCACCTGTTCCCACCACAGCTTGGAGACGAGCACTCCGAGGCCGCAGAAGATGATGAAGCCGAGAAAAATGAGACGCAGTTCGGTGGAAGGGCGACTGGCCATATCAACGAGACCGTTTGATGTTGCGCGCCGGCTGCGTGTCGAAGCCGACGAGGAAAGCGAGGTAATTCAACGTGAAGAAAAAGAAAGGCGAAAGCAGGACCGCCACGAGGCCCGCGCCCCCGATTCGCCACCAGATTTCTTTGTTGAAGAGGAAGACCACCGGTTCACGACGGAAGGTGATCATGAGGTATTCGGAGAGAACGATCATGGAGGTGCAAACGCCACTGAGCAGACAGTGGATTTCCCACCGTCCCCGCTGAAAGAGCGGGCGGAAGCCCCCCATCAGCGCGCCCAGCGTCGCGTAGAGCACAATCGACCAGCCGAGGGCAATTTCAACGTTGCCTTTGATAATCTGCACGTGGAGAGCGTCCCACATGATCCCGCCGCAAAACGCCAGGACGAGCATCCCGGGCGTGGGCAAGGCCAGGGCGCCATAGAACATGACGATCGGCATGAGCAGCACGCGGGAGCCGATCACGGGCAGCGGCGGAATGAAGTGCTGGACGACCAGCGCCAGGAACATCGCAACCAAAAGCAGGACGAAGAAGATCACTTGTTATCTCCGACGACGACGAAAACATCCTCCAGGGTCGTGAGATCGACGGCCGGCACGACAGTGGCGTGGCCATCCAGCTCGCGCATCTTGAAGTCCTTGACCTGACCGATCAACACGCCCGAGGGGAAGACCCCGCCGGCGCCTGATGTATAGACGTTTGCGCCATTCTTGAGGTTGGCTTGCTTGGAAAGGAAATTGAGCCCGATGCTCGGGGTCGAACCGCTGGAGGCGCGCTCGCCCTTCACGATGCCCTGCTCGCGCGTGCCCTCGACGCTGGCCGCCACCCGGCAGGCCTCGTCGGAGATCAGCACCACGGTCGCGGAATGATCCGAGACGACGGTCGTCTTGCCGACCAGGCCCTCTTCGGTGAGGACGGCTTGATCGCCCTCTTCCTTGAGCCCATCGGCCACGCCGCGATCGATGATCACTTCGTTGTACCAAGTGGAGGCATCGCGGGAAATAATGCGCGCCGGCAGCAGCTTGAATACCGCGCGTTCGCGGTAGCCGAGCGCGTTGCGGAGGCGATTGTTCTCGGTCTCCAGCCCGCGGAGCGTCTGGTTCGTGGCGCTCATTTCCTTGTTCGAGACGACGAGGCGCTTGTTCTCCTCCTCGAGCTGCTCGAGCGTCTTCAGGCCTTCGCGGAAGTCCCGGTATTTTTTGTCAAACGCCGATCCGGTTTTCAGGAAGGGCGAAATGATCCCGAGAAAACCCGCCTGCACGCGCCGCATATTGTGCGGGCTGAGGAAGAGAATGAAACCGGTGGCAACAATGAAGATGAGGACGGATGGAATAACAAGACGTCGGCTCATGCGAAGCGGTGCGGTGCGGTCCCGGCGACTGGCCGGGCCGGGTTCCCAAAAGATTGGCGTTTAGCGAGAGCGGTCATGCCCGCGGATGTTCTTAGTGCGACCAGCGGCTGTCGCTCGTCGCTACCTGGCGCAGGAACTTGATCTCGCTCAAGGCGCGTCCCGTGCCTTCGGCCACGGCGCTGAGCGGATCTTCGGCCACGTGGACCGGCAATCCTGTTTCTTCGGTGAGCAGACGATCAAGGCCGCGCAGCAGCGCGCCGCCGCCCGCGAGCACAAGCCCACGGTCAACAAGGTCGGCGGAAAGTTCGGGCGGGCAGCGTTCGAGGGTCACGCGCACCGAATCGACAATGGTCGAGATCGGTTCGAGCAACGCTTCGCGCACTTCCTGCGAGGTAATGGTTAAAGTCTTCGGCAGACCGGCGACGAGGTCGCGGCCTTTCACTTCCATCGTGGTCTCCTTCTCGATGGGATAGGCGCTGCCGATCTTGATCTTGATGTCTTCAGCGGTCCGCTCACCGATCATCAAGTTGTAGGCGCGCTTCATGTACTGGATGATGGCCTCGTCGAGCTCATCGCCCGCCACGCGCACGCTGCGGCAGAAGACGATGCCGGAAAGGGAAATGAGCGCCACTTCCGTGGTGCCGCCACCGATATCGATGATCATGTTGCCCGCGGCGTCCTGCACTGGAAGGCCGCAACCGATCGCCGCGGCCATGGGCTCCTCGATGAGGTGCACTTCGCGTGCGCCGGCCCGGAGGGCGGATTCCTTGACCGCACGCTTTTCCACTTCGGTGATGCCGCTCGGCACGGCAATGACCACGCGCGGACGCGGCTTAAACAGGGTGCGGCGGTTGTGCACCTTGTGGATGAAATGACGCAGCATCGCCTCGGTGATCTCGAAATCAGCGATGACGCCGTCTTTCAAGGGTCGGATGGCGACAATATTCCCCGGGGTGCGGCCCAGCATGCGCTTGGCCTCATCGCCCACGGCCAGCACATGGCTGGTGCCGACCTGCACGGCGACCACGGACGGCTCGCGCAGGACGATGCCGTGATCTTTGACGTACACCAAGGTGTTCGCCGTGCCTAGATCGATGCCGATGTCGTTGGAGAGCAGCCCAAAAATTCCATTAAACATTCAGTATGAACCTCTTCGTAAATCGTAAAAGTTGTGTCTGGAGTGACGCTTTTGCGCGATGCAAGCACGGCGGTTTGTAAGTCACCCGCCGTTTTCACGGGTGCTCGTAGGGGCAAAAAGCGATTACAATTAGGAGGGACAGCCCCGTAGCGTCAAAATAAATCGCGCCATATTCCCAGGTGTTTTAAACACTGGCACTCGGGCTAACTTTCAGGGTTTTCTGTAGAATCCGCTATTTTACGTAGCCTTTCCTCTTCCCGACCGCCATTGACAGCGAATTGAGGAGAGGAGTTTCCCGGCAAACAGAGCCGGAATCTCAGGCCGGGCGCCATTCATAAATTGTCGACGATGAATGTCAAACTTTCGGCCATGCCGTATCCACACCATCCGTAAACACTCCCTAATGCGCCGGCAGGGCGGCCCGCACCTGACGATACGCCGCCACCGCCTGCGCGGAAAAGGTCTCCGCATTCTCGAGCAGCGCCCGGCCGAACTCGGCGAAACTCAGCTGCCGCGAGACGACGATGAGGATGACGGCGACGAGCAGCAGGTTCATCAGGTAAATGATGACCAATGAGAAGAAGGTGCCGTGGTAGGTGAGGTCGGTCTGCCCTTTCGGGATCATCCAGATGGTGAAGCTGAGATGAAACGCCCACGTCGCGCCGAGGAGCAGGAACATCCACTGCATGGGCGTCATGAGCATGAACGTCTCCCGCACATGGGTAATGTCCCAGAAAAGGCTGGCCGCCCCAAAGCCGATGACGACGACGAGGCTGTAGAGCGGATAAAAATACGGCGCGAGCGCGATCCAGAAATTGTGCGTATCGGTGAGAATATAGCCACCCTCACGCGACACTTCCATGTGGCTCACCCGTCCGCCCCACATCCACACCCAGATGGCGTGCGTGAGTTCATGACCGAAGACATAAGCGCGCAACGGACGCGGCTGCCCGAGCGACCAGATGCTGCCGAAGAACCACAGCGTCCACAGCGCCGCCCCGAGCCCGAAGAACCAAAACTCCTCGCTCATCCAAAAATCCGCATCATGCCCGGCCTTGGAAAAGGCGCCAAAAAAAGTCTGGGTCAGAACCCACGCCACCGGCAGGAGAAAAAAGCCGATGATATTTTTGACCCAGCGCTGCGGAACGGACCAGCCCCGGGATATGGCCGCCGACCCTTGGAACTGCAGACGACTCGTCGCCTTTCGACTGGCAGATCGGGCAGGTAGTTTCTTTCGGCTCACGCGCGCAGCAGGCTTAGCAGAGCGAGCAACCGGTCGTCGAGCCAAAGGGGGAAATTAGTTGATAGTGGAGGGTTGAGAGTTGAGAGCCACGCGCTCGTTTGCGAAACGGCGTTCCGATTACCACCACCCACAATCAGTCGATTGTGCGCGGAAAAGCAGAGTTGACATTGAAGCCGAACCCACGGCTCGCAACCCTCAACCCTCAACTCTCAACCCTCAAC
>Ga0068855_100002812_pt1 | contig 21416 bp, 6 predicted proteins | sample KBSCornC52_FD_66592 | JGI IMG/M metagenome (GOLD analysis project Ga0068855, IMG submission 66592) | Corn rhizosphere microbial communities from Kellogg Biological Station, Michigan, USA - KBS Corn C5-2 | ecosystem: Host-associated > Plants > Roots > Rhizosphere > Soil ...
GCGATCGGAGCTGTTCAGCGCCGACCAGATGGAGCAGCACGGCAAGAGCCTGGCGGCCGCTCATAAATTGACGTCTGCTCGCGGTCGAGACCAACTGCTGCCCAACCTCGCGGCGAACGAGGCCGTTCTGATCGAAACCTGCAACCTGCTGACGAAGGCCGTGACGGCGAATCGCCGTATCACGCCGGCTGGCGAGTGGCTGCTCGACAACTTCTACCTCATCGAAGAGCAGATCCGTACGGCCAAGCGGCACCTGCCCAAGGACTACAGTCGCGAGCTGCCACGCCTTGTCGGCGGTGCCTCCGCCGGTTTGCCACGCGTGTACGACATCGCGTCGGAAATCATCGCGCACGCCGATGGGCGCGTCGATCAGGAAACGCTAAGCCGATTCGTGACAGCCTATCAGACGATCACTCAACTCACGCTGGGCGAGCTCTGGGCGATTCCCATCATGCTTCGCCTGGCGCTGATACACAACGTGCGCCGCATCGCGATCGAGATCGCCACCGATACGGCCGATCGGGTGCTTGCCGGCGGCTGGGCCGACCAGATGCGGGCGATTGCGCAATCCGATCCGAAGGGTCTGATCCTGGTGATCGCGGACATGGCCCGCTCGGATCCGCCAATGACCGCTCCCTTCGTTTCGGAACTGGCGCGACGCCTGCAGGGCCGCGGTCCCGCGCTTGCGCTGCCGTTGACGTGGATCGAGCAACGACTCTTCGAATTTCACCTCACCATCGAGCAACTGGTGCAGTCCGGAAACGAGCAACAGGCCGCCAAGCAGGTTTCGATCAGCAACAGCATCGGCAGCCTTCGCTGCCTCGATGCGACGGACTGGCGCGAGTTCGTCGAGAACACGAGTATGGTCGAACAACAATTGCGCGAAGATCCTGCGGGCGTCTTCGGCAGGATGAACTTTTCGAGCCGCGATCGTTACCGTCACGCAGTGGAGCGCCTCGCGAAGGAGAGCGCAGCGTCCGAGGTGGAAGTCGCGCGCGCGGCAATTCGACTCTCGCAGGAAGGCGCTGATCGTGGCAATGCGGACCCCCGCAGGTCACACGTCGGCTTCTATCTGATCGATGCAGGAAGGCCTGCGCTTCAGCTTGCGCTCAACGCGCCACGGACGATCGCCGCGTCGGCGCGAGGACTGGCGTCGCGCTCTCCGACCTTTGTCTATCTCGGCGCGATCGCCATTTTGACCGGTCTGTTCACGGCTCTTCTGCTCGCCATGGCGAGCGACGACGGCGTGTCGCTCGCGATGCTGTCTGTCGTGCTCGCCATTTCGCTGCTCGCGACGAGTCAGCTCGCGGTTACGCTGGTGAATTGGTTCGCGACCTTGATCGTGACGCCGCATCCCCTCCCCCGAATGGACTTTTCGTCGGGCATCGCGCCGCAATCGCGCGCGCTGGTGGTGGTCCCCGCGATGTTGACCGGCGCAAGAGGTATCGAAGACCTGGCCGAAGCGCTCGAAGTCCGCTTTCTGGCCAATCAGGACGTGAATCTGCACTTCGCACTGTTGACGGACTTCGTCGACGCCGACGAGAAAACAATGCCCGAGGACGCCGCGCTGCTGCAGCTCGCGCGCGACAGGATCGGCGCGCTGAACGAGAGATACCGTGCAGAGCGTGCGAACGGAACGCCGGCGCATCGCGGCGACGTGTTCTACCTCTTGCATCGTCCTCGTATATGGAATCCGCGGGAGCGGCTGTGGATGGGTTACGAGCGCAAGCGGGGGAAGCTTGGCGATCTGAATGCGCTGCTGCGCGGCGAGCAGGATGCCGCGACCCGCTTTTCGTCGATTGTCGGCGACGCCGCGGCGCTGGCGGGCGTCAAATACGTCATCACGCTCGACACGGATACGGAGCTTCCGCGTGACGCCGCGCGCCAACTGGTGGGAGCCATGGCGCACCCGTTGAATCGCCCGCACTATGACGTGAAGCGGCAGCGCGTCACCAGCGGATACGCGATTCTGCAGCCGCGCGTGGCGGCGAGCTTGCCCGGATCCAACCGGTCGTGGTTCGCGCGCGTCTTCGGAGGCGAGCCGGGCATCGATCCCTATACCCAGGCCGTTTCGGATGTGTACCAGGACGCATTCGGCGAAGGCTCGTTCATCGGCAAGGGAATCTACGACGTCGACGCTTTCGAATCGGCACTCAATGGGCGGTTTCCAGAAGACCGCATTCTCAGTCACGATCTCCTGGAGGGAAGCTACGCACGCTCGGGGCTCGTCACCGACGTGCAGCTTTACGAAGAGTATCCGTCGCGCTACATCGACGATGTCAGGCGGCGCCGACGCTGGATTCGCGGGGACTGGCAAATCGCCACGTGGCTGCTGCCACGCGTTCCCGGTGCCGACGGGACGCGCACCCGGAACCCGCTCTCGGTCCTGTCACAGTGGAAGCTTTTCGACAACCTCCGCCGCAGTCTCGTCGCTCCCGCGTTGCTGATCCTGTTGCTTCTGGGCTGGACGGTTCTGGCACCCGCGTGGTGGTGGACGTCGGCGGGGCTCGGCATCCTGTTCGTGCCGTCGTTGCTCGCATCCCTGCTGGACCTGTTGCGACGGCCGGATGAAGTGCCGCTCGTGCAACACCTCGTGTTCACCGCGCGTGCGGCGGCTCGACACGGGGTGCAAATCGGCTTTTCGCTGGCGTGCCTTCCGTACGAGGCTTACTTCAGCTCGGCGGCGATCCTGCGCGCGCATTGGCGGCTGCTCTGGACGCGGGAGCGGCTGCTCGAGTGGACACCTTCGGGCGCATACGTCAGTCGCCATGGCGGCTCGCTTGCCGGCTCCTTCCGGACGATGTGGACGGGGCCGACGATCGCCGTGATTGCAGCCGGTTACCTGGCCACCGCGAACCGGGTTGCGCTGCCTGTCGCAGCGCCCGTGCTGCTGCTTTGGTTTCTCGCACCGGTTCTTGCCTGGTGGATGAGCCGGCCGCTCTTGCCGCGCGTCGTCAGGCTCACCTTCGATCAGACCGTCTTCCTGCGCAAGCTCGCCAGGCGGACGTGGGCCTACTTCGAGGCGTTCGCCGGCGCGGCGGATCACTGGCTGGCGCCCGACAATTACCAGGAGAGCCCCGCCGAGAGGGTCGCGAATCGCACCTCGCCGACCAATATCGGCCTCGCGCTGCTTGCCGATCTGGCAGCGTACGACTTCGGGTATCTGCCGGCTGGACGACTCGTCGGGCGCATCACGCATACGCTGCGGACGATGCAGTCGCTCGAGCGGCACCAGGGGCATTTCTACAACTGGTACGACACGCAATCGCTCAAGCCACTGCCGCCGCGCTATGTCTCGTCGGTCGACAGCGGAAATCTCGCGGGACATCTGCTGACTTTGCGAGCAGGCCTTCGTCTCGTCCCCGATGATCCGATCGTCGATGTGCGTGTGGTCGCGGGATTCACCGACACCGTGCGTGTGCTCGGCGAAGCGCTTGGCGACGCTACCCCGGACGTGGCCAATCTCGTGCGCGAGCTGGAGTCCGCATGCGAAGCGCGTCCTGCCACCACATATGCCATGCAGCAATGGCTGGAGCACTTGTCCGCGCCGATCGCCGCGCTCGAGAGTTACCTCGCCGATGACAACGCTACGGCCGAGGCGCGCCAAACGGTGCAGGAGGAGCGCATGTGGGGACACGCGCTGGTCGCGCAATATCGAAGTATTCGCGAGGAACTGCTGCTGTTCGCGCCATGGGTCGAGCTCACTGCGTTCGGCGACACGCTCGTCGCGCTTCCGATCCTCGGCGCAATCCCGACGCTGCGCGATCTCGCCAATGGACTGCCGGGCCTGGCGCCGCAGATCGCGCTCCTGCACGACGCGGCCGCAACCGCTGCCGATCGCGAACGACTGGACCAGGTGGCGGAGCTCACCGGCGCCGCCAGCGCGCGAGCAAAGGAACGGATAGCGGCGCTCGAACAGCTCGCGCTGCTATGCGAGGAACTTGCGCGCATGGAATTCGGCTTCCTCTACGACTCCGAGCGACATTTGTTCGCAGTCGGATACAACGTGGATGAACGCCAGCGGGACGCCAACTACTACGATCTCCTCGCGTCGGAGGCGCGGCTTACGAGCTTCATTGCGATCGCGCGGGGGCAGGTCCCGCAGGAGAGCTGGTTCGCACTGGGGCGGCTGCTGTCATCCGACCGTGGCCGGCCGATCCTGCTGTCGTGGAGCGGGTCGATGTTCGAGTACCTGATGCCGCTGCTGGTGATGCCGACCTACGAGAACAGCTTGCTCGACGAGACGTGCCGCGCTGCCGTGGAACGGCAGATTGCGCACGGCAAGGAGCTTGGCGTGCCGTGGGGCATGTCGGAGTCCGGCTACAACCTGTTCGATGCGAGCCTCAACTACCAGTATCGCGCTTTCGGCGTGCCGGGGCTGGGCTTGAAGCGCGGCCTCGCAGACGATGTCGTGATCGCCCCGTACGCCTCGGCGCTGGCGCTGATGGTCGCGCCGGAGGCGGCGTGCCTCAATCTGGAGAGGTTGTCAGATGAAGGATTGGCGGGACGCTTCGGCCTCTTCGAAGCAATCGACTACACGCCGGGGCGCCGGCCACGTGCACAGGCGGGTGCCGTGGTCCGTTCGTTCATGGCTCACCACCAGGGCATGAGCATGCTCGCCATCAACCATCTGCTGCTCGATCATCCGATGCAGAAGCGATTCGAGTCGGACCCGCAGTTCCAGGCAACGCTGCTTTTGCTTCAGGAGCGCATTCCGAAATCGGCTCCCTTCTCGCCGCATGTCGCGCGGCTCACCGGTATCCGGGCGAAGGTCAGCGATACGGAGGCGCCGCTGCGCATGAGCGTGACAGCGTCGACGACGATTCCGGAAGTGCAACTGCTGTCGAACGGCCGGTACCACGTCATGATCACCAACGCGGGTGGCGGCAGCAGTCGCTGGAACGATCTCGCGATCACCCGGTGGCGTGAAGATACGACCTGCGATAGCTGGGGCACGTTCTGCTATATCGGTGACGTCGCGAGCGGCGAGTTCTGGTCCACCGCGCATCAGCCGACGAGAGCTCACGCGGATCACTACGAGTCAATATTCTCCGAGGGCCGCGCGGAATTCCGCCGCCACGGCCACGGCCTGCAGCTTCATACCGAGATCGCCGTATCGCCCGAGGACGACATCGAGCTGCGGCGTACGACCATCATCAATCGCTCGCGCGCGCCCAAAGTCGTCGAGATCACCAGCTACACGGAAGTCGTGCTGGCGCCCGCCGCGGCAGATGCGGCCCATCCCGCGTTCAGCAACCTGTTCGTCGAGACCGAAATTGCGGACGCACAGCAGGCGATCCTGTGCACGCGCCGGCCGCGCTCGCCCGGCGAGCAGTCGCCGTGGATGTTTCACCTGATGACCGTGCATGGCGCGACGGCGACGCACGTTTCCTACGAAACCGATCGCCTTCGCTTCATCGGCCGCGGCAACACACCCGAAACGCCGCAGGCGATGCGTGATGGCGGACCGCTCTCCGGCAGCGCAGGTTCGGTGCTCGATCCGATCGCCGCTATCCGGATGCGGGTCACGCTCGAGCCGGACCAGACGGTAACGATCGGCATGGTTTACGGCGTTGCCGAATTCCGAGACGCTGCGCTCGGCCTGGTCGAGAAATACCGCGATCCACGGCTCGCGGACCGCGTCATCGAGCTGGCGTGGACGCACGCGCACGTCCTGCTGCGCCAGATCAATGCGAGCGAGACGGACGCACAACTGTATGCGCGTCTTGCCAATTCGATCATTTTCGCCAACGCGTCGCTACGTGCCGACGCGAGCGTCATCGCGAGGAATCGCCGCGGACAATCCGGGTTGTGGGGTTATGCGATCTCCGGCGATCTGCCGATCGTGCTGTTGCGCATCGCGGATGCAGCCAACATCGATCTCGTACGCCAACTGGTGCGGGCGCATGCATATTGGCGCCTCAAGGGCCTGGCGGTGGATCTCGTGATCTGGAACGAGGATCAGGCGGGATACCGCCAGTTGCTCCAAGACCAGATCATCGCACTGATCGGAGAGCGCGCCGGAGGCCAGATGATGGATCGACCCGGCGGCGTCTTCGTCCGGCGCGGGGACCAGATTTCCGACGAGGATCGGGTGCTTCTCGAGTCGGTCGCGCGCGCGATCATCTCCGATGCCAAAGGAACGCTTGCCGAGCAGATCGGCGGCCGCACATTGCCGGAGCTACGCGTTCCAGCGCTCGCGCCCACTCGAGAACAAGGGATCGAGCCGGGCGCCGAGCAAGGCTCCGCCCGGACATTGATCCTCGCCAACGAACTTGGAGGGTTCACGCCCGACGGCACCGAGTACGTCATTACGACCGGTCACGCGAGCCCCACACCGGCGCCCTGGGTGAACGTGCTCGCGAATGCCCAGTTCGGCGCCGTCGTTTCCGAAAGTGGCGGAACCTACACATGGAACGAGAATGCGCACGAGTTCCGCCTCACCCCGTGGAGCAACGATCCGATCGGCGATGCCCCCGGCGAAGCGTATTACGTGCGCGACGAGGAGACCGGGCATTTCTGGTCTCCGACGCCGCTGCCCGCACGCGGCCGAAAGCCGTACGTCACGCGGCACGGATTCGGTTACACGGTGTTCGAGCATCACGAGGACGGCCTCGTCACCGAGTTGTGCGTGTACGTGGCCCGGGACGCGGCGGTGAAGTTCTCGACGCTGAAGATACGCAATTCGTCGGGGCGTCCGCGCCGGCTATGCGTGGCGGGTTACGTCGAATGGGTTCTCGGCGATCTGCGTGCGAAATCAGCGATGCATATCGTCACTGAAAAAGACGGCGAGACCGGGACGCTTTTCGCGCGCAACGCTTACAGTACGGAGTTCGGGGACCGCGTGGCGTTCTTCGGCATCGATGAAACGATGCGAACGCTGACCTGCGATCGCGCCGAGTTCATCGGGCGCAATGGCACGCTGGCGGCGCCTGCGGCCATGACCCGCACGCGGCTGTCGGGCCGCACAGGGGCGGCGCTCGACCCTTGCGCCGCCATCGCGACGACGATCGAACTGGATGCGGAAGGCGAGCGCGAAGTGACCTTCCGCCTCGGTGTTGGGCAGGACACCGACGATGCACGGAGACTGATTCAGCGCTTCCGCGGTGCGGCGGCGGCGAAAGCCGAGCTCGACGGCGTGCGCACGCAATGGAAGCACAGGCTCGACGCTGTTCGCGTCGAGACACCCGATGCGTCGGTCAACGTGCTATGCAATGGCTGGCTCGTGTACCAGGTGCTCGCGTGCCGCCTATGGGCACGGAGTGGCTTCTATCAATCCGGGGGCGCCTTCGGTTTTCGCGACCAGTTGCAGGACGTCCTGGCGCTGGTCCATGCCGAGCCGCGGCTTGCACGCGCGCAAATCCTGCTGTGCGCAAGTCGGCAGTTCGCCGAAGGCGACGTCCAGCATTGGTGGCATCCGCCGTCCGGCCGCGGCGTGCGAACCCAATGCTCGGACGATTATCTGTGGCTGCCGCTGGCGATCGCCCGCTATGTTCTCACCACCGGCGACAGCGCTGTTCTGGACGAGCCGCTCACCTTTCTCGACGGACGGCCCGTCAACGCAGGGGAAGATTCCTACTACGACATGCCGGGTCGATCCGCTGAAGTCGCGAGCCTTTACGAGCATGGTGTGCGCGCGATCGAGCATGGGTTGCGGTTCGGAGCTCACGGCTTGCCGCTGATGGGCTCGGGCGACTGGAACGATGGGATGAACCTGGTGGGCATCGAGGGCAAGGGGGAGAGCGTATGGCTCGCATTTTTCCTTTGCTCCGTGCTGGCGCAGTTCGCGAAGGTGGCCCGGCTGCGCGGCGACCCGGTCTTGGGCGAGCGTTGCGATGCAGAAGTCGCGAAGCTGTCCGGCAACATCGAACGGCATGGATGGGACGGCGCGTGGTATCGACGCGCCTACTTCGACGACGGCTCGCCATTGGGCTCTGCAAGCAACGCCGAATGCCAGATCGACTCGATCTCCCAGAGCTGGTCTGTTCTGTCCGGAGTCGCAGACGCAAAGCGCTCGCGGACGGCGATGGACGCCGTGTATCAGCGCCTGGTGCGGCGCGATGACGCGCTCATCCAGCTGCTAACGCCACCGTTCGACAAGTCCGAGCAGTATCCCGGCTACATCAGGGGCTACGCGCCCGGCGTGCGCGAAAACGGCGGCCAGTACACGCACGCTGCAGTGTGGGTAGTGATGGCCTTCGCGGCGCTCGGTGACGCACGCCGCGCGTGGGAGCTTCTGGACTTGATCAATCCGATCAACCACGGTCGAACGATCGAGGCCGTGGCAACCTACCGCGTCGAACCGTACGTGGTTGCCGCCGATGTCTATGCGGTTGCGCCGCACACCGGGCGCGGCGGCTGGACGTGGTACACGGGCTCCGCCGGATGGATGTACCGATCGATCCTCGAGTCACTGCTCGGCGTCGAGCTTGCGGTCGATAAGCTGCGCTTGTCACCTTGCCTGCCCGCTGACTGGAAAGAGTTCAAGCTGCACTACCGCTATCGGGAGACGGTGTACGCGATCACGGTGTCTCAGACCCAAACCGTGGATCGCGAGCTCACCGTGTGGGTGGATGGCCATTTGCAGCGCGACGACGTCATTCCCCTGGTGAACGATCGCCTGCCGCACTCGGCACACGTCCACGTGCGATTGCGCGAAGCGGTATTCGACCCGGCGGACACCGCACGATGAGATTCAAAGTTGCAGGCAGGACCGCCACGACCCCGATCAGGCGGTCGTACTTCTCACAAGCAGACGATCAATAGATCAAGTTGACGGGGGTTTCGGCGCGTGACGGAACGCGGCAGGTCGAGCAGCCCGCATTGACGCACTACGGGCAGGTGGTGTTCGGGATGGATCATCGCTTTCGATCCTCAACCCCGGCTTGCTGAGCGTGCCCTCTAAAGAATCGCATTCATCGTTAGCTGTCCGATCTTCGCCTGCAGTGCGCGGACCGTGCTCGCCGAATCGGGCGCCGGCGCCCCCCCGCCAAACACGCTCGTCGCACGCTCGAGCAGCTGGCTCTTCCACTGCGTAATCTGGTTCGGATGCACTCGGACCGCTCGGCGCGCTCGGCCAGCGTCTTATCGCCGCGGATCGCCGCCAATGCCACGTTCGCTTTGAACGCCGCTGAATCGTTTCTTCTGCATCGTTTCGTACCTACTGCTCCTCTCGCCCGACCTCAGCCGGGAGCAGTTCTATCACTTATCGGCCTGCCCAGTTTTCCGGGAGGCCAGCTCTCGTTACTTGGCCGGGCGTGTCGCACGCGCAGCCTTCACTTGGTCCGCAGTGACCAACTTGGCCTGGTTGCCCCACGAGCTTCGTTCGTGGTTGGCGACGTCGGCAACGTCGGCATCGCTTAGCGAGGCAGCGAACGGCGGCATCGCACCGGGGTAGGTGACTCCGCCGATCGGCACGCCTTGCGCGCCGCGCAGGATCGTGTCGATCTGCGCGCCGGGATCGGCGGCGAGCACGGAGGCGCTGCCCTTCAGCGGAGGGAAGGCTCCGGCCAGCCCCGTGCCGGTGGCCTGGTGACAGGCCACGCAATTGGCGGTGTACAGCGACGCACCCCGTGCAGCATCGAACTTGTACGGGCCCGCGGGCGCGGCGCTGGCCGGTGCCGTCGAAGCCGCCGGCGCCGGCGCTGCCCGTTCGATCGGCGGCGCGGCGGGCGCCTGCACCCCGCCCGGAGCCTGCACGTCGAGAATGCCCTGCGCGCCGATCATGAGATGCGCGAAAGCGTGGTCCACGAATGGGTATTTGCCAGCCGCAGGAATCATGAGGTCGAAGACGGCGCCCGCGCCGGGTCCGACGCTGTAGGTGGAAACGCCGGTCAACGCGTGTGCGGGATCGCCATCCGGGTACACGTTGTTGAAGACGGCACCGATGACGTGGAACGACGACCACAGGCTCGGGCCTGCATTCACCAAGTAGATCCGCGCCCGCTCACCGGCTGCAACAGGCAGCGGGCGATCCCGGTACTGGAACGCGACGCCGTTGAACACGACTTCGTCTGGGCGCTCGGCCAGCATCTTTTCGTAGTTGGGTCCCATCAGTTGACCCGAGATCTGTTGCGTGTACCACTCGCTCTGCACTATCACGTAGCTCTCGGACGCCGGCGGCAGGGGTGTGGCGGGATCGACGATGATCGCGCCGTACATGCCGCTGCCCATATGCAGCAGCACCGGTGGCGTGCCGCAGTGATAGACGAATGCGCCCGGTACGTCTGCGACAAACGAGTATGTAAGCTTCTCCCCCGGCTTCAAATCCGCGTAGTGCAGGTTGGGCGGCGTGATCGCCGCGTGGAAATCGAGCGAATGCTCCATCGTGCCGCGGTTGATGTAGGTCACGTTGATCGTCTGGCCCTGGCGCACGTGTATCACCGGCCCGGGAACCTCGTCGCCGAACGTCCATGCCTGGTACTCGACGCCGTGCGCAATCGATATCGTCTTGTCGGTGGATTCGATCGTCACGTCGACACTCGGTCCGGAGGTGACCGGCGGCAGCCGCGCGTCGCGGGCCTTGTTGATGGGCTCCTTCGACGCGAGCGACAACGGCGATACCGCGGCAGCCGCCGCCATCGGCGTGGGCGCCGCGACATGCAGCGTGCTTTGCAAGCCGCCGATCAGGAAGAACACCAGCAGCGCGATGCCGACAATCGCCGTGACCTGTGCCGCGATGGACGACGCGGGCGGCGGGTGCGGCGGCACGCGATGGCTCCATTCGGCGAACCGTCTCCAGTCCGGCCAGCGCCGCTCGATCAGGTAGTCGACGCTGTAGGGACTGGTGCCGCCACGGTAGTTGATCCCGATCAGCAACAAGAAGATCAGGACATAGCTGAGCGCCGTCCCCATGTTCGTCGCGCCGACCGTGTACGGGCCGCCGAAGCCTTCGGCCGTGGCCCAGATCAGGAGACTGAACAGCGCGCCCAGCGCGTAGGTGGTTTTGCGCGCGAACCCCAGCAGCAATGCGACGGCGAGCAGGGTTTCGGCGATGCGGGTGAGCCACACGAACAGCATGGCGTGCGGCGTGACCACGGCGATCCACAGGTCGAACCACCACCCCGACCAGGAAGGTTGCCCTTGGGCAGCGTTATGGAGATAGCCGACGTAGTTGGCCGCAAATTTCGACGTCCACGTGAACGCGGCGCCTACTGCCCAGATAATGCCAAAGGCTATTCGGAGCGCGGCGCTGGCGATGTCCGGCCACCCGTCCGAGCGCGGCTCACTATCGTGAGGATGTTGTGGCATGCGCTGCCCTTCTCTGTTGTTTTCGGCCCGCAAGTCGGCGGCATTCCACAGCCCCGGCTCGGCCGCGCGCGGTCCCGGTTCCAGTACCCGCAAGCAACGCAATTCGCTCGCGCACGTTGCCGAATGAACCACTCCTCATCGACGCTGACAGGCACACCGTGTCGAAGCCAGGGAGCCTCTGAACAACTCACGTGGAGCTCGTTTGCGCGAGATACGGATGGCGCATCTCTTCGCGCGGATTCAGTCAGGACTATGGCGAATCGTGTTCACTTCGAGGGAAACCACGGACGCGCGACATCGGCGTCGGTATCCGCAGGAAGGACCGACGATTCCCGGATAATCATCGTCTCGTCGACCACGCTTTGGATGCCGGGTACGCGCCGCACCACATCGGCAGCACTCCACGACTCGGCTTCGAAGCGAACGTTGCCGCTCAGGATGGCCACACCATCTCGAACTCGAATTTCGATCCTTTCCGCATCCACACCGAGCTCGCGCACAAGCTCCAGTCGAGCGTCATGCTGCAGTTCGTTGTCCGATCTCATTGAGGGCTCCTTCGACAAAAGCGGCATCGAGCAAACGACACCTCGTCTCCAAGCTTCGACGCTACTCTCGCGTATACGATTAAAGTACAGGAAAATCTCCACGATGGGAGTCGGACATTCTTGAATCCGGACGCCGAAACACCTTCCGAACGCGCCCGGTCACGAGGAACGACAATGTCGATGCTGCACCCGATCCCAAAAGCGCAACAGGAACACTCCGTTCCATGGTTCTGGCCGTTGGCGGCAGCCATCAGCTCGGCGAGGAAGGGAGTGACCGATCGCACTACGGTAGCGCCATGTCACGGACGTCCCCACGGCAACGCCTAGCAACGCCGTGCCGACCGTCGCCAACACGGAGAGTTTTGCTTGACTACGATCGCGTTCTCGAGGCCCGTCGCCAACCGGACGTTCCCCCTCAGCACGTGCAGACGGGTGAAGTCGTCTTTGGAAATCTTGATCGAATGATCGAGTGGCACGAACGCCCTCCAATTCGCAAAGATCGACGTGCTCGCCGAGCTCGGCACCGCGCCGTATCGGCCGCGTCCGAATCCACGAGCGATCTTAGAAGGCTCGTCGCCCGCTGCGGTATCCGGAAACTCGGACACTTGCTGTAAGAGACTCTCGACGCGGGGCCCGTCCGATCCGCCCCCCTGTCGAAGCGTCGGGTCGAACGACCTCGCGGCGCAAGTCAAATTCACGCTACAGAACGAGTCGGGGTTGATTCATCACTCGGATCGCGGCAGTCATATTGCAGTATTGATTTGAGCTGACGAGGCGATTCATTGAGAACCGCAGTGGTTCGCTCCCGGCCGATCTCGGCCGGTGAAGCGGATTCGATGTGACGTTGCCCGCTGGATCAGATGACGGCTTTTACAGATCATCACGCCTCTGCGGCGTTGAAGCATCCCTCTGCGACGTTGGAGCATCACGCGAGCGGTGGATCGTCACCGCGACGCGGTGGTCCCCCCGGTCGTCGACGAGTCGAACGAGCCGATCAGGCGCATCGACGCCGTCCACGTTCATCTGCTGCCCGACACCCCCATCGATCGCTTGCGTGACGCTGATCTGGTACACCGTCTCACCGAACCGATACTGGAGCGTGTAGGCGGTCCAGTCGGACGGCAGGCAGGGCGCAATGCGCAGCGTATCGCCTTCGATGCGCAAACCGAGCAGCGATTCCACGAGCAGCCGATACATCCACCCGGCGGAGCCCGTGTACCACGTCCAACCGCCGCGCCCGGTGTGCGGCGCGAGCGCATAGACATCGGCGGCAAGCACGTACGGCTCCGTCGTGTATAACGCGCTCGCTTCCGACGTCCTGGCATGGTTGATCGGATTGATCATCGTCGCGATTTCCCACGCGCGCTCGCAGTCAGCGATCGTCACGTAGGCCAGCGCGGCCCACACCGCGGCATGCGTGTATTGGCCACCATTCTCGCGCACGCCTCGAAGATAGCCCTGTATGTAGCCGGGGTTGGGATTCGATCGATTGAAGGGAGGGGCGAGCAAGCGAACCAGCCGGGCATCGCGGTCGACGAGTTGCCGATCCACCGCATCCATCGCCATGCGTGTCCTGTGCCCATCGCCCGCCCCGGAAATCGCAGCCCAACTCTGCGCAATCGAATCGATCCGGCACTCGGCGTTCGCCGACGTGCCGAGCGGCGAGCCGTCGTCGAACCAGCCGCGGCGATACCAGGCACCGTCCCAGCCGCTCTCGTCGATGTTGCCGCGCAGCCGCGCGGCCTCGTCGGCGCAGCGTGCGGCGAAGTCGCCGTCGTTGCGTATCCGCGCGACCTCGCCGAACTGCACCAGCACCGCGTACAGAAAGAAGCCGAGCCAGATGCTTTCACCCTTGCCGCGCGCGCCGACGAGGTTCATGCCGTCGTTCCAGTCGCCCGAGCCCATCAGCGGCACGCCGTGCGCGCCGAAGCGCAATCCGTGCTCGATCGCGCGCACGCAGTGCTCGTAGAGGCTCGCCACCTGGTTGGACGACGTCGGCAGGTCGTAGTACGACTCTTCGTCGTCAGCGAGCGCCCGCCCGCCGAGGAAAGTCACCGGCTCGTCGAGCACGCCGCTGTCGCGGGTCGCGCGCAGGTAGCGGCACACCGCAAAGGGCAGCCACAGAAAGTCATCCGAGCAACGCGTGCGCACCCCGCGGCCTTGCGGCGGATGCCACCAGTGCTGAACGTCGCCCTCGGGAAATTGCCGCGATGCGCAGCGCAGCAGATGCTCGCGTACGAGATCGGGCTCCGCGTGGACCAGGGCCATCACGTCCTGCAGCTGATCGCGGAAGCCGAACGCGCCACCGGACTGATAGAACGCGTTGCGCGCCCACAAGCGGCACGACAACACCTGGTAGACGAGCCAGCCGTTCGCCAGAACGTCGAGCGTCTTGTCTGGCGTTTCGACCTGCACGGCGCAAAGCGTGCGTTCCCAACGGCGCTTTACTGCGCCAAGCGCCTCCCGCGCCGGTACGATGCCGCGCCAGCGCCGGACGAGTTTGCGCGCGTCGTCGTCGTTGTCCGCTGCGCCGAGGAGGAACACGACGCTGCGCGTCTCATCTGCGGCGAGATCGATGCCGACCCGAAGTGCCGCACACGGATCGAGCGCGACGCCGACGCGGCCGGAAAGGTGCGGCTCGCTCATGGCGACCGGATCGCGCAGCATGCCGTTGCGCCCGATGAATTCGGCGCGGTCGCCGCACACGGTACGCGCCGCATCGTCGACGTCGAAGAACGCGACGCGCCCGGCAAACGCGGTGTTGTACGGATTGCGCGCGAACAGCGCGCCGGTGGCCGCGTCGATTTCGGTGGTCACGTGCATCGCCGTTCGAGCGCGCAGATCGCCGAGCACCCATTCGACGTAACCGGTGGCCGAAAGCGTCCGTGCGCGATCTGAATGATTGACAAGCTTCAGAACCGCGAACTTGACCGGCGCGTCGAACGCGACGTAGACGACGAGCTCGGATTCGATGCCGTCTTCGACGTGCTTGAACACGCTGTAGCCGAAACCGTGGCGAGTAACGTACGGCCCGGCACCGCCGCTCGGCAACAGCGTGGCCGACCAGACGCGGTTGTCCTCCTCGTCGCGCAGATAGAACGCCTCGGTGTTCGGATCGCAGACGGGATCGTTCGACCACGGTGTCAGGCGAAACTCGTGCGCGTTCTCGCTCCACGTGGCCGCACTGCCGCTTTCGGAAATCAGCGTGCCGAACTGCGGGTTCGCAATGACGTTGACCCAGGGCGCGGGCGTCATCCGTTCGGCTGCCACCGTGATGACGTATTCGCGTCCGTCGCCCGTGAAGCCACCCGTCCCGTTGGGAAACAGCAACTCGCGATGCGGCAGCTCGATCGCGGGCGGCGCAACGCCGCGAGCACCACGCGAGTCGAGGCGTGCAGCCGGCTGCAGCGGAGTCGCACCCTGTCGATCGAGTTGCTGCTCGAATGTTCCGTCGCCGGCGTTCAGCACGATTCTGGCCGCCGTCTGCAACAGGACCCGGTCGGCGTCCGGCATCGAACGGGCCGCGAGCACGAAGACGTCGCCGGGCAGGTCGAGCGTATCTGCATCGCGCTTCGCGGACATCAACGTCTCGATGGTTTTGTGCAGTGGCGAATCGCCGTCGCGACTTTCGTCGACGATCACCAGATCGACCGGCAATCCGTGCAGGCGCCAGAACGCACGTGCCTGCAGCACAACGCGCGCCCACGCGATATTCGTCGCGTCCGCAATCCTCAGCATCACGATCGGCAGGTCGCCGGAGATCCGGTAGGGCCACAAACCGGACTGACCTTCGGTATTCCGGCCGAGAATCGCGGGGTCGGCACGCATCGTCGCGTTGGCGTAGATGATGGAAGCCGCCATTCGCCGGAAGCGTTGCGCGTCGGCCTCGGTCGCGCCGATCGAGCGGAGCATCGCCTGTGCGCGCAGCGTGGCCGCGTCGAGCGCGCGGTCGACGAACATGGGGTCGCGGGCTCGGGCAGCCAACGCGAGACACGCCTCGCGTGTTTCAGCAACGCCAGTGATCAAGTCGACCGTCATCAACTCACCTGGCGCGAGCGACACACCGCACCGGAGGGCCACGACCGGATCGAGCACGGATCCGGCGCTTCCGGACAACGGCGCGTCGGTCTGCATCGCTTGCGGATGGGCAAGCGCTCGGCCGCGACCGATGAAGCGCATGCGATCCGTCTCGTAAGAAACATCGAGGCCTTCCCCTGCCGGCGCCGACATCAGGTGAAACAGCCACGGCGTGACTTCGTCGTCGGTACGCGGTCGGCGTTTGCACAGGATCGCCCGATGCTCCGGCGCGATCTCGGTTTCGACGAAGAGTTTGGCAAACGCCGGATGCGCCGCGTCGGCGGCCGCCGGCGCCAGCACGATTTCGGCATAGCTCGTGACATCGAGTGTTCGGTGCTCGCCGGAAGCATTGGTGATGAGGACCCGGCGCACCTCGATGTCGTCGTCCGGTGCAACCGTGATCTGCGTGAGCGCCTCGATCCCGAAGTCGCGACGACGGAACACCGCGCGGCCCTCGGAGAAAACAACGTCAGAAGCCTCGGCAGGCTTCAGCGTCGGCTGGTAGGTGGAAGACCAGCTATCGCCGCTCGCACGATCACGCAGATAGCAGAAGGAGCCCGAATTGTCGCAGGTGCCGTCTTCGCGCCAGCGCGTGATTGCGAGGTGACGCCAGGAACTGTAACCGCCACCCGCGCTCGTAACCATCACGTGGTAGCGGTCATTCGATAGCAACTGCACGACGGGCACCAAGGCGTCGTTCCCGGCGATCACAAACGCCCCCGGTACGGTATTGGCGGAATCGGTGCACCGCGTATCATCATCCGTTCTCCTTGCATCGCATGTTCGACTGCGAAAACGCTCCGAAGGTGCTCCCCCACCATGAACTCAGCAAATCCGTCTCTGTCCTCGGCGCCCGCGCTCGATGAATCGTGCATCAACACGTTGCGTTTCCTTTCGATCGACGCCGTGCAGAAAGCCAACAGCGGCCATCCGGGGCTGCCGATGGGCGCAGCGCCGATGGCGTACGTCCTGTGGACGCATTTCCTCAAGCACAATCCGATCAACCCCGGCTGGATCGACCGCGATCGCTTCATCCTCTCGGCGGGGCACGGCTCGATGCTGCTCTACAGCCTGCTGCACCTGACCGGTTACGACGTTCCACTCGAACAGATTGAGCGATTTCGACAATGGGGCAGCATCACGCCGGGCCACCCGGAACGCGGTCTCACGCCTGGCGTCGAGGTGACGACCGGGCCGCTCGGCCAGGGATTCGCCAACGGTGTGGGCATGGCGATCGCAGAGGCCCATCTCGCTGCGCGCTACAACCGCGCCGGCTTCGACATCATCGATCATTTCACGTACGCGATTGTCAGTGACGGCGATCTCATGGAGGGGGTCGCGTCGGAGAGCGCCTCGCTTGCCGGTCATCTGAAGCTCGGCAAATTGATCTACCTGTACGACGACAATCGGGTCACGCTGTCGGCGGGAACCGACATCACGTTCAGCGAGGATCGCGCTCGACGCTTCGATGCGTACGGCTGGCACACGCAATCGGTCGGCGACGGCAGCGATCTCGTTGCAATCGAATACGCGTTGCGTGCGGCCCGCGCCGAAACGACGCGCCCGTCGCTGATTCTCGTACGCACTCATCTGGGTTACGGCTCGCCCGGCAAGCAGGACACCTTCGAGGCGCATGGCTCGCCGCTCGGCGTCGACGAAGTGCGCGCGACCAAGCGCAATCTCCGCTGGCCGGAGGAACCGCCGTTTTTCATCCCCGAATATGCGCTTGCGCACTTTCGCCGCGCGATCGAACAAGGCGCCCGCGACGAAGCCGCATGGAAAAGTCGATGGGCCGCCTACGTGCAAGCGTTTCCTGATCTCGCCCGCGATCTCGAGCAGGCGCTGCGCGCTGATCTGCCGTCCGATTGGGATGCGGACATTCCGACCTTCCCGGCGGACGCCAAAGGCATGGCGACGCGCGTCGCCTCCGGAAAGGTGATGAATGCGATCGCGCCGCGCGTGCCGGCGCTGATCGGCGGTTCGGCCGATCTCGACCCTTCCACGTTCACGGCACTCGCAGGATTCGGCGACTTCGAGCCGGTCGGCGCCAGCGCCCTCGACCGGCAGGGTTCGGACGGCGGCGGGTGGAGCATCGCCGGCCGCAACCTGCACTTCGGGGTGCGGGAGCACGCGATGGGTGGCGTCCTGAACGGGCTTGCCGCGCATGGCGGAACGGTGCCGTTCGGCGCGACATTTCTGATCTTCTCCGATTACATGCGGCCGCCGATACGCCTCGCGGCGCTGATGCGCCTGCACGTGATCTATGTCTTCACGCACGACAGCATCGCGCTGGGCGAGGACGGCTCGACGCATCAACCGGTCGAGCAGCTCGCCGGCCTGCGTTCGATTCCGGGTCTCATCGTCATCCGGCCGTGCGACGCCAATGAGACCGCCGTTGCCTGGCGCGTCGCACTGGAAACGCGCGAGCGCCCGATCGCCTTGATATTGACGCGGCAACATGTGCCGACGATCGATCGCGACGAATTTGCAGACGTCAGCGGCTTGCGACGCGGCGCGTACGTACTGACCGATGGGCCGAACGCAAAGCCGGATCTCATCCTGATCGCGACCGGCTCGGAGGTCGGCGTCGTCGTGGCGGCGGCCCGGCAGTTGCTGGAACGAAACGTCCATGCCCGCGTTGTCTCGATGCCGAGCTGGGAGCTGTTCGATGCGCAGCCCGTGGAGTACCGCGACGCGGTCCTGTCACCGTCGATCAGCGCGCGCCTTGCCGTCGAAGCCGGCGCGTCACAGGGCTGGCATCGCTACGTGGGCGATCACGGCGATGTGCTGGGCGTCGACCGTTTCGGCGCGTCGGCGCCCGGCGATGTCTTGTTGCGCGAGTTTGGCTTTACCGTGGAGAACGTGTGCAGGCGAGCGCTCGCAATGCTGCGATAGCTCACGGGCAACAATGTTGATCGGGTCATCGGGGCAACCGTCGAACGAACAACCATCCTGCTGCGAGTTTCCCGGCATTTCCAAGCGTTACTTCAAGCTTACATCGATCGTTCCTCACACGCAGCATGCTTTACGTGCTCCATGCGTCCATTCGGAGCATCGTCTGTTTCCGCCTGGTAAACAATGTTCAGAACGCGGAGGCGGTGCTGGGTCCCGTCAGGAAACGGCCACACGATCGATTGGCCGACTGCCAAGCCAAGCAAGGCGGTGCCTACGGAAGTGAGCACCGATATCGATCCCGTCGACGCGTTCGCGTCGCGGGGAAATACGATGGTGACTTGACGGCACTCGCCCGTGTTCTGATCCTCGAATCGAACGCGACTGTTCATCGTGACGATATCGGCTGCAATGCAACGCGAATCGACTACGACTGCTTTCTTCAACTCGGCTGCCAAGCGTGGATGGCCCGCAAGGCGGCGCAGCAGTCCGAAATCGGATCGAGTGATAACGATTGGAGGATCGTGCGGCATCGATAGTACGTCGCGACGGGCGTTGTTTTCAGCCGACCAATGGCGTGCGGCTCGGATAGCGGGTCCAACTGCGGAAGTAGCGATTCATCGAAGTGGATTTGCAGCCAGCTCAGGACTGGACGATGTTTAGTGCCTTACCGGTGTGATGCACGATCGGCGGTTCGCCCGGATGGTGGTCATGCTGGCGTACGCTGTACATCGTATTGTCTGCGGTGGTTCCCATTTTGTGCACGCCGGTCACGGTGCCATGACCTATGGCGCTGCGATAGTGCCATGTCACGTCCGTGCCGACCGGAATGGTTTCGAAATTTGTCTTGGTCGTTGCCATGTCTGTATTCCTGAGTTGATGATATCGGTCTTGCTTTACCCTGCCAGAATCATTCTGCAACCGCGCCGATCGTAGCGATATCGAGATATCCGGAGACTTCCTGTAAGGACTTCTCCATCAACACAGCGGGCCAAGCGTAACTGGACAATGTAGTACACGGCATACACGCGACGTTTCGACGACGGGGGATTTTTGAGCGATGCCCGAGCTTCCCGAAGTGGAGACGGTGCGGCGCGGCCTTGAGCCGACGCTAGAAGGGGCGACGATCGAACGGCTCGAGCTTCGTCGAGGCGGCCTGCGCTTCCCGTTCTCACGCCACTTCGCGGCGCGCTTGAAGGGCCGTTGGATCACGGCGCTCCGCCGCCGTGCCAAATATCTATTGGCCGAACTCGACGACGGCACGATACTTTTGATGCATCTCGGCATGTCCGGCTCATTTCGGATCGAGACGGAGGGCAAGAAGGACGCGAAGCCGGTCGCCGACGATGCGGTCTATTACAAGCGCGGAAAGCTCGAAGCGCACGACCACGTGGTCTTCCATCTGAAAAGTGGCACGCGCGTCGTCTACAACGACCCGCGCCGCTTCGGATTCATGCTCCTGATCCCGCCGGAGGATTTCGACGCGCATCCGATGCTCGCAGACCTCGGCTTCGAGCCGATGGGCAACGAGTTGTCGGCGGAGGTGCTCGCGCCGCGCTTCGCGAAGCGCGCCGCGCCGCTCAAGGCGATTCTTTCGGATCAGCGCGTCATCGCCGGCCTCGGCAACATTTACGTCTGCGAAGTGCTTTGGCGCGCGCGGCTCTCGCCAAGGCGCGCGGCCGGAACGTTGGTGCGCGCGGACGGAACGTCCACCGAGCGCCTGGTCAGGCTGGTCGACGCCGTGCGCGCGGTCATCGCCGACGCAGTTGACGCCGGCGGCTCGTCGCTTCGCGACTACGTGCAGGCAAACGGCGAGCTCGGCCGCTTTCAGCACCGATTCTGCGTTTACGACCGCGAAGGGAAGCGGTGCCCGCGCGGCGACGGGACGATCAGGCGCATCGTGCAGTCGGGGCGCTCGACGTTTTATTGCCCGGCGTGCCAACGCTGAGCCATTCGCGCTAACGAAACTGCAAATCCGCTGGGCGTTCGATCGAGCTCGCGCAGTCGTGGGCAGGATCAGGCGGCAACCCTGCGATGCAGCGCGCTCCGCAGCGTTCCCGCCATCAACGGTCTCCCCGCCTAGCGACTCTTGAGGAACTCGACCAGATCGGTCTCCTGACCTCGCGACAGACCGAGGTTGAAACAGGCATTGTAGTGGTCGGCCACATCCAGGAGCGTCGGGAAACGGCCGTCGTGGAAGAATCCGCGCTTCGACCGCGCCCAGAGGCCGTTGAGCTGCGGCGTGACCAGCGTGCTGCCGATCGCCCCTGTCGGCCCCCGGTCGGCCTGGAAGGAGTCGACGCACATCTCGGCCGGCGTGTGCGCGTTGTAGCCGGCGTCGGTGTATAGCGGCGGCATGTGGCATTCCGCGCATTTGCCCTGACCATTGAACACCACCTCACCACGTTTCGCCGCCGCGGGGTCGAAGCTGCCGGCAGGCGGCGTCGGCGCCTTCAGCGAGAGCTGGTAGTAGTGAAGGGCGGCCAGCTTCGGCGTCACCTGGTCGGGGTTGTGGCGCAGCTTGAAAAAGCCGCCTCTGACCGCCGCCGGGTACTTGGCCGGATCGTTGAACCGCTCGTCGTTGAAGTTGCCGTTGCCGTGCATCTGGAGGTTCGCGACGTAGGCGTTCCAATAGGTGACGTTGCCGAAGCC
>Ga0068855_100002814_pt1 | contig 21413 bp, 19 predicted proteins | sample KBSCornC52_FD_66592 | JGI IMG/M metagenome (GOLD analysis project Ga0068855, IMG submission 66592) | Corn rhizosphere microbial communities from Kellogg Biological Station, Michigan, USA - KBS Corn C5-2 | ecosystem: Host-associated > Plants > Roots > Rhizosphere > Soil ...
TTGTAGTAGTCGTTGATCTGCGTGCGCGTGAACGCGAGCGTACTGCCGGGAATGCTCTTCGGCTTCCCGTCATCCACCACCGGCGGACGATCTTTGGCGACATTGACAGGGTAAACGGGGAAAGCCCAAGGCATCGTAAGATCCTTCTTTTGGCCTCCCTGCTGCCACGCGACTACCGCTAACGCGGAAAGGAATGTCAATACACCAACAGCAATCAGTCTCTTCATAAAAAGTCGTCCCCCTAGTTCCCTCAAAGAGTCTCGAGCAATAAAGCGCGACGCCGCGAGTATCTTATAGTTGAGTCAACTCATTTTAGGTGCCGAATGCCGCGTTCGTCAAGCGGCAGTATGCGAAATCTCACTCCCCATCTTTCAAGCTCATTTACGACGTTGATTCAGGGCCGCGTGCCGAGGCGTCCGCTTTATTGGCGAACGAATAGCTGCGTACTGCTGTAATCCTGGCCTTCAATGGAACCGGTAGTGGTGACGATGAGAATTCTTCCATCCATGGATACCTTCATCGTGGCAGTCTCCGCGGCTTTCCCCCGAATCTTACCGGTACGTCCATAAGTATTCGCATCGATCTTCCGAAGAGCCACTGTATCTAGAGAAGGGGATTCGATGGGCACGTCCTTATTATCATAACGAGCGGTGTAGGTGATCTCCGTGGTCACGCGCCCATTACCGCGTTCCGTGATTGTCGTTATTTTGCACGCGACGCCATTATCCACAGGGCTAAAAACCATCGTCCTTACACGGATCGTCGTTTCTGGAGTGAAATCCGACTTGGAGAGATCCAACTCCCAGACACCAATCAACAAATCTTTAACCTGTTTACTCTGCCCGAGCGCCGGACGTTCGACGAGGCAAAATGCCGCTGCGATCACACAGACCGGCAGCGCCAGGCTTCGGAATAAGGGGATAGATTGTGTACGCCTCGTTTTCATAACGGCCACTCTACAAATTGCTCCAGGTCTGCTCGGTGCTATGCGTGGAGATCTCGACAATATTGCCAAAAGGATCCTCGCAGTACGCAATCTTATAAGGTTTCCCGGGAAAAAGCGTCCACACCTTGCTTCTCGCCTTGCCGCCCGATTCGGCGATCGTTTGAACCATTTTTTCAATCTCTGGCTCGATGATCGTAAAGTGCATGATTCCCGCCTTCCAATACTCGAAGTTATTTTGGCGGACCTCCGAGCGCGGCTCGTCGAACTGGAAGAGTTCGATGCAAACGCCGTTCGCTCCGGTAAGCTGCGCCAACTGGCCGCGGCGAAAATCCGCGCCAAATATATCCCGGCCGATCATGCCGAAGTGTGAATCGTCGGAGACAAGCTCTGCGGGGCCAGCCAGCAGTTGAAATCCGAAAATGGTGCGATACCACTCAATCGCCTTCACCATGTTGGTGACGGTAACGCCCACGTGGGTCACAACCCGCGGATAAAGATTTGACACATTCTCTCCTTCGATACATCCTCAAATCTGGAACCTTCATCAGTCGCTAGACGCCTAATGCTAGATCACGGGAATCAATCCCAAAGAAGGCCCGCTCTCAGATAAAGCAGCCAAGGCGGTTCTCGAAGCCTACCTCGATTCCACCGTCCGGCCAGACAACGATCGGAACCATGGAACCATAACGCCGAGCCTCATCCAGCGTTGCCTGGCTCAGTTCCACGCGCTTCTCTTCGTAGGAGATACCCGCTTTGTTCCACTTCTCCATCAGTTTTACGCAAGCGTCACACCCGCGGATGGTATATACGACCGGCAGTCGATCAGACATTAGGGAGACCGAGGGCGCTGGAGAGCAGCGCGCGCATTTCGCTGATGGAATCCCGCTGCCAATCGACGAAGCGCGGCAAAATGGTTTCAATCACTTCTTTCCGCCCAGCCTCGGGCAGATTTGTGAACGTCGTCCCGGGCGCCAAGTTATAGCGGGAACTGACGTCGTCAAGGATAGAGTCGATTTGTACTTGAGCGCTCAATGGGCGCTCTACGAAGCGCGTAATATACGCCATTTCGCGCGTATAGAAAACGAAAACAGGTATGGCGCGAGACTTGCCGTGGTTGCTGAGGAATTGGTCCATGATGTCTGGATTTTCATCGCGAAGGAAAATTCGCAATTTCATCCCAGAGCCCTCCGCGATCCGCGCAACTGTCGGAAGTTCGCGGTATACGTCGCCGCACCAAGCTTCCCCCAATGCCAAGATATTGACGGCTCCATGAGGCATCGAAGCAGCCTTCCGAAAAAAAACGAGGTCATCTTCGGATAAAGGAGAACTTCGATAGTACTCCTCAAATTTGTCGTGATTGATAAGCGCCTGGGCCAAAAACGCGACGTACGTCAAGCCCTGCTCAAATCTGAGTGCGTTCATTACGCTGCTGGTCTGCATTGTACCTTCGCCTCGCCCATCAGAGTACAACAAAGAGGATTCTCCGCACAACTTGGCTGATAGATCCGATGGCGTTTATAAATAGTTTCATCCTACGGGAGGGCTTTAGTTTTTCTGTCGGGGAACGGTTCCGTGTAAAATCAGAGCGTAGCTTCGCGTGCCGAGCCGATAGCGCAGTAGCGATCACGTCCTCCGATTGAACCAAACTCCCGTTTGAATCGCTGGCCTGAATATTATGAGTGTACTCATTGATGAGCGCACTTGACACGTTGCGATTTATGACCTAAGATTCCAAGAACATATAAGTTTCTTGGGTTAGGTGACTTTGCCCTCCATCGGGCTCAAAAAGGAGACGTCATGCAGCTGAATTCAAGGCTATGGAATCGGTTTTTTGCGCTCTGTGCGCTGCTTTTCCTGGTGACGAGTGCCGCCAATCGATTAGAGGCGCAGGGTTCCACCGCGGCGATCGTTGGCACCGTGACAGACTCCTCGGGAGCGGTCGTGGCCGGGGCCGCGGTGCAAGCCAAGAACACTGGCACTGGAATTGCCCAAACTGTGGCGAGCGACTCGCAGGGACGCTTCCGATTCTCTAATCTCGGCATCGGTGACTATGAGATTCAATCCTCCAGCGCCGGATTTCAGACGGTTGTCCGCAGGGTCACGCTGACGGTCGGCAGCGAGCCGGTCGTGGATTTCTCACTGCCCGTCGGGCAATCGCAACAGGCTATCACGGTGGATAGCCAGGTCTCTTTGGTCGAAACACAATCGACGGCGATAGGTGCGCTGGTGGAAGGTACGCAAATGCGCGAACTGCCCCTGAACGGACGAAACTACACGCAATTGTTGGCGCTCGAGCCGGGCGTCACGCAAATCGTGGCGGGAGCGCCGGCGGCGGGCAGTTCGTTCGCCGGCAACGGATTGAAATACACGATATCTGGATCGCGCCCCACAAATACCGTGTGGATGCTCGACGGCCAGGATTTGCTCGGCTGGTGGCGCAATGTTCCGGGCGCGGGAGGTCTGGGTACTGCGCTGGGCGTCGAGGCCATCGCTGAATTTCAAGTCCTCAGCAATACATACAGCACACAATTCGGCGGTAACGGCGCTGTGATCAACGCGTCCACCCGATCGGGAACCAATGCGATTCATGGGTCCGCTTTTGAGTTCCTGCGCAACGACAAGTTGGAAGCGCGCAACTTCACGGACCGCAACTCGCCGCCGGCGTTCCGCCAGAACCAATTTGGTGGCAGTATCGGCGGAGCGATCAAAAAAGACAAGATTTTCTACTTTGGAAACTATGAGGCTCTCCGGCGCAGTCAGGGAATCACGAACCTAGTCACGGTGCCGGACCAATGCGCGCATCAGTTCCTCACATCCACGCCCACGCCGGGTGTTTGCGGTGCTCCAGTACCGCAGACGGGCACGCCTTTCGGGACAAACCCGGCCGTAGCGGCGGCCATCCGGAACACTATGGCGCTGTGGCCCAACACGGCCTTCAACGAGCTGCTGGCCGGCGGCGCCCCGAGCGGTACGGGGCAGACCTTCGCACTCGCTCCGAATACAGGTGATGAGAACTACTATTTGGGGCGCATAGACTATAACCTCTCCGACAAGGACGCCTTGTTCGTACGCTACGTCTACGATCGCGGAAACCGCGTGGCTCCGGGCAACGCCAGTCTTGCGCTATGGCCGGAAGTGGACCACTCGCGGGGCCAATTCGTCCAACTCCAGTACCGGCGGATTCTTTCGGCAAAGATTGTTAATCTGATCCATGGCGGGTTTGACCGTCCCTATGAGGAAGCCACCGACACGGGTTCGCCGACAGTGTCGAATGGAGTGGCGACTCCGGCGACAATTAACGACGCGGGCACTCATCCCCTCCAGTATTTCGGGACTGCGGCCGGTCGTGTAGACGGCGTAATTGGTTCGTTTTCGGGCGTCTCAAGCCTCGGCCCAGCTTGCTGTCTGCCGTTTTATCTCGTTCCTAACCGCTTCTCACTGGGAGACGATTTGATTTGGACCTCTGGTGCGCATACCATCAAACTGGGTGCCGGCGGCACGCGCTTCCGCGAGGATACTTTCACCGTTCTGAATCAGGGCCCGAGTTGGACGTTCGCCAGCCTAACCGCCTTTATGCAAGGGAACGCGGCATCGGTCGCGGGTCAGGTTTCCGATCAACAATCTCCCCAAAGCGGCAAGGGGTCGTTCCGTGATTGGCGCTACTGGGCCTACAATTTCTATGCAGAAGACCAGTGGAAGGTTTCGAAAAAGCTTACCATGAACGTGGGGCTGCGATACGCTCCCACTTCTATTATCGGCTTAGCGCGGCGTCCCGCCTACATGCTGCTCAATCCTTTTCTCCCCAACCAGACTTGGACTCCAGAAAATCAGGAGACTGAGAAGAATCCTTCGCTCCGGAATTGGGATCCGCGCATTGGATTGGCATTCGATCCTTTCTCCGATCACAAGACCTCCATTCGCGCTGGCTTCGGCGTTTTCCACGATGTGATGTATACCAATGCACTCAACTCCTGGTTCCAGGGACCGCTCCTATTTGCGGCGCAGACGGCCGCGCAGGGACTGCTATATCCCACGCCGTTCTCCAATATTCCCATTGCAACTGACCCCAATGCCGTCATCATTCCCACCAACGGTACTCTCAGCATTCAAGGAAACGGACAGTACTGGGGAATCAGCTCAACTCCCTATCAGATGCAATGGAACTTCAGCATCCAGCGTGAAATCATAGGCAATACGGTCGCCATGGTTTCCTACGTTGGCACGCACTATGTCCACGGAGTGGGCCAGACCGATATCAATAGTCCCATCCCGTGCGTTCGTTCGGCTTCAGAAATGCCAACCGGCCAGCCCTTCTTTCTTCAAAGCGCGACTGGTTGCTTTTACAATGGTGCGCCCACCTATAGCAGCGCCGCGGGGGTTCCGAATGCGCGCATCGATACGCTCTACAACTCGCTGCTGATCGGAAATTCACTATCCGATGCGCACTATGAGGGCCTGCAGGCAAGCTTGAACAAACGTTTTTCGCACGGATTCCAGTCGCAGGTTTCCTACACCTTCTCCAAATCCATCGACAACGCCTCGGGCGCCTTCGGGCCGAACGGCGGCGGAGCCGCCTCCCAATCCTTCAACGTAGCGGCGGACCGGGGGTTGTCCAACTTTGACCGACGGCACAATTTCCGTCTCAGTGCCGTCTATCAAATTCCCTTTGGACACGGCGGAATCAGCGGCGCGCTCCTGAATGGCTGGGAAGTCACCGGGATTTTCACATACCTGTCCGGTTTTCCGTCGAGTCCTTCCTCGGCCGCAAACCGCGTGTTTTCGGGAACCGGCTCTCCCACGGGCCGACCCAACTTAGTTGCCGGGTGCGACCTATATAGCGGATTCCAAAAGCTCAACCAATGGTTCAACACGAGTTGCTTCACATTGCAGGCAGCCGGAACCTACGGCAACGCTGGCCGCGATATTATCATCGGGCCGAATCTGTGGAATTTGGATGATTCGTTGATCCGCGATTTCAGGGTCAGGAAGATCTCCGAAGGGTTCACGGTCCAATTCCGAGCGGAAGCGTTCAATATTCTGAACCATCCTTCTTTCCAGCAACCGAATACGACTATCTTCGCCGGTACCGCGCTGAACGCGAGCGCCGGCCGGGTGACAGCAACAACCAGCCAGCCGCGTCAGGTGCAGTTGGGGATTAAGGTTATTTTCTAAGTCGATAGGAGAAAAGCCTGGTATAGTCTCACGGCTTCAAGGCTTTTTTCGCAGAACATCAAGCGCCGCTGCAAAGCGGGTCACGCTTTTTAAGAATGCTCACTCAGGCCGCTTCGCGGTATATCGAAACAGGCTGGAGGCACGATGTAGCGGGAAGGAGTAACTCATGAGAATGCGAATTCCATATCGCCGTACCAGCGTTGGATTGGGTGTAACGGTGTTAATAGTCGGTGCGCTGGCTCTTGGAGGCTCGTGCGCGGTTATGAGGGCCGCGGACGCACTGGAACTCGGAAGCCTTTCAGGAACGGTCACTGCGACCAAATCATTTCAAGGCGCCGAAGTCTATATTCGCAACGTCGATAAACACGTGCTCTACATGGTCTACACGGAAGCCGGGCGTTACGAAGCGGTGAAGTTGCTGCCAGGCAAGTACAAGGTCTCCATTAAGAAGACCGGTTTCTCTGGAGACGTGAAGACGTTGGACGTAAACCCCGGGTCTGCCCTAACGGCCGATTTTGCGCTGCAGCAAGGTTCGTACACTCGCGCTCAACTGGCGGTGTTTAACGGTCCGGGCACTCCGCGCCCGCCACGGACGCCGGTCTCCTACGACGAACTCTATCCGCCGGGCCCCGGCAAAGCCGTAGTTGAGCGCACCTGTGTTGCGTGTCACGGCATCAACTTTCTGCCGACGCACCGCGGCGGCTGGACCCAGACGTCCGCGAATGCCGCACTCGATTTGATGATGAACGCCGGAGGTAAGACGACGCGCGGCACCGGGATGATCACGCCGGCGATGATGAGCCCGCAAGACCGTGAGGCGGCGGTCGCCTATCTGGCCAAGAATTTCCCCCCCACCGGACCAGCGAGATCGGTGAAGGTAGAAGACTACCCGATCGACGAAAAAGCTTTGGGCCGCGCCATGTATATCGAATATTACTTGCCGCTTGATTCCCCGTCGACAGATGCCAAAGCCGGCCCGATGGGAAGAGGCCGCCGTGCGCAGGAACCGCATTTCGACGCCAACGGCAACGTCTGGTATACGGACCGCGGGGTTCCAAACCGCATCGGCATGGTGGATCCGCGCACCGCCGAGTTCCACGATTATGTCCTGCCCGTCCCCACGGCTGACCCACATGGGCTGACGGTCGACGCGCAAGGCCACGTGTGGTGGTCGGAAACCCAAGGTTTCCACTTGGGGCAGCTCGATCCCAGGACGAATGAAATGCAGAGGTACGACATGAACATCACCGGCGACATGGAAGGTGCGCAGGGACACACGCCAGTGCTCGATTCGAAACAGAATATATTCTTCAGTGTCATCATCGGAAACAAGATCGGCAAATGGGACCGCGCCACCCAGAAGGTGGTCAAGCTTTACGATCCACCAACAAAGAATTCCTATCCCTATGGAATCTTCATCGATAAAAACGACAAGGTCTGGTTCGCAGAATACGCCGGCTGTAACATCACGCGCTTCGATCCGATCACCGAGAAGTTCACCGAGTTTCCGCCGCTGACAAAACCGTGTCAGATCCGGCGCCTTGGAATGGATGGAAAAGGGATCGTGTGGTTCGGAATTTATAGCCACGGCAAGCTCGGAAAACTGGATCCTGCCACAGGAAAGGTGGTTGAATACAAACTACCACTCGCGTATGCGCAACCCTACGACGCATGGCCGGACGCGGACGGCAACGTATGGGTCCCGGACGATGGGCAGGGCGGTACGCTGATCAAATTCGATCCGAAAACGGAGAAGTTCACTTATTTCCCCGCGCCTCAAGAAGGCGATATGCCCAAGCTCGCGATCACCCGCCAGGGAGCCATCTGGTACACGCCCCGGTCCGCAGTGAATGCAGCCGCCGGAGTGCTCTATCCCGATAAAACCAAGATCACCAGCCTTGGCGCATACTACTGAGTCGGTTCCGGTGGATCGTAAAATCCCGATTGCAAGGTAACGGCCCTGTTGACGTTATCTTTAGAATGAGTATACTCATTAAATGGTTTTAGGGAGGGCCCGCCCGATGCTTTTCAGCCCGGAGAAATGTGGTTTGGGCGGTTTGTTGCTTCTATTGTCTTCCAGCCCTCGATACGCCCAAACGGCGGCTCCGCCTTCGGGTGTTCAATACGTGCAGACCGACATCGGCGGAGACTGGCCGCTCAAGATTCACGAAGACGACCGTTATCGAAACCCCGGCGCCGAGATCGGCGAGTATGAGGGAATTCTTTTAAGTCCGGCGGGCAGACTTAAGGCTAGTAGCTGGAATGCCCCGCTGAACACGCTGCCTGAGAGGCAATGTATGCCACTCCCCGTGGACGACAAGAACGGCGGCACGATCGTAGGCGAGATCGGGGCTCTGAACCATATCATCGAACTGACGGTTCCCAAAGATAAGCAGGAGGGCGGTACGTATGTTATCCCCGGCCACGGACGGCTTTGCGACGAAGCGGATGTCGTCGAATACCGGGACATGGTCACTATCATTCGCGACGGCAGTCAGGACATGGTTCAGCAGCAGATGACTCTGGAGAAGATCCTCGCCGCGAAACTCACCTTGGATTACGACCCTCGCTATGGCCAACCTTCGTGGACCGGCGATATGTTTGTAAAATCGATTTATGAGGATCTGACCAAAAGCAAGTAACGGCGGTGCATCCCCTTGAGAAGGAGAATCTTATGAAACTTTGGAAATCATTGGTCGCCATTGGCCTCGTTTTGACGGCAGTTTTTGCCTATGCGCAATCGAAAGCTAATTCCGTAGAGGCAAATAAGAAAGTGGTCTACGACTTCTACAGATATGTCTGGGAGCCCAGAAACCTAGATAACTTCAACACCTATACTAGTGCGAATTATATTGAGCACAACCCGATGTTCCCTGGGAGAAGGGAACATATCGTCAAAGCACTGAGAGGCGGAATTTTTGGACCGGGCTGGACTAAGCCTGGCAAGATCGAAGATACCTTGAAGGATCCGCCGGCTCTGATCATTGCGGAAGGGGATCTCGTGCAGTGGATTTTCAAGCGGACCGACAAGGATCCGAAGGATCCCGCGAAAACGTACGACTGGTTTTCGTTTGACGCCTTCCGTGTGAAAGATGGAAAGATCGTTGAACATTGGGACCAAGCGAGGCTCCGTTAGAGCGAAAAAATCTGGGGCGCGCGGTGTTGGGATGATGAATGGCATGACCGCTCAGGACGCGCTGTTGATTGTCGACGTCCAGAATGACTTTTGTCCGGGCGGTTCCTTAGCGATCCCCGACGGACATTCAGTCGTCCCCGTCCTGAATCGCTGGATCGCGCAAGGGGCCGGTATGACGGTCACCTCGCGGGATTGGCACCTGCCAGACCACATGAGCTTCCTTCAACAAGGGGGGACGTGGCCGCCTCATTGTATTCAGAACACGTACGGAGCCGACTTTCACCCGGATCTGCGCCTACCTGGCGACGCACTGATCATTTCCAAGGGTACGCATAACGATTTCGACCAGTACTCGGCGCTGGACCGCACCGAATTGGCGAACCGGCTGAAGCAAGCGGGGATCAGCAGATTGTGGATTGGTGGCTTGGCCTTGGATGTTTGTGTGCGAGCGACGGTGCTGGATGCGCTTCAGCAGGGGTTCAAAGTAAACCTGATCTTGGACGCCACCCGGCCCATTAATGCCAAGCCAGGCGACGATCAACGTGCCATCGCGGAGATGAAAGCCGCCGGTGCGGTCATTGAGCGCGAGTAATTCTCTTCGTCCTCCGACAACTTCGTGCAACCGGCAGAACCGTAATCTCGACACGCTCTAACGGCGGCTTGATTCGTATGGTTGAAACCGGAGCCGTCGTCGCTCCGGACCTAGAGAATTTACATACTTAACTGACTTTCGCAACTTATCTTTACATCCATTTACTCTTTAACATAAATGAGTACCATCATTTTTATTGACAGCGCACCTTACACGGTTCTCATTGTCCAGCGGGAACAAGCTTTTCCAGGGTGCAAAGAATTATTGCGGCTTCTACAAATCTTCTTGATTTATCGATGCCGCCCGGCCTCAATCCAATACTTAGAGCCGAGTCGCTAAGATAAGAATTTAGCACAAGAAATGGCGAAAGCTGGTATTTTCAAGCATATATTTACGGAATCTAGCCATAATATAGCGGCTGAAATAGAAGGAGCGTACATTACTGAACTTATCGCGCACGGTGCGCCCAATGGCGAATTTCCCTTGAGAAGGGTTGCCGAAGAAATCGTCGACCGAGATTGATCCCAATCGCCTCGTGCTAGGAGCAACGCTATGTTACCCGGAGTGTTCAAGGCAAAAAGTAGGGCAACGGCTAGTCTAGTGTCGCAAGGAGGGGTGGTGTGCTTCCGTTCGGTATTTCGTATCTCAGCGGCCTAAGCACAAAACTCCTCGGGGCTTTCAAGCGGCTCCTCAAAAAGATATTCACTGTACCACCTGATTTGAAAACTTGACCTTCTAAGGATCTAACCAGATGCTGTTGTCCTCGATCGAAAAGCTACTCTTATTGATCCTATTAGTGGGATCAGCTTATGCCGTTTGGTTCCGCTTTGCTCGCATTGTGCGCGAGATACAAAAAGCAAAAACGGATACGAGTTTCAGCTTACGGCCAATAAAGAGACGCATTGTGCATTTTGTCTGGGAAGTTATGCTTCAGGCAAAAGTGATCCGTGACAGATCGCTCCCGGGCATCGCCCATGCCTTTGTTTGTTGGGGCTTTTGTGCATTCGCCCTCGTTACGTTGAACCATTTTGCGATCGGCATCGGTCGACCGTTCCTCTCGCGCGAGCGCTGTTCGGGTTGTTCTATTTCTATTTCGCCGCGCTGTTTGGAATCGCCGTGGCGGTATCGATAGTCGGCCTGTTTGTACGGCATTGCGGCCACGCTGGCTAGGCGACCACGCATCCAAGGAATCCGGCATCATAGCTCTGCTGATGTTTGTTTTGATGATCACCTTTTTGGGGACATTCTGGTTCGGCGATACCAAGCCTCTGTGGTGGGCTCACACGCTGGCGCTGCTCATCTTCCTGCCATTGATCCCGCATACGAAGCATTTGCACTTGATCCTTAGCCCGTTGACGGTATTTCTTGCGCGCAGTGAATCTTCGCACATCCCGCCGCTCCAGGGGGACGAGGATTTCGGCCTCGCTACGGGTAAGGATCTGACAAAGTTGCTGGCATTACAGGCATATTCTTGCGTCGAATGCGGGCGTTGCACAGAGCACTGTCCTGCCAACAACACAGGAAAAATTGTGAATCCCAAAGAAGTCGTTTTGGGTCTTCGCGGCTACCTGCATGAATTTGGAGCAGGGTCTGATCAGCCGCTGCTCGGCAAGCATGAATCGATCGAGGCTGCCTTCCAATGCACCACCTGCGGCGCGTACGAGTATCAATGCCCGGTAGGGATCGAGCACCTTCCCATAATCGTCGGCCTGCGCCGCGGCGCGGTGAATACTGGAAAGTGGGAAGACGAATACGGGACCAAGCTTTTCTTGGCGTTGGAACGAAATGGGAATGCGATGGGGTTCAGTGCTTCGGAGCGTGACAAATTCATACAGAAGGAACAGTTTCCGATTTATGACGGCACGCAGGAATATTGCTTATGGCTGGGCTGCATGGGCGGTTATGATCCTAACGGTCGCGAGATCATCAAGTCTTTCGCGCGAGTGATGGAACATCTTGGCACCAGCTTTGGAAAAGTGCACGGGCGACCCGGCGCGCCGGTTGGGGAATGATTTGGTGTTCGGGCAGCTCGCAGAGAACGGACTTCACGCACTCACACAAGCCAAGGTGAAGAAGATCGTTTCCATATGCCCCCACTGCGTTCGCACAATATCAACGGATTGGAAAGAATATGGCGTGGCGCCGGAGATTGAACATCACAGCGAGTTCATGGCCCGTCACAAGGAAAAGCTGCCGAAATTGAGTAAGGGCAGGATCGTCTATCATGATCCTTGCTTTCTGGGGCGATATCGTGGAACATACGATGAGCCATGCGAGGTACTGGGCCGGTGGGGTAAGATCATCGAACCGCCGCGGACGCGAGAACGCAGCTTCTGCTGTGGCGCTGGCGGAGGCTTAGCGTTTTTGGGCGAGGAGACTGGAGACCGTGTAAGCCACAACAGGGTGAAGAAATTGTCAGCGACCGGCGCTGACATCGTGGGCACAGCCTGTCCGTTTTGCAATACGATGTTTCGCGATGCTCTTACCGCAATTTCAACAAATTCCCCGAAACTCCTCGATATCGCGCAGCTCGCTGCTAAGGCTTTGCAGTCGATGGAGTCAAAGGTATAAAGCCGCATCAACAACAAACATGTAGAATACACAAGCGGAGGCTTTTAGCCCTTTAGGGGCGCATAAAGAGACACACCACGAGTATGCTCATTTACTGTCAACGGGTGTTGAACCGAGGGACATGCGCGCTGTTCACAATCGAGTTGGTCACAGAACCGAGGGTTTCGTGATCATCCATATAGAAATCGCAAATCTGCGTCGCCACTTCATCTCAAAGAAATCGAAGTTAGCACAAATAGAACACAACCTCCTTGACAGATCGATTGCTTTACGCCTAAACTGAGTTCACTCAGTATTAATTAAGTAATACACATGCTGATCCGTGAATTCGGCATGGACGCTAACCCTAGTCTACGCCGCATCAAGATATCGTGGGAGTGAAAACCGATGAGTTGCGAACATAGAATTCAAAACGTAGGAAGACTTGAAATCTGGGACGAATCGCCGTCCATTCATGCGTCCGCTTCCCTATCGCCACCGGAAGCGTGCGAATCGAGACCGGGTGTTTTACTAATGCTCAGCTGCAGACATCTGTAAAATCACTATTCCTAAAATGCAAAACAAGAATCGAACTTCTTTGAAATTAGCTTCGTGCCTGATGTTCGGCGCATGGGCCGCTCTCTCGGCTCAGAATATTACGATAACCAACGCGCGCATTATCGGTGCCAAAGGAAACGTTATTGAGCGCGGTTCGATCGTTGTCCGCGCCGGGAAAATTGTTTTGGTTCTGGCTGGTCCGCCTTCTTCGGCCAGCGGTCAAGTCATCAACGCCATGGGCATGACGGCCATGCCGGGTTTCATTGATGCTCACAAGCACATCAACACCGGGCCGAACGAGAAAGCATACATGCAATCGATCCTCGAAGCCGGCTATACGACGGTGCTCGCGGGCGGCGGCCCGGGCGACGGCACGATTGCGTTGCGAGATCACATCGAATCGGGAATGATTAATGGCCCACGCGTGATTCCCTCCGAGCGTATTGATTTGCGTAAGACCCCGGAAGAAGCGCGCGAAGCGATCCGTGCAATGGCGGCGAAGGGGATCAAGCAGACGGCCGAAATCGCTCTTGGTATTCCCGCGCCGGAGCCAACGCCGCGCGATCTAGAAGTTCTGAAAGCCGCGGTGGAGGAAGCTGCGAAAGTCGGCGTGCAAGTAAATGTGCACTCGGTGACCACTGCGGCAACTCTCGCGGGGCTAGACGCGGGTGTGCGCCGCTTCGTGCACTTACCGGAGCGGGATTGGACCAGCCATGAAGCTGCCGCAAGAATCGCGGCAACCGGTTCCATTGTCGCTGGGCTGAACGCCTTCGGAGCTCCGATTATCGACCGGTTCTCGGGTCCTTCGGCGCCGGTGCAATTTCCCAAAGACGACTCGCCTCGAGTCCGCGACGGCAAGCCCTGGCCCGAATCGATACCGGCTGCGATTCGCGATGAAAACGGAAAAGCGCTGGGCGCTGAAAGCGGTTACACCATCGTGAATGCGCGTACCCTCTGGGATGCAGACCACAACATGGTCGGCTTTTCGACAGATCAAAACTACGCGGATCTTGTCGTCCTCGAGCACGAGCTAAAATCGTTCAGTATCATGTTCTCAATGCAGGACATCTTCCAAATCATGGGCCCGAACACCGCGACTTATGTCGGCATGGGCGATCAGATCGGGACGATTGAACCCGGCAAGCTCGCTGACATAATTCTGCTCTCGGGTAATCCGTTGGAAAATATCTATGCCTTGCTGACGACGAGGATTGTCATCAAGGGCGGCAGAGTCGTCGTAGATAAGCGCAAATAATTTGAGCGGGCGTACGTCGCTGGCCGAACTATCGCGCGCCTTGTTCTATAAGTGCCGTTGCCCCGATGTGTTCGGCCGCTCATTGTTCAATGGGAGGAAGTCGAACGAGGTACTGAAGTCGCTTCCCGACCTGCGCCAAGGGGTGAAGGATCTGGCGTCGCGGGCTGTCCGAGAAACCACAGTGGGTTTCGCAGGAATAGTTTTCTTTCTATGAATTGCGAACGTAAATGGTCGGAGTGCGGCCGAGATGGCGTGGCGCGGGACTCCGAGAGAGCGATCTGGTTCTGCGTGGATCCCCGGCGCCCAGACTTTACCGATGCAGAACCATGGGGTTTTCACAAGTCAGTTTTCAGAGTATACTCATTTTTGAGTTTGACATCGGAAGTGTTTTGGCGTAAAAAGGCTTCTTGGGCCTTTTGAGAGCAGTGATTTGTTCGGCCGCCTAGGAGGGAAAAATGTCACGTGTACTTCGGTCCAGTGGCTGGCTTGCCATTGTCGCGGCTTGCCTCCTTTCCATCGTTTGTGCCAACCGCCTTCGCGCGCAGGTCTCCACGGCAACGATCGTTGGTACGGTTACCGACAGTTCCGGTGCGGCCATCGTGGGTGCGATGGTCCAGGTCAAGAATGCCGGAACCGGCATCACGCAGAGAGTGGCCACCGATGGACAAGGACGGTATCGCGTAGCCAACCTCGACATTGGCAACTATGAGCTACAGGTTTCTAACGCCGGCTTCCAGACGGTCGTTCGTGGAGGCATCACGCTCACGGTCGGTAGCGAGCCAGTGGTCGATTTCTCGCTTCCGGTTGGGCAAGGGCAGCAAACCGTGACGGTGGAGAGTCAAGTCTCCGCGGTGGAAACGCAATCTACCGCGGTGGGCGCCCTTGTGGAGGGCGCTCAAATGCGTGAGTTGCCGCTCAATGGACGCAACTACACCCAGTTGGTTGCCCTCGAGCCGGGCGTCACCCAGATTGTCGCCGGAGCGCCTGCTGCCGGCAGTTCATTCGCTGGCAATGGCGTGAAATATACGATTTCCGGCTCCCGGCCTAACAATACGTCGTGGTTGCTTGACGGTGAGGATCTACTGGGCTGGTGGCGCAACGTACCTGGAGCCGGCGGTCTAGGGACCGCGCTAGGAGTGGAAGCCATCGCCGAGTTTCAAGTGCTAACCAATACGTACAGCGCCCAATTTGGCGGCAATGGGGCGGTCATCAATGCCTCCAGCCGATCGGGAACGAATACGTTCCATGGCTCAGCCTTCGAGTTCCTTCGCAACGATAAGCTGGAAGCTCGCAATTTCTTTGATCGCGATAAGCCGCCGGCGTATCGGCAAAACCAGTTTGGTGCCAGCCTGGGCGGCGCGATCAAGAAAGACAGGATCTTTTTCTTCGGGGATTACGAAGGACTGCGGTTGAGCCAGACAGCTACGAACGTGATCACGGTCCCGGATCCATGCGCGCATCAGTTCTTGACGTCTACGGTAACGCCCGGTGTTTGCGGCCCTGCGATCCCGCAAGCCGGCACACCGTTCGGCACTAATGCGGCTGTTCGGCAAGCCATTACCAACACTATGGCGTTGTGGCCCAATACGGCCACGAATGAACTGCTAGCGAACGGGCAGCCTAGCGGCACGGGCCAGACTTTCGCGCTAGCTTCTACGAACGGGCACCAGGATTATTATCTTGCCCGGCTGGATTACAACATTTCGGAGAAGGACGCAATTTTCTTACGATATGTTTATGACCGCGCTAACCGGACTGCGCCGGCAGCTACCATTCCCTATTGGCCCGAAGTGGACCATTCGCGTGGCCACTACGTCCAGCTTCAGTGGCGCCGGATCTTGTCGCCGAAGCTAGTGAACCTCGCGAGAGGTGGATTCGACCGGCCGTACGAAGAAGCCGACGATATCGGGTCTCCCACCGTCGCCAACGGAGTTGTTACGCCGGGTGCGCCCACAGCCCCCGGTGTTCACCCATTGCAGTTCTACGGTACCTCCGCTGGGCGCGTGGATGGCGTAATCTCGTCCTTTTCGGGCGTCAACCAACTCGGCCCCAACTGCTGTCTCCCGTTCTACATGGTCCCGAACCGCTTCGCAGTGGGGGATGATATCATTTGGACTTCCGGTTCACACAGCGTGAAGTTCGGCGGCACGGCAACCAGGTTCAGGGAGGACACCTTTACGGTCTTGTTCCAGACGCCCATGTGGATTTTTCCAAGCCTCCCCGCTTTTGAGACGGGGACCGCGGTAGCGGTCGTCGGACAGGTTTCGGACCTACAAGCTCCTTTAAGCGGCAAAGGATCCAACAGGGATTGGCGCTATTGGATGTACAGCTTATACGCGGAAGATCAGTGGAAAGCGTCCCGTAGGCTGACGGTCAACATAGGATTGCGGTATTCACCCACTTCGATTATCTCGCTCGCGCGCCAATCGGTCTATATGCTGCACAACCCGTTCTTACCAAATCAGCCATGGACTCCGGAGCGGCAGGAAACGGAGAGTAATCCTTCGCTGAAAAACTGGGATCCTCGAATCGGTCTAGCGTTTGACCCCTTCGCTGACCACAAGACCTCGATCCGTGCTGGTTTTGGGATGTTCCATAACGTGATGCATACCAGCGATCTGAATTCCTGGTTCCAGCCTCCGCTCCTTTTCGCACAGCAGACTATCGCACAAGGTCTCCTTTACCCCACACCGTTTTCCAATATTCCAGCCGCCACAAATCCCAACCAGGTGGTCATTCCCACCAACGGCACATTGAGCATAAACGGAAATGGGCAATACTGGGGTATCCGCTCGACGGCGTACCAGATGCAGTGGAACCTGAGCATTCAGCGCGAAATTGCGCCCAATACCGTTGCATCCGTCGCCTACATCGGCACTCACTATGTTCACGGCGTGGGGCAGACGGATATGAACAGTCCGATTCCCTGCGTCCAGTCCGCATCTCAAATGCCCCTCGGTCAACCCTACATCCTGCAAAGCGCGACAGGGTGTTTCTATAATGGCGCGCCTACATACAGTAACGCTTCAGGTGTTGCAAATCCGAGAATCGACCCGCTGTATGGCTTCTTGCTCTTCGGCAATACGCTCTCGGATGCGCATTACGAAGCTCTGCAGCCCAGCCTCACGCGGCGTTTCTCGCATGGATTACAATCGCAGGTTTCCTATACGTTCTCGAAATCGATTGATAACGCATCAGGAGCTTTCGGGCCTAATGGCGGAGGGCCCGCCTCGCAGGCCTTCAATGTGGCTGCCGATCGTGGGCTGTCTAACTTCGATCGTCGGCACAACTTTCGCATCAGCGCCATCTACGATATTTCATACCGGGGCAAAGGAGTAGCGGGAGCGATCCTCCGCGGTTGGGAGCTAAACGGCATTTTCACATATCTATCCGGCTACCCTTCCGATCCAGCTTCGGGGGCAAGCCGTGTTTATAGCGGCGGGACACAAGGGCTACCCACGAGCGGCCGCCCCAACGCTGTTGCTGGGTGCGATCTCTATTCTGGCTTTCACACTCTGAATCAGTGGTTCAACCCCTCCTGTTTTTCGCTACAGGCACTGGGGACTTACGGAAATGCTGGAAGAGATACAATTATCGGACCGAATCTATGGAATCTCGATAACTCTTTAAATCGAGAATTCAGAGTTACTAAGATCTCAGAGGGCTTTCGAATCCAGTTCCGCGCCGAGGCCTTCAACATACTTAATCATCCGTCGTTCCAGAACCCCAATACGACGATTTTCGCCGGTACAACTCTGAATGCGAGTGCTGGTCAAATCACTGGGACTACTAGCGCGCCGCGTCAGATCCAATTCGGACTGAAGCTTCTCTTCTGAATCGCGCGGTTGAAGTTTATTGAATCTACGAAGGAGCCCAGTAATGACCGCAGTTCGATTATTCTTGGCAAACACTAATCCGAAATGCTGGACGCGCATCATTGGATTAACGGTAATGCTGTGCGCGGCGGTAACGGGCTTGCATGCCCAGAATGAAAAAACTGCGCCTCCTGCCAATGCGAAAGCGGCCGCTCCCATCGACTTTACCGGTCAGTGGGTATCCGTTGTGACCGAAGACTGGCGGTGGCGCATGGTGACCCCGTCCAAAGGAGACTTTACTAGCATTCCTCTGAATGAAGCCGGTCAGAAAATCGGGGACGCTTGGGATCCGGCGAAAGACGAAGCCGCGGGGCTTCAGTGCAAGGCCTATGCGGCCCCAAATATTCTACGCATGCCCGAACGACTGCGTATTTCGTGGGCCGACGACGACACCCTAAAACTGGAAACAGACACGGGCATGCAAACCAGGATGTTCTATTTTAAAGAACCCAAATCAAAAGGCAGCGCCTGGCAGGGGGTATCACAAGCGTCCTGGGAGCTCACTACCGGTTACAATTTTTTTTCTGTAATGGGCGTAGACGGTAGTGTGCAGTCGGGACGCAAGGCGGCCGGACAACGAGTCCGCAAGCCCACCAGCTCGCTGACCGTAGTGACAACCAACATCCGGCCAGGGTATATCCGAAAGAATGGCGTCCCTTTTAGCGATAAAGCGGTTCTAACAGAATACTTCGATCGAACCAACGAGTCGGATGGTGATAGCTGGCTTGTAGTGACCAGCATTCTGGATGATCCGGTTTATCTTAACCAGCCTTTTGTGATCACGACTCATTTTCAAAAGCAAACTGACGAAACCGGCTGGAACCCAACCCCCTGTAGCGCACGATGAAAGGAAGGGATTTATGAATCATCCCTCGATTAGATTCTTGCTAAAGTCCGGACTTGTTCTTCTGATTAGTAATGTGTGCTCGTGTTATGTCATGGGGCAGGTAGATTTCAGCGGCAATTGGGCGCTGTTGATGCACGAAGACGAAGCGTGGCGCGGACCCGGCCCTGAATTGGGCGAGTACGAGGGCCTCCCGCTCAACGCAGCCGGTAAAATGAGAGCCTGGAGTTGGAACGCTTCCATCAACACTCTGCCCGAGCACCAATGCATCCCGCTCCCGGCGGACGATTTCACGGATTTTGGCAATATCCGAGTCTTCAAAGAGGTCGATCCGGCAACCCAGCAGGTTATCGCCTGGCACGAATATACCGAGTGGCAGGCGCAGGAACGGGTGATTTGGATGGATAGCCGACCGAAACCATCAGAATTGGCGGCCCATACCTGGCAAGGCTTCTCTACGGGAAAATGGGATCGCAACGAATTGACCATCCAGACGACCCATCTGAAGGAGGCGCTGTTCGAACGCGTCGGTACCTATCGTAGCGATCGCGGAACGCTGACAGAGCACTGGATCAGACACGGAAACTATTTAACGATTATGCTCATTATCTCTGATCCGGTTTACTTGGCGAAGCCTCTTGTCCGGACGCGCCAATACGTGCTCGATCCGGATCAGAAGATGCGTGGATATGACTGCGTTCCCACTGCTGAAATTGCGAATCGCCCCCAAGGGTATGTACCCGACTACATACCTTGGAAGAACCCTTTCAAGCTGGACGCCGTAGCGCGATATAAAGTGCCTGAGGTTGCCGTGAGCGGTGGGCCCGAAACCATGTATCCGGAATTCGTCGCGAAGCTGAAGAACCCGAATGTTAAGGTGCCGGATGTTACTGAAACCCACATCGCGCCGACAGTTGCTCTGTCTAACTCTAATCTGAATGACCTGAGCATCACGACGCTGCGGGTGCAACGAAACGTGTACATGTTGCATGGAGCTGGCGCGAACATTACGATTCAGGTCGGCGATGCTTCCGTGTATGTAGTGGATACGGAATTGGCCCCGCTCGTCCCAAAGATACTCGCCGCGATAAAACAGATTACGGACAAACCGATTCGATACATCATCAACACCAGTATTGATGCTGATCACATTGGAGGGAACGCCGAGTTAGCAAAGGGTGGCAATCAGATTGGCGACACACCGGCCGCCATTTTAGCCTACGAAAACGTACTCAACCGCATGAGCGCGCCTACCGGAAAGGTATCTCCGGTAAGCGAGACTTTATGGCCCACGGAAACGTACGCCACGCCTCAAATGCAGTTCTATAATGGCGAAGGTATTCAATTGATCCATGAGCCGTCCGCGCATACGGACGGCGACACGATCGTATACTTCCACGGCTCGGACGTGATCAGCAGCGGGGACATCTTCTCGACTGAGACATACCCGGTCATCGATCGGAAAAATGGCGGCACGTTTAAGGGAATATTGCAGTCTCTCAATCACATCATCGAACTCAGTATCCCGAAGGGGCATCAGGAGGGAGGAACATATATCGTTCCCGGCCACGGCAGAATCTGCGATCAAGCGGATGTCGTAAGCTACCGGGATATGGTCACCATGATTGGCCACCGCATAGCGGATCTGCTCGCCGATGGTAAAACTCTCGAACAGGTTCTGGCTGCCCAGCCGACCATGGACTTCGACGGCCGCTACGGGGCGCCTACACCAAGCTGGACCAAGGAGATGTTCATTGAGAGCGTGTACAACGAACTGAAGGAATCAAAAAAGTAAAAGGAATCCAAAAAATAATTTTTAGGCCTACCTCCCTATGAGCACTCACAGGTTCGATCCCAACGGAAGAAGACACACAATTCCTGAAGAACGAGGGTAGCTGACGGTTAATCCGGCTAGTCCTCTTTTCCGCGCCGCGGATCGAGGAGAAATCTATTCGTCGAAAATGACGTGCCCCGTCCGAGAACGTGAGACGATCCGCACGGAACAACTACCTTTCCCGTCTCGCAGCCAGACAGGCGTTCACCCATGATTCCAGAGCTAACCACGGTGGCAAGCAAGAAGGCTCTGCCAACCGCCTCCGCTACTAGTCGGAAATGGTATCGGAGCCGGGCTCAGCTTGCTTCCAACCGCTGGCGCTGCAAGGTGTTCCAGGCTTCACCAATCCGTTCCCGCTTTTCGCTTAGCTCGGAAAAGCGTCCTTAGGTGTCCATATCCGGCGGGATTACGCAGTGGTCAGCCCTCCCCGTGCAGCCTCAAGCCAATCCGAAATCCCTCATTCGATACAGAATAATACCGCACATTCCCGAGTTCGACGATACCTTTAAACCGCAATTGCACAATAGCCCCCGGTAAAATCGCCCTCGGACTTACCAGTCCGAGACCGTTTTTCGAGACGTCCACAATCTTGACTCGGCGTCGTTCAAGGGATAGCGGATGGAGTTCCTGGAGCGTCCCTTCACCATTGGT
>Ga0068855_100002815_pt1 | contig 21413 bp, 22 predicted proteins | sample KBSCornC52_FD_66592 | JGI IMG/M metagenome (GOLD analysis project Ga0068855, IMG submission 66592) | Corn rhizosphere microbial communities from Kellogg Biological Station, Michigan, USA - KBS Corn C5-2 | ecosystem: Host-associated > Plants > Roots > Rhizosphere > Soil ...
CCGAGCCGCCCGAAAAAAGCGGGCTCCCGAACGGCGGCGCGCACGGTCGCGGCCACGATTTTCAACACCTCATCCCCGGTGGAGTGTCCCAGCTGGTCATTGATCGCTTTGAAGTAGTCTATATCAATGACGAGAATGGAGCAGGGCTCAGGCTCCTCTTTGCGCAACAGCGGGTCGAGACGGCTCAGCACAGCGCGGCGGTTCGGGACCCCGGTGAGCTCGTCTGTCATGGCCAGTAGATGCATCCGCACCGTGCTGCGGTGTTGAAACACCGCCAACATGGTGAGCAGCAGCACGAGCGAGAAGGTGAGGATGATGACCGCCGCCTGCAGGCGACGCACACTGCGCGCCTGCGCGAGAGCCCGCTGGTTCGCCTCGTTCTGCCGCATGAGCGCCGCGTTCTCTTTGTCCTGGGTGGCGGTATCGAATTCGACCTTCAAGGTGGCGAAGCCCTGGTCGAGCTGATTCCGCAACAGCTTGTCGGAGGTGTTTTTTGCATCGACCTGCTGGGCGTAGGCGTCGCGCCAGTTGCCTGTCTCGGCGTAAACGGCGGCGAGCTCCGTGTAGACCTGGTTGAGCTCGTAGAGGGAATCGGCCTGTTTGAAGTCGATGAGCGCGCTTTCGAGGGCCGCGGTGGCCTCCGGCAGATGTTGCAATTTATGCAGGGCGATGCCGCGCGCCAGTTGGATCTGGGCACGCAGGCGCGCATCCGGCACTCGTTTCTGGATCTGTTCGGCGGCCTGGAGCTGGTCGAGCGCGCTCTGGGGGTCGCCCAGGGCATTCGCGACCGCGGCCAGTCCGCGCATGGCATAAGCCTCGCCGCGCAGATAATTGATCTTCCGGCTGATCTCGAGCGCTTCGGCGAATGCCGCGCGGGAAGCGTCCCAGTCGTGCAGGTTCTCGTTCGCCCGGCCGAGATTATGTAGTGTGACGACCTGCTCGCGCTGCAATCCTGCCTGCCTCTGGGCGGCCAGCGCGCGCGTGTAGATGTGGCGCGCCTGTATGTAGTCACCCATCCGGTTGTAGAGGGTGGCGATGCTGTTGAGCGTCGTCATGGAATGCAGCGGCTTCTTCAGCTTCTCGAACAGGGCGTCAGCGCGCCGCAGCTCGATGAGGCCGTTCGCATAGTCGCCCATGACGCCCAGCAGATAGCCACGGGAGAACAGGCTGAGAGCCAGCATCTCATCGTCATGTTGGCTGGTGGCCACGGAAACCGCTTCCGTGTACAACGTCATGGCCTTCACATTGTCGCCCGAGTTCTCGAGGGTCTCGCCCTCGCAGTCCAGAATGCCGGCACGTAATCCCTGACGCTTTGCCTGCGGCAGCAGGGCTGTAGCCGCGACGATTTCCCGCTGTGCGGCCGCTGTGTCGCGCTCCGACTCGTAGTCGCAGATCAGCAAGCGGGCGCGGATCTCGAGATCCGCATCAGGGTGTTGTTTCAGCAGATCGAGGGCGCGATCGGCGTAGCGCTTGCTCGTGTCCGGCTCGGTACGCATGGCGAGCGTACCCTGATCAATGAGCGCTTCCGCCGAATTGGCAGGGGCGGCCGCTGTGGTGACCGTCACGGAGCTGGCTTTCGCGGGAGCTGTGTCCGCCGCGCGCGCCCCCGCCCCGGTAAGCGCAAACAAGCTTGCGAGCAACACCAGCACGCCGGGAGTGAGGGGATATGCCTTCCGCCGGCCGGCGGGAGGTGGGGCTTTGCTGGTCATCCAGCGATTATGCGCGCCTCCAGCAACTCGATCCAATGCCGGACCGGCAATGAGGTAGCCGATCGGATATGAGCCTGGCAACCGATGTTGGCGGTCGCTATCACTGCAGGCGCCCCCTGCTCCAGAGCGCTCACCTTGGCGCTCAGCAAACGCGCCGATAGCTCGGGTTGGAGGATGGAATACGTCCCGGCCGACCCGCAGCACAGATGGCTGTCCGGCACGTACGTGAGGCTGTAACCCGCTTCCCTGAGCAAGGACTCCACGACACCGCGGACTTTGAGAGCGTGCTGCAAGGTACAGGGGGACTGAAACGCAACCTTGGGCCCGGGCTCCGCCCTGTGCTCTTCAGGACGCAGACTGTCCTTCAGACGATCCACATCGGTCAGAACAACAGCGCTGAGATCTTTTGTCAGCGCGCTCACCCGAGCGGCGCGCTCGGCATAGGCGGGATCATCTCGAAGGAGGTGACCGTAGTCCGTCAGCATTACCGTGCAGGCGCTCGCAGTCATGACAATGGCCTCCGCGCCAGAGGCAACGTGCGGCCACAGAGCGTCGATATTGCGCTTGAGTTGTTGGAGCGTATCTGCGTGGGCCGAAAGATGATGTGCCACGGCTCCACAACAACCCGCCGCGGTCACGCGAATCACGGAGACCCCTAAACGATCCAACAGGTGAGCGGCCGCCAGGTTCACTTCCGGCGCAAGTGTCGGCTGTACACAGCCTTCGAGCATCAGCACCTTGCGCCTGTGGCGCGCGGGCGGCCAGCGGCGCGTGTTGGACACGGCTCGTTTGTCGGGAATCTTCGAGCGCAACTCACGTGGCAGGATGCCGCGCAGGAGACGCGCGATGGGATACAACAGCGCAAAGCGATTGCGGTGAGGCAGGATCTTGCGGAGTGCGTAGCGTTTCACAGCCGGCAGGGCTTGCCGCTCGACTTTCTGCTCTGTCATCGCGCGGCCGATGTCAAGCAGTTTTCCGTATTTGACTCCGGACGGACAGGTCGTCTCACAAGCACGGCAGGTCAGGCACCGGTCCAGATGCAACTGGGTCTCGGCACTGACCGGCTCGCCCTCAAACATCTGCTTCATCAGGTAGATGCGCCCGCGCGGGCTGTCGAGCTCATCCCCCAGGAGCTGATAGGTCGGGCAGGTGGCCAGGCAGAACCCGCAATGCACGCAGGAGCGCAGGATGGCGTCGGCTTCGAGACCCTGGGGAGTGTTCTTGAAGGCCGCTGCGAGAGTGGTCTGCATAGCCTTCATTGAAGCAGCTTATTCCGGTCCCGCCAACTCCCCCGCTGCCTGTTCCAGGTGCAGAAGCAACCGTTTCAGACTTTCCACGGCCCCGGGGTCGAAGTGACGTAACAAGCGGGCTTCATATTCGAGCGCCACAGGCGCGATTTCGTTGTACAGACGCGCGCCGGTTTTCGACAGCGCCAGGTGATGCGAGCGGCCATCCACATCGTGCGGCGCGCGCTCCACGAGGCGACGTTTCACCAGCCCTTGTGTCGCTCTGCTGACCGTCACTTTGTCCATCACGGTGCGAGCCGAGATCGCCTGCTGGGTGAGCGGGCCGTGCTCACCCAACACCGCTATGAGCCGCCACTGCGGGATAGTAAGACCAAAGCGGTCCTCGTACGCGCGGGCGATCAGCCGTGAGACGGCATTGGAGGTTACGGAAAGGCGATACGGCAGGTAGGCGTCGAGTTGCAGTGAGGCCGTTGGCCGCACGCCCGTGTGGGCTTGCGTGCCACCGGGAGCCTGCGCGTCGGCCGGGGCCCGCTCAGGCATTCGGCCCCACTTTCAGGACGCCGCGCCGGATCTGGTCCAGCTCCAATGATTCGAACAAAGCCTTGAAGTTGCCTTCACCGAAGCCTTCGTTGCCCTTGCGTTGGATGATCTCGAAGAAAATGGGGCCGATCGCATTCTCGGTGAAGATCTGCAGCAACAACCCCTGGCCCTGCGTCGGGGCGCCGTCGATGAGGATCCGCTCCGCGCGCAGGCGCTCGACGTCCTCGCCATGTCCCGGAATCCGGGCATCGATACCGTCGAAGTAGGTGTCGAGGGTATCTTGAAAGCGCACTCCAGATGCGCGCATGCGCCGCACGGTGTCGTAGATGTTGTTTGTGCCGAGCGCCAGGTGTTGGATTCCCTCGCCGCGGTAGTTATGCAGAAATTCCTCTATCTGCGACTTGTCGTCCTGGCTCTCGTTGAGCGGAATGCGGATCTTGCCGCAGGGACTGGTCATCGCCTTCGACAGCAGCCCCGTGACCTTCCCCTCGATGTCGAAATAGCGGATTTCGCGGAAATTGAACACCCGCTCGTAGAACTCGGCCCAGGTGCGCATGTTGCCGCGCACGACATTGTGCGTGAGATGGTCGAGATAGGTGAGACCCAGGCTGTTGGCTTTCTCCTGGCTTGCGGCACCCTCGATGGGATTGAAGTCGATCTCATAGATGCCGCGCGCGCCGTAGCGATCCACCAGGTACAGGTAGGAGCCGCCGATCCCTTCGATCGCCGGAATGTTGAGCTCCATCGGACCCACCGGACCCTTGACCTCCTTGGCGCCGCGCTCGAGCGCCAGCCGCAGCGCTTTGCCGGCATCCTTCACTCGGAACGCCATCGCGTTCGCCGAAGGCCCATGCGCAGTACGGAACTGCGCCGCCGGTCCACTCGGCTCCATGTTCAGAATGAAATTGATGTCTCCCTGGCGATAGTGCACCACGTTTTTGGACCGGTGACGGCCGACGGCAGTGAAGCCCATGGCTTGAAACTGGCGCGCGATGGCTTGCGGGTCCGGGCCCGTGAACTCGACGAACTCGAAGCCGTCGGTGCCCAGGGGGTTGTCCATCAGGTCACAGCTCATGATCGACTCCTTAAAGGCTAAGGAGGTCATGGTAGATCGGCGGCACATGTAGTTTCAAATGAAACTATGTGCAGGCCGCCCCGCGCTCGCGCACGCCACCACCTTCCGCGCAGACCGATGCTCACGCCAGCGCCACAGCCGCGCCGCTCACTGCTTGGGGTGCCCCAGCGCCCAAACGTAGGCGGCCACCGCTTTCAGCTGCTCGGGCGAGAGCTGCGCGCCGCCCATCGGCGGCATGGGGCTTCGGTAATTCTTCGGGTTCGGAACGCCCGTGGCGATGGTCTTCTCAATCCCGCGCGGACTGCCATCGCTCCACAGCCACTTACCCGCTGTGAGATCCGGCCCGAGAGGGGTCCCCTTCCCGTCCGATCCATGGCATCCCGAGCAGGGCGCACCCCCCACCTGACCGACAAAGACGCGCTGCCCGAGAGCCACCGCCGCGGCACTCGAGCCGGGTGGAACCGGCAACGGGGCGGTGGAGGCAGCGCCCGCGTCCTTGTTGACTCCTTCCGGCGGCTGCGCCTGGACTGCCGCGGCCGTACCAACAGACGGGTTGATCGGAGATACGCTGTGCAGCGTCGCCGCCGCATCACCACCCACGTAAGTGATCTTCCACAGTCGGCCTTGCTGGTCATCGGTGACATACAGCGAGCCGTCCGGACCCACAGCGAGACCCGACGGACGATGTGTCGCCTTGCCCGGCTCCTTGACGGCGCCGGCAAAGCCATCAGCGAAGATCACGTACTCCCCGGAGGCCTTCCCCCCAGAGAGCGGTTGAAACACGACGTTATAACCTCCCTGGGGAAACGGAGCCCTGTTCCAGGAGCCATGGAAGGCAATGAAAGCGCCACCCCGATAGGCCCGCGGAAATTGCGTGCCGGAATAGATCACCACGTCGTTCGGCGCCCAATGGGCCGGGAAGGCGGCGACGGGCGGGATCTTGCTGGCGCAAACACCCACTGACTTGCCACCGTCCCCGCCATATTCGGGCGCAAGCACCAGCTTGTTTTGCTTGCCGTCGAAATAACATTCCGGCCAGCCGTAGTCCCCGCCCTGCTGAATCTTCAGGAGCTCCTCGGCCGGCAGCCCGGCGCCCTGTTCCGGTGTGTAGAGACGCGACCAGTTGGTACCGAGCTGATCGCGCCCATGTTGGGTCGCGTACAGCCCTGTGCCTGACGGATCGATGGCGATCCCGTCCGCATTACGGATACCCGTCGCGTACCGCTGCGCGGGGGAAAAGACCTGTCCCGTTTTGTTTGCGTCGTAACGCCAGATGCCCGCGCGAGTCTCCAACTCCGTGCACGGGTTGTCCCCCGGAACGTCAGCCATCCGGTTCTCCTTCTGACAGGAGTTGGTTGCACTGGCCACATCGACATACAGCGAGCCCTGTGAATCGATCGCGAAAGGGTGCATGGGATGATCGCCCGTCAGCGGCAGCCCGGAAACGATGACATCCGGCTTGCCGGTCGGCGTGATCGATCCCTCGGACAGGCTGTAGCGCAGAATGCGGTCGTTCATCTCGACGTACAACGCATCTTTGTACAGCGCTATGCCGGTGCCACCCTTGCTACCCATACTGGCGGTAGTACCGAAACGTTTGTTGACATCGGCATGACCGGTGCCTTTCGTATCCTGGAGGGCCACCAGCAGGCCCCCTTCAGGAGGCTTGTCGTTGCCGTAGTAGAGACCGCTCCAGGTGTTGACATACACCACACCGCCCGGCGTGACGACGAGATGCCGGGCGTGGCCGAGGTGGTCGGCGAATATCGTGGCACAAAAACCGGGCGGCAGTTTCGGGCCGCCCCCGGTGCACTGTCCCGCGATGGCAGTGGTTTGCGCATCTGCCGCCAGGGACACGGAAGCAAACATCGCAGCGAGGGCGCCGGCGAGGAGGATCAGTCGGAAGGGCCGGTTGGCTGTCATGAGCTTTCTCGAATGTGACGGGCTTGGCACACTTACCACGCGGATTTTGCCAGATAATAGCTCTATCTATGAAGTCGCGACTCAAGGCATTCGGTTGGCATTTCAGTGCCAGTGCCACCGTGCTCCTGCTGGTCCTCGGCACTTTGTACCTCGGCTGGTATCGCTGGCCCGGTTGGTATCTGACAGGCGTTCTCGCGGTCCTACCCGTCATGGTGGGCGTGGACCTCGTTCTCGGGCCGCTGATGACCTTCGTGATAGCGAGCCCGAAGAAGTCCGCGCGGGAACTCGGGCGCGACATCGCCTGCATTGCCGCGGTACAACTGATCGCTTTGTCCTACGGCTGTGTTACGTTGTGGCACGGACGGCCGCTGTACTATGCCTTCTCCGAAAACGAGCTGTCAGTGGTTCAGGCCATCGACCTGCAGCCCCAGGAAATCGAGCTCGGCCGCAAGGAAAACCCCCAACTCGCACCCCACTGGTATAGCCTGCCGCGCTGGATCTGGGCCCCGCTCCCGGCAGACGCCCAGACTCGCGACGCCATCATCAACTCGGCAATCCAAGGCGGGTTCGATGTCACCGCACGGCCTCGCTATTTCAAAGACTGGCCACGAGGTCTGGCGGATTTGCGCAAGCAGCTCAAGAAAGTCGACGATCTGCACTACTTCTCCGGTAACCAGCGCAAGCTCCTGCGCCAGCGCATGCAGGCGAACGGCTTCGCGCCTGATGAGGCCATCACACTGCCGATGACCGGACACGGCGTGCCGCTGCTGGCCGTATTTGACCCCAAGACATTGCAGATCCGCGCGCTGCTGACCGCGACCTCCTGACCGTGACCTGACGGGCACACCGATTGCTCCGACTAACACCAGTCAAGTTAGTCGCAAAGGGGCGGCGCCTATGGATCTGCTATTGATATTGATCCTGCTGCTGTTGTTGTTCGGCGGCGGTGGCGGCCTCTACTGGGGCCTCGGGACCGGCTGGGGTATTGGCCCGATCGGGCTGATCGTACTGGTGATCGTCGTCGCCTACCTGCTCTACGGGTATCGCGGCCGACGCGGTCCACCTCTATAGCCGGGAAAAAAAATACGCCGCCGGACACAGCTTTCGCGAGGGGGTCACGTGCTGCGCCAGGCGGCGTCGGACTCGAGTGTCCGTGAGTAAGTATTTGCAACGCCCGTGCCAGGACGCGGACCCCACCTTCTGAACCGAAAATCAATGACTTACGCGCAGCATGCCGCTGCGGAGCGCCTGGAAAGGTGCACGCTGGGCGGCAGCAGCACATTTAGGGTGCATGAGCTGAGCGGGGAACGTCGTTCGGTCCGACGCTTGCTGGGTAACGCGACGCGGAGGTGACGTGGCGTGGCCAATCAACTCAACACTCCCCCGGAGGTGACATGAGTCCCGGATCGACGGATAGCAAGCACGGGAACCCGGACGACGCGACGCCGGGGCGGCCGAGCCCAGCCGGCAGCCGGCAACAAACGCATTCCAATCAGAGCTCCCAATCCGGCTCGCCCCAGACGGACCGTGATCTCACCCACAAGGGCTCCAACCCCGTTCCCGCCAAGCCTCCGGGCGCCAAGTAACCTCGGTCGGCAGCGGCAGCCGCAGCTGGTCCGGTGCGTGAGATCCGGGCACCCACGCCTGCATCGCGAGGCACGCGCCCAACGGGCGCAATCCAGTACACTCACCGTTCAGTTACAGTCGGGCAATCACCGCCGATGCACCTCGCGCATGACCCAGACGCGCCGCGCGCGCCCATGATCGACTTTGATCAATTCCTCGCCGTCGATATCCGCGTCGGCACAATCATCGCGGCGGAGCCTTTTCCGGACGCACGCAAACCAGCGCTCAAGCTGCGGATCGACTTCGGACCCGCTGTTGGTGTGAAGCAGTCCAGTGCCCAGATCACTCGACACTATCAACCCGACACTCTCGTCGGGCGGCAAGTTGCGGCAGTCGTAAACTTCCCGCCTCGTCAGATCGGCAAGTTCATGTCGGAAGTGTTGACGCTCGGCTTCCCAGACGAGAGGGGCGAAGTCGTGCTGTTCTCCCCCGATCAGACCGTCCCCAACGGCGCACGCCTCTTCTAACTGTGATCAATCGAGCTCCCACCTTGGTCGCCGCGCTGCTGCTGACTGTCACTAGCGCTGCAGCTGATGCGCCCAGGCAAGGGTCGTATGGCAAGTTCGGTATCGATCTCACGACACTGGACGAGTCGATAAAGCCCGGCGACGACTTCTACCGCTACGCCATCGGTCATTGGCTGCAAACAAATAGCATTCCGTCAGATCGAACGCGCTGGGGAACGATGGATCAACTCTCCGAAGATGCTGACGCCCGCGTGCGCAAGCTCATTCAGGAGCTTCCCGAGCATGCACCCGCCGGGAGCATCGAGCAGAAGGTCGGAGACTACTATCACGCCTTTGTCGACGAAGATGCGATCGAAGCGGCTGGCTCGAGGCCGGTGCAGCCGGCATTGGACGCGATCGCGGCTGCGCATTCCTATGCGGACATCGCGAGTCTCATGGGCCGGGCGGACCTGCAGCTGAAGTCGCCAATCGACTTTGCGATCGGCATCGATGCGAAAAACCCTGATCGTTATCTCGCTCTCATCGGCCAGGGCGGACTGGGGCTTCCCGATCGGGATTACTACCTGAAAGACGAGCCGAAGTTCCAGGAGATCCGCACACAATACCGCGCCCACCTGGAGAAAATGCTTGCGCTCGCGGGCATGGCGGACGCCGCCGCCAAGGCAGGGCAGATCCTCGAGCTCGAAACCAAAATCGCCGCGTGCCACTGGCCTCGCGCCAAGCTGCGCGAGCGCGACCTCACCTATAACCCGCATTCACTCGCGGAGTTGCAGCAACTCGCGCCGGCATACCCGTGGTCGGCGCTCTTGAGCGCTGCAGGACTGGCCGATCGCAAGCAGGTCAACGTTGCACAACCGGATGCGATCGCCAAACTCGCTGGCGTGTTTACCGCGACGCCAATCGATGTGTGGCAGAGCTATCTCGAGGTGCACTACCTCGATACGTTCGCGGCGGTGTTGCCGCACGCTTTCGATGCCGAAGCGTTCGACTTCTTTGGACACAAGCTCAATGGCCAGCAGGAGCAACGCGAGCGTTGGAAGCGCGCCGTCGCAGCGGTCAACGCTGAGTTGGGCGAAGCGGTCGGACAGCTCTACGTCAAAGCGTATTTTTCGCCAGCAGCGAAGGCACAAGCACTCGAGCTGGTCGAGAACCTGCGCGCGGCATACGCGGCTCATTTTCGGACCGTGCCTTGGATGACGGCGGCCACGAGAAAGGCGGCGCTCGAGAAGCTCGCCACGTTCCGGCCAAAAATCGGCTACCCGGACAAATGGCGCGACTACTCGAGGTTGGAAATCCGCCGCGACGACGCGCTGGGCAACCAGGTCCGCGCCGGCGTGTTTGAATGGAACCGCGAGTTAGCGCGCATCGACCAGCCCACGGACCGCACCGAGTGGCGCATGACACCACAGACGGTGAATGCCTATTACAACCCGACATTCAACGAAATCGTTTTCCCGGCCGCCATCCTGCAACCGCCCTACTTCGACCCAAACGCCGATCCTGCCGTGAACTATGGAGCGATCGGGGGAGTGATCGGTCACGAGATGGGACACGGCTTCGACGACCAGGGATCCAAGTCGGATGCCAAGGGGGTCCTGCGAACGTGGTGGCTCCCCGAAGACACTGCCGCGTTCAAAAAACTGGGCGATGCGCTGGCTGCCCAATACGACACCTACCAGGCGGTGGACGGCCTGCACGTGAACGGCCGGCTGACCCTGGGGGAAAATATTGGCGACCTGTCGGGCCTTACGATCGCCTATGTTGCCTATCACCTGTCGCTACACGGAAAAAAGCCGCCTGTATTGGCTGGCATAACGGGTGATCAGCGGCTCTTTCTCGCTTGGGCTCAGGGTTGGCACACGCTCATCCGCGATGAGCGCCTGCGAAATCAGGTGATGACCGACCCGCACAGCCCCGCATCCTTCCGAGTCAACGGAGTCGTGCGCAACATCGACGCGTGGTACAAGGCTTTCAACGTCAAGCCCAGCGACAAGCTGTACTTGCCGCCGGAGCAACGGGTACACATCTGGTGACGCCTGCTTGCGTGTGCAGGCGTAACGCGCGGGGCACGCCCCCTAGCGCGGCTTGGTTACGGTCTGCCCCTCTGTGGCGCTGTTACCGCTGGTCCCACAATTCACTCCACCGTCAGCGGCAGGACGCGCGGTGGAGCAAGCCGTGCTCGTGTCCGCCTTGCTGCCGCTGCTCCCGGTGTAAGCCTTTCGCTCCGACAGCTTACGCACCTGCCGGTTCTGATCTGATTCCTTCGGCCCGCGATTGTTAGCGGTACCCGTGCCCCGCGTAGAGTCTGCGGTCGCGACTCTCGTCTTGTGGCTCGAGTTGTCAGATTGACTGTCCTGTCCGGAGGGGTGCGCATACTTGGCGTCCGGCCGGGTCTCCGTGGCCGCGGAGTGAGCCGGCTGCTTATCGGACTGCGCCTGACTCGGATCTCCCGCCTGGCTTTGATGCCGAGCCTGGCCCCCACGCCGAGCCTGCGCGCGATCCGAGCGCTGCGGCTGCGGCGCCTGGACAGGTGACGGGCTTTGTACCTGGGCGCCCCGAGTTGGACTCTGCTGCGCCTGCGGCTCTGACGTTGCCGTCTGCGCCGCTGCCATACCGCCTGCGAGTGCGATCGCGGTAAAAAGGGGCAGTGTCATGGGTCGCATGTCCAGTCCCTCCGATTTCATAGGCATCAAGGTACGCGAGCCGTCAGCGCCTCTGCCGTAAGCGAGTGTTACCATGTCCTGTCGGACACCTCCGCGAGCACTAGCCGAGGGCCCGCGCGGCGCGCTGATTTTCGGCACGGATTCTGCCCTGGATCAGGCCGGCCGCTGACAGGAGAACGCGAGCCGCTGCTATGTCACCCACGACAACGGGGTGAATCGTCGCTTCGATCTCGTTCAACAGCCTGTCCAACTCACGTGCCAATGCTTGAGACGCGGTATCGGCGCGCAGCAGGTCCGCCGCGCTCTGCGCGCTCTTTTCGTGAATGAATCGTTCGAATAGCGCCGAATCGATGTCCGCACGCCCGAGCGCTGATTCGACCAACTCCCCCAAGCGCTTCTCCGCTGCATTCGTGGACTCATCTGCCGCACGATGCTTCCGGGAAATCGCGAGCGCCTTCCCCGCGCACGCGGCAGCAAAGGCCAGCGCCGCTGCGGCAGCCGCACCGGATCCCGGTGAGGTGGCGTCGCTCGCCAACGCAGTCAGCACATCTTTGAGAGGTTGGTCAGCGAAAGCCGCTGGGTTTGTCCGCTGGGCAGTCACATGTCAGTACGCGTTACTCAGTCGATATCCTCATGCAATCGTACGACGCGAATACGATTCTCTACGTCCGCTACACCCCGCACACTGGCCACGATGTTCTCGGTCACGTACCTCATGCTTCGATCGGGAACAGTGCCGCTCAGCGTGGCAACACCATGATGCACCTCAACACTGACGTCGCTCGAGTCGACTCTTCGTTCGGCGAGAAGGCGCAGGTAGATCTCGTCGAGAATGCTCTCATCGCCGCGCCGATAGTTCTTCGGACCGGAGCGCGCTGCGCCGGGCCCATGAGGCTTGAAGGTGCGATAGCCGGCCGGATCAGCCCAATCAACTGCATCGCGCCAGCCCAGGATGCCCGGAAAACGCGGCTGACGTTGTGACGAGTTGGCACGGTGGGGCGCCTCACGACGAGGCCGCTCTTCAAACTCCCGCTCCAAGCGTCCGAACGGACCTCGTCCTGCCCGGAAATCCTCACCGCCATATTCGTTGGCCTCTTCGTCCGGTCCAGCCCCATAGCGGCCACCGCCATATTGCTCGTCTCCCACTTCGTCCAGGCCTACATCGCCCTTGCAGCCGGCGTAACCATAGTCGTAGAGAGGCTCATCGGAAGGATAATCTCCCGAGTAGTAATTACCATCGCCGACATATCCAGGTGCCCAGGCAGATCGGTCGCCCGGGTTGTAGTCATCGAACAAGGGATCTGACGATGAGCCCGTGTAGGGCACAGGCGGCTCGTCCTGCCACCAGTCCGCCGAAGTTGTGCGTCGCGTAGGCCTCGGCTCACCCCTCGATCCAGGTCGTTTGTTTGGAGAGTTACTCTGTGCCATACGGGTGGGCGCCGCAACCCTTGTGCCCGGAACGGAGCTTGCGCATCTCGAAACAGACATGCGCATGGGAGAGGCAGATGGTGGCAGCCAAGCTTAGCCCCGCCGAGCTTGACGAATTTCGGCGTCTACTGCTCGATCGGGAGCAACAACTATCACGCATTATCGAGGCGCGCCGGGAGCAGGCCAGCGCTGAGCCTTTCACGCGAATCGCCGGTGAGGCAGGCGACCAGGCCGATGCTTCGCTCGCGGACGCGACAACCGACGGTATGAAAGCGGACCTCGAGCGCAACACCGATGAGCTCCGTCAGGTCCAGGCGGCTCTCGAGCGCCTGGAGGCGGGCACATACGGCTTGTGCATGGCGTGCGGACAGGTAATCGACCGCCAGCGGCTGCGAGCCCGTCCTACCGCGCGCTACGACTTACAACACGAGGCGGAGCGCGAGCGCCGCCAAGGTCAACCCAACACGCCGCGATTGTAAGGGGCTCCCGATCGAAAGCTCCTCGCCAGCGGTGTAGGACGCTCGAGACGTGACTCTGCGTGACGCGCGGAGCGCGTCCACCTTCCGTCGCGGATCGGCAGGGGGCATCCAGTCGAGTTCCGGCCGTGGCCCTTAGCCATGCTCTGGAAACGGACCTCCTCCGCCGCGAGTCAACGCAGATCCGCCTTGACGGGGCATCCATCCGGCTCTTAGCCTGTTAGCGAAAATTATTTCGCTATTCGAAAATCTGGGTGACAGGGTCTCTCGAAACGCTCGATGGGGTGAGGAGCCATTATGTTATTTCCAACAGCCCTGGTGGGCAGCTATCCGCAACCGGAATGGTTGATCGACCGCGCGCAGCTGGCTGCCCGGTTTCCGCCGCGCATCCGCATGCGCGAGCTCTGGCGGATCCCGGCAGAGTACCTGGCCGAGGCACAGGATGACGCCACCCTCCTCGCCATCAAAGCCCAGGAAGCTGCCGGGCTGGATATCGTGACCGACGGGGAGATCCGGCGTGAAAGCTATTCAAACCGGTTCGCCACCGCTCTCGAGGGTGTGGACATGGACCAGCACGGCACCGCTCTGGATCGCTCCGGACATCCAACACCGGTACCCCGCGTAGTTGGAAAAATCCGCAGAAAGCATGCCGTGGAGGTCGAGGATCTCAACTTCCTGAAGCGCCACACGAAGCGCAAAGTAAAGATCACTGTGCCGGGTCCATTCACCATGTCCCAGCAGGCACAGAATGTCTTCTACTCATCGGAACGGGAGCTGGCGCTCGATTACGCCACCGCGGTGAATGCCGAAATCAAGGATCTGTTCGCCGCCGGGGCCGACATCGTGCAGATCGATGAGCCCTACATGCAGGCCCGGCCGGAGAAAGCGCGCGCCTACGGGCTGGAGGCCCTCACCCAGGCTCTCGCGGGGGTCACCGGCACGACGGCGGTCCACATCTGTTTCGGCTACGCCGCGCTCATCCATGAGCGGCCGCCCGGTTATTCGTTCTTGCCCGAGCTGGCGGGCTGCCCTTGCCAACAGATCTCCATCGAGACCGCGCAATCCAACCTGGACTGCGCGGTGCTGGCAGGGCTCGCGGGCAAACAGATCATGGTCGGCGCGATCGACCTTGCCGACATGACGGTCGAGACACCGGCCACAGTGGCTGCCCGGATCCGGCGAGCCCTGCGCTACGTGCGTCCCGAGGATGTCATTGTTGGTCCGGATTGCGGCATGAAGTACCTGCCGCGGGAAGTAGCCTTCGGCAAGATGCAAGCCATGGTCGAAGGCGCGCGGATCCTGCGCCGCGAGTATGGCGAGTAGGCCAGGTGGAGCGGGTCAGCCGGAGCTCTGCGGTGACCCGTCCCATTCGCCTGACCAGATGCGATAGCAGTCGGCGTGAAACCGGAGCACGCTCGATCTCATGGTTGCAGGCAACTCCAGTTCGACCTCGACCTGCTCAAACCCGATGACCCGGCTGCAGCCCGAGCAAAGCTGCCCGCTGCCCGGGCCAGACCAGGTATTGGCAAGATCACCGTTGGAAAGCCGCTCGACTTGTCGTATCTTGCGCTCGCTGGCTCGCACTCTCGTCTCTCTCATCATGGCTGGGCGCCCATGTCCTGATGGCACTCGATGGGCCCCCGAATCCGGTAGTGGTACTCGGTCGATCCGTCCTCACGTACATCCGTTCGGATGAGCATCGGGCGGCCTGACAGCTCGCGCAGCAATGGCCCGCGTCGCCCCAGAGGAACGCGCACAATGTCGTTTCCCATCAGTGGCGCTCTGCGCACGAACTCAACCAGCACCTCTTCCGGCTCATCGTCCTGCTTGCGTCGGGCCTCGTTCGAGAATTCCAGCCGACGCAGTCCCTTTTGAATTTCGATCTGCGACATGATTTGTCCCCGCCACGCTGTACGGCGGTCCCTGCTGACTCCACCCGATCATTCCCCAGCTCTACAGGCCGGGTTGTGCTCTATATGAGACCAAACGTCTCAAATCTGCAAGTGTCCGTGAGCGGAGACACCGGGCATCGGAAGGGGGTGGGCGCGCCTGAACGGCGCGCCCGAGAAATTATTTTTGTGCGACGACCATTTTCGCGACCAAAGCACCGGTCGCGTTGAATACGCCGTGCACCTTGACGGAAAGGTTCGGCGTCAGGGTCTGGCCATGTAGTACGAAAACGGTCTTCGTGTCCGTCAAGACCAGTTGCTCGCCTATATAAAATGCACCCGCCGAGCTGACACCGGTGACAAGGCCCTCGAGTCTGCCTTCTTCGCCGCTCGAGCCCCCAACCCCCGCCGAGACTTCTACCCGCGTGGCGTGCAACGTGCCCGCGGTGGGGTACTCATCTGCCCAGACGGTCGCGGTGCTGGCATTCGCCAAAGTACCCGTAACGGTAGCTTGGCTGAAATCAATCTTCAGATCATTGATCTGGAACGTTTTTGCCGGCGTGTTCAGGTCCTCCACCGCGCCGTTCACCTGCAAGGGTGAGCCCGCGACCTGCAGGTCCACACGGGAGGCCATGAGATCACCCGAAGCATTGACGAACGCACTGACCTCAACGTTGGTACCCACAGCAAGTCCCTGCAGCCCGGCGGACGCGATACCGTCTCCATAGAGCGTCGATCCATCGACTTTGACGGTTTGTCCCAGGACGACGAAGGCGCTCGCCGCGAGATCAACTCGGGAGATCGGACCCACGACGTCGCCTGTGAAGGTCACATTTCTTGCCGTCCCGGTGTCTCGCCCGGTCATGTCAGCTTCGACGCTGACGATCTGGCCGACCTGAAGTCTACTGGCAGAGCCGGGGCGGCCATCGATGGCGATGCGCGCCTGCGAGAGACCGAACTCAACACCATCGACAAAGATGCTGCCTAATGCGGTGATACGTCCGACAGCGCGCACGAGTCGCCCCGAACCTTCTATGCCGGCGGAGCTGTTGTGGACGCCAACGACGAGGACCAGCCCGGCCGCCCCCGCACCAATAACCGATGTCTTCAGGATTCGAGCGATGATTTTCATACCGGCTCTCTTGGCAACTGAAAGGATCTCAGTCCTGTATGTGATAGACGCCCACGCCCAGGCGGAGCACCTCGGCTTGCGCGGGCGCAGCCCGCTCAGCGTCGGCCCTGGGTTGTCCCTCGCGGGCCATCCCGCGCGATGCGTGCATCGCACCCGCTTCGACCGCTTGCGTCGGCAGCACCTGCTGCGCGGTCAACCATGCGTCCATGCGCTCCAGAAGAGCCTGACCTTCCTTTTCGAGAAATTTGCGGAACTCCGGCAACGCGCTGCTCGGTATGCGATCGTTCACGGCCGAGCGCTCGAACCTCGCAAACTCCCGTTCGGAACGCGCCATGTTGTGTGCATAGGTCGTAGCGAGATCCGCCAGCCTTGCACCCCATAACTTCACCAATGCCGCATCCGTGGTCTGCGGGATGTAATCGCGTCGGAGCGCCTGTAGACGGCCGTCAGAGCGTCGACGCACACAACCTGCCCCGATAAGTTCCTTGAGCAAGGTCGTCGCCTGCACGTCCGCGCCGCCACAACGTTTCAGCAAAGTTGCAAACGAAATTCCGTCACCATCAAACGGCAACACGCGAGGCCGGCCTTTTTTATCCGTGAACTCGGGGTCCAGGTGCCAGGCGCTCAACAACAAGGAGGCCTTGGTCACATAACCGGTCGGAGTAGGCTCGGTGGAGGAAAGCTTCGTGCGCTGTTTGCGCACGTCCCGGCGTGTCAACCCCGTAAGCACCGCCGTGCGCGAGACGTTAGTCGGTCTACCCCGCTTGCCGAAGCGCTCGGTCGCGACCTCCACATAAACGGACTTCGCGAGCTCCGCGAATTCCTTCCATGGGACGCCGCAGCTGAGGAGCACATAGATTGCGGGCTTTAGCCACTGTCGGGCTGCGATCAAAGCCTCGTCAGTTGTAGCAGCTTCCATATATGGGACCGAAGTATTACACACATGGCCCAGCGATCCTGAGGCAATTTGGCCCACAGGCGGGCACCGTGGCAAGCTGTCGCCTTTTGCTAGACAGGGAAAAGAGACCGATGAGATACGTTCTATGCTGGCTGCTGGCGTGCTCATTGGCAGCGAGCGCTGCCTCGCCGCGCGAGACCGCACCAGGCGCGATCCGCGCAAGTTTCATCACCCTCCACGACGGGACACGCCTGCATTGCCTGGAAGCAGGAACACTCGGGACGGAGCCCACGCTGGTGCTGATTCCCGGTTTGACCCTCCCAGCCTTTCTCTGGAACGAACAACTGAAACTGTTTTCCGCGCATCGTCTGGTCATTGCGATCGATCCGCGCTCCCAAGGCGACTCAACCAAATCCGTAGCCGGCAACACTCCGGAGCAACGGGCCGCCGACCTCCACGAGATCCTCACGATCCGTCATGTGCCGCGGATGGTGCTGGTCGGATGGTCCCAAGGCGCCCAGGACGTAGCTGCATACCTGCAGCAGTTCGGCACGAGCCAGCTTGCGGCGGTCGCCTTCGTCGATTCACCCGTCGCGGGCGGACCCGCCGATCTGGATACCAACAAGGAGTTTGTCCGGGGCTTGTTGGGACGGCTGCCCGGCTATGTCGAACACCCAGAGCAATACGCGACCGGACTGGCGAAGTCGCTATTCAGGAAGCCACACCCCGAACTGAACATCGATGCCATCATCGCGCAAATACGCAAGACACCCATCGACACCGCCGTCACGATGTTGATCATGGATTTGCTGGCCGTCGATCGCCGTCCGGCCCTCGCACGGCTCGACCGACCGACGCTGGTGATCGCCTCGGCGGATTCTGAGCTGCTCGAGGCCCAGAAGAGCATGGCCAAGATGATTCCGCAGGCGCGGTTCGTCTCTGTGCCGGAAACAGGCCATGCCGTGTTCGTGGATGACCCAACAACATTCAACCGCGCGCTGCAACAACTGCTCGATGCAGCAACGGCGGCCGGCCGCTCGGCGCAGTAGCCGGCGGCGCCGCCCTGCTCAAGGAATGTAAGCTTTGGCACAAATGACCCACTGACGGAAAATTGGGTATTTAGGGGAAATTTAGAAATTAAGGTATAGTGCCCTGAAGGGTTGCGAACTCTGGAGCCCCCATGACCACCTCGGCGAAGACAGCCACCCTTCCGCCATTGGCGAAACTGCCTCGCTCTCCTGCCTCCGATCTCAAAAAGCTCGGGTGGCGAGGAGTGATGAATAGCTTGCGGAGTAGCGGGAAGCTGCTCATTACCAATCACGACGAACCCGAGGCCGTCATTATTTCGATAGCGGAATACGACGCCGTTATGCAGGTCGTGCAGCGGTCGGAGGCTCAGACCGAATCGGCACTGGCAGCACTGCGGAAAAGCTTCGATGAGCGTCTTGCCGTACTTCAGGATCGATCCGCAGCGGGTCGCTTGCAGTCCACCATTCGCGGTCGTGCCAAATTGGGTGGGAAAGTGAAAGCCGGCCCTGGCTATTGATGACACGCCCCATCCTGTATGTCCTTGCTGGCGTAAACGGAGCCGGCAAGAGCTCTATCGGCGGCCATCTCCTCGAGCGCGACGGACTAACCTGGTTCAACCCCGATACGTTGGCACGTGAATTCAAGGCTGCAACAGGATGCGACCAGGAAACAGCGAATGCACATGCGTGGCAGGAAGGTATGCGTCGGCTCGACGAAGCCGTCGCGAATGGCCTGAATCACGCCTTTGAAACTACACTCGGGGGCAAGACAGTGGCGTCCAGGATTCTGGAGGCGAAGAAAACGCACGACGTCTTGATTTGGTTCTGCGGACTATCTTCCCCAGAGCTGCACATCGCGCGTGTCAAGGCGCGCGTCACAGCAGGGGGCCATCCAATCCCAGAAGAGAAAATCCGCGAGCGCTATCCGCTGGCGCAGCTCAACCTGATCAAACTCATGCCGCATGTGGCATACATCAAGGTCTACGACAACAGCACCGAAGCCGCCGCCGACGGTACCGTGCCCGACCCGCTGCTCGTACTGGAGATGGAAAACGGTCGCCTGCTCTGGCCCGCTTCCGATGACCTGAAAGCGTTGGAGCGCGCACCGCAGTGGACGAGGCCCATTCTGGAGGCCGCTCTCCGCAGCAAGCCCGACCGCCGGTAGCCGCTTGGCCAGGCAGACCCGTAGGGTGAGCGCGCCCTACTGCCGCGCCCGATCCTCAGGTGGAAATGGCGCGCCCGGAGAGATTCGAACTCCCGACCTTGTGGTTCGTAGCCACACGCTCTATCCAACTGAGCTACGGGCGCGCGGTAAACATGCGGCGAAGGGGCTCATGCTTCCAGTAAGTACTTGAAACTCAAGCCTTATTGGCCCTTCGAGCCCGCTGCGCAGGGCAATTGTGCCGCCGAGCGCTGTTTGCGGGGGCGCGAATCCTACCACACCGGGACGCGAGGGGAAGCGGGTCTCCCTTGAGCGCTAGGTCGGAACAGTCAGCAACTCCTCGAGAAATCCGCCGATCTGCCGTGCGCGGTCCACAAAATGGATCTCCAGTATCCAATGGCGTGGATTCCCGCTCTCGTCCGGCTCCCGCAGCAGCTGCGTATTGCCTGAGCGTATAGAAAACCGCTTAGGGTCCGCGGGGTAGCGCTCGTGCGGGAAGTGGCCGACCAGATGTCCCGCGGTCGGCGCGCCGAACTCCCAGCCTGAGGTCGTCGCCAGGCCGGCGACGTAGTCGTACAACTGTCCAGCCGTCAGGCCAGGAGTCCTCTCGTACAGCTCCTTGCCGCGGCGAAAGGCGACCCCGATATCACTGACGAGGCGATGTTTGTGCGGATCGGGACCCAGTGCGTAAGTGCGCCCAAAATCGGCCTCCCAGGACTCGAAAACCGGGCCGAAGTCCAGAAAAACCACATCATCGGCTTCGATACGGCGGTCCGCGCTCTCCTCGTAGTAGCCGAGTAGCGTGTTCGGGCCAGCGCGCGCGATTCGCTTGTGCCAATGCCGGCGCACGCCGTAGCGCTCCCGCGCCAATTCGTGGATCTCATCACTGAGCTCGCTCTCGAGCTTCCCCGCCTGGATCATGCCCTGGTCCACGACATCGGCAAACAAGGCTGCTGCCTTGTTTTGCGCATCCAGCAAAGCCTGCGAAACGGCATCCATCGCAATCACCTTACGTGCTCAGGTCCGGACAGCTTACCGACGGCAGATGTCACTTGGCCAGACAGCGCTCGAATCGTCCGTCGACCCTGTGAGCATACCAACTTGTCGTGAGTGCGCGCGTGAGCTTGGGTCCATGAAGCTTGATGACGGGCACCGTAGCGCGCGGTAATGGGCGCTTTGCCGCACGCTCCGCCAGAGCGAAGACTTTCTGGTACAGGCGTGTTCGCTCGAATTCCTTCGTCTTGCCCTGTTCCAGCGCACTGTGGATGGCGCTTCCGCTCATGTCCAGGCGGCCGGCAAGCATGCGCAAAGCCAACTCAGTGTTACTGACATCACTCTCGTGCGAGAGCAACGCGCCATCTGTAACCAACGGCACTCCCGCCACGCGGCTGACGGCATTCTGAAAGGCGGCGTTGCGGCTCGCATATTGACCGGCGTTGAAATCGGCAAATCGATAAAGATAGTCGTCATAAGGCGGCTGATACGCAAACAGATGAGCGATGCCGAAGTACACACTGCCACGGCGCGTGAAAAGCTCGTCGGCAACGTTGTTCCGGGTTGCATACGGATACGGACGAACCGACGCATAGCTTTCCGCGAAAGCAACATTGACCTGCATTGGCCCACGGGTGCGGATCGGATTCCAATCGGCAAATAATCGCTGCCCCAACGGCACCGCCCCGACGAAGTCCTCGTAGACGTCGCTCAGATCCTTTTCCGTCCTGGCGGAATCAATCCGCTCGCCAAAAGTGCGCCCCGTTGGCGAGCGCACTTCCAGAGCCGCGTGCACGAGCATACGAGGCACGCCCGCGTGTTCGGCGCGGGCATCGATCTCCTTCCACGCCTTTGTCCCCAGCCCAGGCACCACCGGATTGACCTGGAAATTCGACTCCTGCGCAATGACGGCGACCGTGGCGCAAACATTCTGACGCGTTGGCTGCAGCCCCTGCACCGTAAATCCGGAATAGATGTCATCGACCCAACCTGCCCGGTCCGACACACCGGATGGCAGCGCGCGCTCTATGAAAGCGCGCGCCTCTTCCGGAGTCACGGCCGAACCGTTATCCGGCGGCCGCTCGCTCGCGCAACCCGCGAGCAAGGTGAGAAGCCCGGCCGTCCATAGCTTGCGAAGAGTTTTGTAGCGTCTGGCC
>Ga0068855_100002817_pt1 | contig 21412 bp, 14 predicted proteins | sample KBSCornC52_FD_66592 | JGI IMG/M metagenome (GOLD analysis project Ga0068855, IMG submission 66592) | Corn rhizosphere microbial communities from Kellogg Biological Station, Michigan, USA - KBS Corn C5-2 | ecosystem: Host-associated > Plants > Roots > Rhizosphere > Soil ...
GCAATCTGCACTTCATAGGTATCAGCAATGGCATAGAAGTTTTTAATGGTGCTGGTAACATAACCATTTTTAGCAGATTGAATGGTAATGGTCGCAGGTGTTTTGCCAGGTTCAACAGCAGAAGCAGGAACAGAGATGGCAAAATACCCCTGCGCATTGGTAACAGCGCTATAATTACCGGCATTTACCTGAACGCCTGCAAGCGGCAGATTCAGATCGCCATCACGAACATACCCGGTGATAAACATATTGCTGCCGGCTGCCTGTATGGCTGTAGTTGAAGTAGTAGCTACTCTTGCCGTACTAACCGGATCAAGATTGATATTGGCGTACACACTATCATTAGGTCCGCCGATAAAGAAAGTGCTGAGAGAAGTATAACCGCTTTTTGCAAAAGCAAAACTGTAGCGGCCGCTGTCTGCGTCGAATACCAGTTTGCCATTGGCATCGGTAGTAACTGTGCTGGTAGTGCCATCAGGTTTTGTAATAGTAATACCTGTGCTGGCTATTGCTAAACCCGTACTTTGATCTTTTACGGCAAAAGAAATAATGGTAGCAGCAGTAGGCGGATTGATAAGATCGGCATATTTTGCCCAGTTCCAGTAAATACCGGGATCGGTATGCGTATTACCGCTGTAATGCTGGTGACCTTTAATGCGTACTGTTACGGGCAGAAAGTTGGTGCCTGATGTGGCGGGGCCGCGAAAACAGGTAGTGCCGTCGATCGTCCAGCTGCTGCAGATATCACGCACCAGTGCCGCAGAACTTTTATACATAGCATCGGTGTACCAGGTATTTCCCGATGCCACATAACCTTCGTGCTCGATACCAATTGTATAATAATTGTGATTTAATACATGCCATGCTTTGTCTTTCTCGCGCACCATTTGAGTGATCTGTCCGTCGGATGAACGAACCACATAGTGTGCCGATACCTGTGCACTGGGATTCTGGAACCACGAAATAGTGCCTGAATAGCTGCCTTCGCACGTATGTATTACTACATTCGTTGGCGTGTATCCGCCACGGCCAACATCAAAATTGCTGGTACTGGCCTGATTCCAAAGAGCCGGCGGATAATCGGTGCTTTGTACATCGGCTACCGAGTTGCTGGTTTCGGTTCTTGCATTGGGATCGCTATTGGTGGTAGCTGTTTTATTTGAACCATTTGCCGGTATCACTGCTCTGCCTGGTGCAATAATGGTACGATCGTAGATCTGCACACCAGGCGCCTGTAATAAACGCAATGTTTGAACCGGATAAATTTTATCAAGCTGCACATTGCGCGGCATTTGTTTTAACTGGGGTGCAGAAAAGCCTTTCTGCAGGTGACTGTAAATGTCGTAGGTGAACAGGGAATGCGCGTATTTATTAATAGCGTTTCCATCATCGGGTATTTCTGATAGCTTTTCCAGTACGCCTGAAAATTCCTCTGCCGTACTGTTTGCAGTTAATTTTTGTGCGCCTGCTTCCTGGCTCAGGAATTTTGCCACCGCGAGTATTTGCAGGCGAACATCTTTTTTAAACTGTTCAGGTGTAATACCGCTCGCAGCACATACTGCTGCCAGATTATTTTTGAAATAGCCTTTGCCGTCTTCAATTAAGGCAAAAATGCCAAACCGCTGCGGCATGGCGGTCGCATCACCCTCTCCCGGGGTTTGCGGTGTAATATTATACATGCGCGACGCCGAGTAAGCGGTTGCTTCCAGCAGTCCTTTGGGAATGTTCGGGTACAAGCGATAAGCTTCTGCAAAGAAGCCGCTGTAATCGGATGATTGCTGTGCAAATGTGTGCACACTTAGCAGGAGTGTGAAAAACAATCCATAGAGTAACCTTCGGGTGTTCATGGTGTTTAATTTTAATGGTTAAGCAAAATGTTTGAGTTTTATGCAAAAGGAGGTCTGTTACCTGCGAAAGTGATTGTCGCGCAGGTAAAATGCAGGGGAGTTCCGCATGGCCATGCGGAATAGTTCACGGAAACAGGGTTTCCCTGAAGTAGAGTTTTTATGTAACGGGGGCTATACTAAAATGCCAGGTTAGGCGGGGGCGGTATATTATTACTGAACGGGGCTGCTACTAAAAAGAAAACCTTGTGTTGTTGATGCAGTACAGTAGCTGTAGTGGCGTTCGCATTTGCGGTAACGCATAATGGCGAAACGAATGGTGTACAATTCTTTTTCATGATAAGGTTGAGATAAGGATTTAAAAGCGTATATGTCGAACATAATTAGCTAAATTTTTTGAATTAACAATGAGTCTTCATGAAAATTATATCAATATTCTTTCATGTTGTAACGTGGTTGTACACATGTAAAGTGTAATCACTTATCTACTAGTGTATCTTACATGTAATTAGTCATTATTCATGTATTTGGGTAAAATTCAGACCCTGTTAATTTTTGCATACATGATATTAATATCCGGCAAAAGGCCGCTGGCAGAAAAACGCATTCCTCACGCTTTAGCACTGGTTATAGTTCAAAATCATTTGCCCAACATAATAAACCAGCCGGCCGGTAGTAAACAAACTTCAAACCATCCTTTTGTTTTTTGCAGGAAATTGCGGTATACGCACCGTTTATTTTTCAACATTATTGATTTTCGTTATGCCCGGGTAAAAGGTTCCCTATGCTAAAACGCGGGAGCTGTACCTCGCTGCCGTCTAAGTGCTTCTTTTTAAAAAAACTATGTGGTAATTATTTATAATTCTCAGGATGTTCATTCTCAGCTTATTATTTACTTTATTTTATGCGTTACTTGCACACTTTAACGGAAGCACTTACCATACCATTTAAATCCAAAAATAAAATGCCCCGAGGAGGCATTTCATTTTGTACGTCTATGCAAAACTGTATTGATCGTAATGGCAACAGGGAAATATTTATTTTAACTCTGCAATGCACGGGCAACGAAGGGCGGAATATTGGTCGCCGTTTGAAAGCCTTTTTTCTGTTCAACGTAATGTTGCTTTCTTTCTTTCATGGAAAGGCGCAGCAGAATGACTATGCCGTACAGGCGAATATCATTTACCATTTTACCAAGTATATCGACTGGCCCGAAGATAAAAAGACCGGTGACTTTACTATCGGTATCGTGGGCGACTCACCTTTAGTTGATGAATTAAAAAATTCTGTTGTCAATAAAATGGTAGGCGACCAGCGGATCGTTATTAAAAAATTCGCCGGCGGCGCCCCTTCGTACAACTGTCAGATCCTTTTTATAAGTGAAGAAGCAAGCGGAAGCATAAAGCGTATTGCTGCTGTTACAGCCAATACATCGACCCTGCTGGTAACCGAACTGGAAGGGCTGGCCCATAAAGGCTCCTGTATCAACTTCATTATTGTTGATGACCATCTTAAACTGGAGATCAACAAAGCCAATATCGAAAAAAGAAATTTAAATATCGCTACTGAGTTATTAAGTCTGGGAATTATTGTGAAATAAAAGTGCTTAAAGAAAATGATGGAATCTGTAACCCGAAAACTGCTTACTACTTCGGTAGTAATAGCCTCTCTGTGTGTTCATGGATATAGTCAAACCGATACGGTAAAAACGAATGCTTACGATGGCATGAGCTTAAAAGATCTGCTGAGTGTAAAAATTGTTTCGGTATCCAAAACGTCTGAATTGCTGTTCGAAGCGCCTTTGTCTGCTTCGGTTGTTACCAGAGAAGAAATTCAAAGAAGCGGCTGTACTTCTGTAATGGAAGCCTTACGCCTGGTGCCAGGTATGCTTATCAGAGAAGAAAGCAATGGCAATTACGATATTGAAATGCGTGGTGTATACCAGGTGCCCAACTCTGAATTCGATGGTAATGCAGCACCTATCCTGGCCATGATCGACAACCGGCCGATCTTCAATTATCTGAAAGGAAGCACATTCTGGGAATCTTTACCGGTTGACCTGAATGATATTGAAAGAATTGAAGTGGTGCGGGGCCCTGCCGCTGCTTTATATGGACCTAATGCCGTAACCGGTGTGATTAATATCATTACCCGCCACATCAAAAAAGATGGATTGTATGCAACAGCCAACAGTACAACAGGCAGCTACCACACCAATATTGAAAATGCTTCAATAGGGTACCGCACAAATAAATGGAGCGCCATTGTTTCGGGCAATTACCAGTTTCGTAACCGCACCCAGGCATCGTGGTATGAAACTTACAGGAACCAGTGGTTCGACCATCCCGACTATTTTATTAATGGTTTAGGGGATACAGTAAAGAATGTAAATAACATTTATCCGAGGCCGCAGGTGGCTACAGACAAATACGCCGGTAACGTTTTTATCAGTTACGATCCTAAGGAGAATGTACACTATAATGTTAGCGCCGGTATACAGCATTCTTTCGTGCAAAGAGTGTCTTCCGATAACGGCAACACCCCTTTGTCGTCTGTGCAATCCAATAGCCGGTATGCCGAGCTAAGGGGTAACATCGGCGCCCTGTCAGGGCAATTTTCCTACATTGATGGTGCTCAGGAACCGGATCACCAGCCTGGAAACAGATACGATTTCAATACTTTCGACGGTACAGTATTATACAACTATACAAAAGGAAATTTTACCCTGAAACCATCGCTCAGTTTCCGCAGCGCTGTTTATGATGATACCCGCTATTCTGACACGCTTAATAAAACGGGCATCTTTAACAGTCACGGCCAAATAACTACATCATCAGCTGCAGCAACGGGTGAGTATAAAATGTTCGATAATAAATTAAGGATAGTGGCGGGATTAAAAATGAGCGTGTTCAATTACCCCGACGAAGTCAATCTTTCATGGGAATTTGCAGCTACCTGGAAGCTCAGTAAAAAGCATCTTATCAGAGCGGTGTATTCGCGTGCCCCCCGTTCGTCAGGTATTTATGATACATACGTTAATCAGAATGTAGTCAGTTATCAAACCGGTTATCAGCGATACGCTCAAATGCGGCTTGAAGGAAATAAAGATCTTGAACTGCTCACCGCACGCATGCTTGAAATTGGTTATCGCGGTCATATTACACCTAAGCTGCAGGCAGACGTAGAAGCATTCTATATACATTCAGAAAATTATAGTAACAGCATTCTTTCAAAATCATACACCAAACTAAACGGCCCCGACACAATAGACGTTATACCGATACGGCCTGTCAACCTTCCGCTTACAGTAGGCCAGTTTGGTATTACCGCCTCATTAACATTTACAACTATAAAGTGGCAGCTGAAACCTTTTGTAACCTGGCAGCAATCAAAGGCCAGGAACTATGCGCCATTCAATAACACGCCCGATGCGGAACCTGGTGTTGTACAGGCGAATCCCGCTCAGAATAATATTTACTCTAACATGGGTTCGGTAATGGAACTTACAGGCGCACCTGCTGTATTCGGTGGCGTAACAGGTAATTACCGGATTACGCCAAAATTGAACGCTAACCTGAACACTTATTTTTACGGCAATCAAACGATTACGCACGCCTATAATATTTTATTCAACGATGGTGTGCGCGGTATCGATCATATACCGGCAAAGCTGATCATCAATGCCACCGTTTCATATGAGGCCCTAAAAGGATTACGCTTTTTTGGAACTGCAAAGAACTTATTGAACGATCAAAGCCGTGAGTATTTCCATACAGATATTGCACCCTTCCTGTTACTGAGTGGGGTGAGCTTTGAACTGTAACTATTTTCTGTTATTAAGATCCGGTACTGACCCTATAAAATCACCAACCATGCACATGAGTCTTAAACAACGTATTTACTGGAGCTTCTGGTTCCTGGTTACGTTGTTTGTTATAAATGGCCTTATTACTATTGTTACCCTGATCCATAACCAGCAATTATCTGAAAAGATCTCCAATGTAGTACTCCCTTCACTGGAAACAATCGATGATTTTAAAAAGATAGTGCTTGAATCGAAGATGTATACCACCAATTGGGTATTCTTACGATCATCTCAGGAAGATAAAAGCCAGCTGAAAAAGATCCATGACACAGAATATTATCAGTTAAAAGAAAAAATTAACTCGTATAGCAAGCTATGGGATCAGAAAAATATTAGCGATAGTCTGCAGCATCTTTATACCGACTTTGAGCGGTTGCTTGTAGTTGAGAAGGAGATCATGGGCTCTTTGCAGAAGTTTTCCGATTATGATGATCCTGTTACAAAGCTGGAGGCAGAACGTAAGGTGGAAGATGAAGTGCTGCCTCAAAGCGCCGCGTTAAAGATCTCTCTGGATAATATAGATAACCTTGGGCAGAAATATCTGATGAAAGAAAACACCATTCTCCAAAGCTCGAGGCGAATGCTAAGGATCTTTATTATCGTTTTATCACTTACTATCATGCTGGCCGGTCTGTTACTGTCGGTTTATATGACCAAAGTGATCATTCGCCCCATTAATCGCATCCGCGATATAATAAATGACCTGGGTAAAGGCATCACCCGTAAAGTCGATCATCATACAACCCAGGATGAAATAGGCGAAATGGTAAAAGCGGTAAATCATCTTTCGGATAAATTACAGATCACAAGCTGGTTTGCACACGAAGTAGGGGTGCGCAATTTTGATATGCCCTTTCATCCGCTTAGCGAAGAAGACACGCTCGGAAAATCGCTTATTACCATGCGCGACAACCTGAAAGCGAGTGAACAGGAGGTGCGAGCAGTAACGGATGACCTGCATAAAAAAGACCAGTTGCTGCAGGCGGTGTCACAGGGAACGCATGAACTGATCAGCAACAACAACTTTAAAGAAGCATTTGGGAAGGCGATGGAATTAATAGGCACCCGGCTGGGAGTAGCCACCGTAAATACGTACAAAGTGCGTAAGGAGGAAAATGAGAATGAATTATACGCAGATCTTTTTATCAGGTGGATGAGCGCAAAAGGGGAGGCTGAATATGATGCAAAAGATTCCTATAATTTTTCGATCATGCCAAAGACCCTGGCGATATTTCAGAACCGGGAAGTTTTTTATCGTATGGCTAAAGATGTGGAAGACCCGAAATTGAGAAAAGTATTTGATGCCAGAGGTCTGAAATCGGTGTTATCTATCCCCATTTTTGTTATGGATGAATTTTGGGGATTTGTGGCGCTGGGCGATATTTCGGAGCGTAAATGGTCAGAAACAGAGCGTTCAATACTTCAATCATTTGCAGCCACATTGAGCGCCGCTATTGAGCGATTACAGATAGAACAGCAATTGATCATTGCCAGAGACAGTGCAGAAGCAGCCAGCAAGGCAAAAAGCGATTTTATGGCCAACATGAGCCATGAATTGCGTACACCCATGAATGGTATCATCGGATTTACCGACCTGGTATTGACCACCGAGTTGCACAAAACACAACGCGATTATCTGAAGAACGTTAGCAAGTCGGCCTACAGCCTGCTGAATATCATTAACGATATCCTTGATTTTTCAAAGATTGAAGCCGGTAAATTACTCATCGACGAAGCGTCGTTTAAGCTCAACGAACTGGTAGAAGAAACGGTGGATATTCTTTCTATAAAAGCACAGGAAAAAGGATTGGAACTGGTTTGCTATATCGATCCGCAATTACCGTCGCAGGTATTTGGCGACTCTATACGCATAAAGCAGGTGCTCACCAACCTCATGGGCAACGCCGTGAAGTTTACAGCAAAAGGTGAAGTGTTTGTACATGTGCAGTCGGGGCAGCTGCATGAAAAAGATGGAGAATCATATATTGATGTTGCTATTTCAGTAAAAGATACAGGTATAGGTATTCCACGCGACAAGCTTAATGCAATTTTCGAAAGCTTTACACAAGCCGATAATTCCACAACCCGTAAATATGGCGGAACAGGTTTGGGACTCACCATTTCGAAAAGGCTGGTGGAGTTAATGGGTGGCAGGTTAACTGTAGACAGTGAGCCGGGTAAAGGCAGCCTGTTCACTTTTTATCTTTCGCTGAAAGTTATGAATGCACATCCGCCCATCTCATTTAATTCGAAACCACTGTTGCGCGAAGTGCTGGTGATAGATGATAATGAAACCAACTGCAGACTGATGCGCGGCATCTTCGATTATCTGCATATCCCCTGCAAAATTTGTTACAATGGTCCTGATGCGTTGGTTCTGATCGCTCAGTCAATAAGGGACAATCAGCCCTACGACCTGATAATTACCGACCACCAGATGCCGGTTATGGATGGTATTACGCTGGTAAAAGAGATAAAGAAATTATTAAAGGGACATACAGAACCATTTATACTCATGCTGTCGTCGCTTGAAAAAACTCTGTACCAGCACGAAGCAGAAAATATTGGGATCAATAAATTTCTTTCCAAACCGGTAAAGCTCATTGAACTGAACAATATACTGGAAGCGATCTTCAGCAAAACATTCAACGGAGAAGCAAAAGATGCTGTTCCTATGATTGAAACTGTTCAAAAGACCACTAAAGTAATGGTTGTGGAAGATGAACCCGTAAACATGCTGCTTATTTCAGAAGTATTACGGAAGATGGGTGTAGAGGTTATTAAAGCAGGCAACGGAAAAGAAGCTATTGATATGCTGGCAGAACATGATCCTGCCATGATCTTTATGGATGTAAACATGCCCATAATGGATGGTTTTACGGCAACTGCGCTCATCCGTGAGTTGCCCTCGCATCATAATAATGTTCCGATTATTGCCTTAACGGCCGACGCTATGAAAGAAGATAAGGAACGTTGTTTAGCATCGGGTATGAATGACTATATTTCCAAACCATTCCGGCTTGAAGAAATTCAATCGGTGCTGAAACTCTATCAGGCGGTGTAAGTGTGGCATACCTTATGTAACTTTACCCAAAATGTGTTATGGCTCGAAAGGTTTTGTTGCTCATAACCGGTATGTTGCTGGTAATGGTTACGGGTGTATTTTGGGGTACATGGTATTCACTCAGCAGAACCATGAGCAGCTTCTCTTCTGAAACGTTTATTACCATCGGCAAAAGAATTATTGATAATGTAGCCGTTGGTATGAGCGTCATGATGCCTCTTTCTATTATAGGTCTGCTGATCTTATTGATTACAGCCTTTAAATCGAAAATGACCCATTTCTACTGGTTGCTGGGCTCTCTTATTTGCTTTGTTCTTGTATTGGTTATAACTGTACTTGTTGAAGTGCCCATCGATCGTCAGATAAAAATATGGACGGTTGATACCATTCCGGCCGACTGGCAGGTTATCCGCGATCGCTGGGAGTTTTATCATACCGACAGAACCTTTCTTTCCCTGGCCGGCATTGCCTGTTATATCATGGCGGTGATAAAGAGGTATTCATAAATTGTGGATGATTTTGCTCATTCTCTCAACTACCTGTCATGTAAACGAACGGCCACCCCAGCATGACTATAGAAGCTTTAAGGCAAATCCGATATAGTCTCCGATTTAGCGATTGATTGGTGTTATAAATACATATCCGAAACAATCTCTTCATAAATAATACTACTTACTGTTCCTCAGGGATACTAACGAGTTGTTAAATACAGCATGCATTAGCAATGCAGTATCAGCAATTTAATCAAGGTTTTTCAGTTTTCTAATTTCATTTTAATCTGTATTTAAAACCTCTCAAATGAAATTATTTAGTATCCTCTGTAACCGAAAACTTGTTCTGTTGTTCATTTCCCTGTTGGGTATGGGAATGATGGCAACGGCTCAGTTAAAAATTGGCGACAATCCTACCAGCATCCAAAAATCATCGATCCTCGAATTGGAGAGTAGCCGGCAGGGTTTGCTGTTACCGCGCTTAAGCGATACCGCAGCCATCAACGCCCTTACGCCACCCGATGGAATGATCATTTACCTCACGGCTGATAACAGCTTACGTATACGCAGCAACGGAGCCTGGAAAAAACTGGCCAGCATGGCTGATGCCATTGCAAACTGGTCATTAACAGGTAACACCGGTACTGATTCTGCTGCAAATTTTATCGGAACCCTCGATGGACAGCCTTTGACCATTAAAACATCCAATGCGGCCCGCATGATCATTGGTTCCAATGGTAATGTTGGTATCGGAACTACAACTCCTTCCGCCACATTGAATGTAAACGGAACTGTTAAGATGGAAAACCTGGGTGCAAGCACAACTGATGTAGATGTTCTGGTACTTGCTGCCGATGGTTCAGTATACAAAAGGACCATGTCATCTTCTGCATTTACCAATGCCATCAGTGCTATAAATGGTATTCAGAAACAAACGCTTTCTATTACTGCCGAGGCCGATGCTTCGAAAGATTCAGTTAAAGTGCAAAACCGTACTTCCGACAGTACTATTGCTATTTATCTGCCTGTACAGGATGGCGCTTCTGCTACCAAACCTTATGGATTTTTAACGCTTAACGACTGGTCGAAAATTCAAAGCGGTATTCAAACAATTACTATTGGCGCAGTTGCTTCTTCATCTGATGTTAATGGCGCTACCATAGTTACCGACAGCACTTCACGCCAGATCATTTTACATCCTGCCGATGCCACCAACCCTGGTATTGTAACAGCAGGTACACAAATATTCGGAGGCGATAAAACTTTTAATAATAATGTTGCCGTAAACGGTACGCTTAATCTTAACAGCGTAGCGAATAACAGCAGCACAGATTCTGTACTGGTGCTTCATAATGGGGCCGTAGAAAAAAGACAGGTTAGCGCTGCCGCTTTTGGCAATGCTATCCGCCGTATTAACGACAATACCGATACAGCCCAAACATTTGCATTCAGAAACGTTGGTACCAACTTAACCGTGTCTACCAATGGCGCCGACAGCGTGTTCCTGAATGTGCCCGATGCCGGTACTTCGGCCCGTGGTGTGGTAACAACAACTGCACAGACTTTTGGTGGTAATAAAACTTTTCAGGACAGCGTAGCAGCTGCCAAAACTTTTTTGGCTGGTACTACCGGTGATGCCAATTCAACCGTTCAGGTTGCGGGTTCACTGTCTATGGCCATAAAAGCAGTAACAGCTGACTATACCGTAACCGGAGCCGATAATACCGTACTGGCAAATACCACAACCGGAGCTATTACTATCACTTTGCCTGCTCCCGCAAGTTTTGCCGGACGTATTTATACCATTAAGAAAATCGGCACAGGCGGCATTGATAATGCGTTAACTGTTTCACCCGCTTCAGGCACAATCGATGGCGGTAGCTCATACGTTATTTATAACGACTGGACTTACGTAACTCTTCAGACAGACGGCACCAACTGGTACATCATTAAGAAGTAATCCAGGTGTGTCACACGTCTACGGATCCATTAAAGTGTCCTTATGAAACTCAACAGATGGCTGGGTGTTACGCTACTGACAGTACTGTGCACCAAAGCGGGTTTTTCGCAGCAGTTACGATTGGGAAACAATCCCTATACGGTTGAAAAGTCTGCCGTGCTTGAACTGCAGTCTGCCAACCAGGGATTGTTATTCACCCGCATCGCCGATACAGCATTGATCAATGTGCTGAATCCTCCCGATGGCATGGTGATCTATTTCAATCCCACGAAGCAATTGATGCTGCGGGCAAACGGATACTGGAAGTCGTTCGTTACATCCGTGGATACCGGGAGTATTGCGAACTTCTCTCAGAAAGTAAGAAGTCTGTTTTCCGCTTCTGCACCCATTACGTTAAATAACGGACAGATCGGTATATCACAGGCATCCGGTTCAACGAACGGATACCTGAGCAGTACCGACTGGACGACGTTTAACAACAAGCTGTCATCTGTTGATACTTCAAATATTGCCGGTTTCTGGCAAAAGGTACGCAGCGAACAAAGCGCAGGCACAGGTATCTCGTACAACGCAACTACCGGTGTTATCGGTAACACAGGCGTGTTATCTGTAAACGGCAATACCGGCGCGCTCACCATGGATACCGGTTACATCAGTAACTTTTATTCAAAAGTGCGCAGTCTGTTTTCCGCTTCTGCACCGATCACGTTAAATAACGGACAGATCGGTATAACACAAGCCTCCGGTTCAACGAATGGTTACCTCAGCAGTACCGACTGGACAACGTTTAACAATAAACTGTCATCAGTAGATACCGGCAGCATCAGTAATTTCTTCTTAAAAACAAGAAGTGAATTGAGTGCAGGAACCGGTATATCATACAATAATACAACAGGTGTTATCAGCAATTCGGGTGTTACCTCTGTAAACGGCAATACTGGCGCACTTACGATGGATACTACTTTCATCAGTAACTTTTATCAGAAGGTGCGCAGTTTATTCAGTGCCGGAACAGGAATTGGCTATAATTCCACAACAGGCGCTATTAGTTATACCGGTGGAGCGGGAGGCAATGGCTGGGCCCTGGGCGGTAATACAGTGGGATCAGAAAAGAAATTTGGTACAATTGATGCCTATGATCTTCCCTTTATTACCACTAACACCGAACAAATGCGGCTTACCAGTACCGGTAATCTGGGAATTGGTACTTCTTCATTTGATGGCATTGCCCCTGAAAAGGTGCTGATCGATGCGGGAACCACCAGTTCATACAACCTGTTAATTGCGCAGGGAAACCGTAATGGCTATCTGCAGTTCAATATTACCAATAATTCAACCGGTGGTCAGGCAAGTACTGACATTGTGGCTACGGCCAACAATGGTACTGAAACCACCAACTATGTTGATCTTGGTATGAACGGCGGAGGATATAATAGTGCCAATAATATATTGAGTGGCCCCGACAACGGGTATCTGTATAGTGCAGGTAATGATTTTATTATTGGTAATTCATCTCCTTCAAGGGACCTGATCCTGTTTTCGGGAGGTATTAATCTTTCCAATGAAAGAATGCGACTTACAAGTGCCGGTAAGGTCGGCATAGGTACTTCCACTCCGGCTGCCACGCTTGATGTAGCCGGTACCTATAAGCTCGGAAGCTCGGGTACTGCATTGAACAACATGATCAAAACAAGCGTGAGCGTTACTGATAATAACTCATTCGGTGCAGGTTCTACCAAGCAGTTAACGGCTACAGTAAGCGGCGCCACCACAACTGGTTCGCTGATACTAAATCCCCGAAGCGCATTGCCTTCGGGTATGGCGATTGCTTACTCATATATCAGCAGTTCAAATACTGTTACTATAGGATTTATTAATACGGGAGTCGCTACCTCGCCGGTTGGAACTATTACTTTTGACGTTACTGTAATTCAATAAGCGTAGCCACGGTTTAAAGCTGCGTCACGACTATAAGATTGACCATTACCAGTTCTCCCTTGACTATCATCAAACATATCACCCTTTTATCGCTTACGCTGTTGGCATTTGTAATGGCCGGCCGCGCACAGTCTGGCTTTTATGTGCCTAAAAAAGGGAAGGTATATTTCTCGGGCGATACAGCAACCATCTTTTCCAATGTGATCAATCAGGGTAAACTGGGTGTTGACAAAAAAGCTGTAGTGAATTTTAAGGGGAAGAAATGGGTGAACGATCCGCAATCGCTTATCACCGATGAAGGTAATGGCGGTGAAGATGCTTCCGGCACGGGTGGTGTGGTTCGTTTTAATGGCTCGGGTAGTCAGCAGATAGATGGCGGATACAATGCCGTAACTAAAAGCGGACCGGCCTTTGCTCATGTTGATATTCAAAATGCAGCAGGCGTAACACTTACCGGCAGCACTACCAAAGTAAGAAGCAATCTGCAATTGTCGCAGGGACTTTTGTATCTGCAGGATAATATACTGGTTATTGGAGATGGCAGCCCCGGCTCCATTACCGGTTATGATTCTATACGATATATCGTTACGGGCAGCAGTGGATTACTGGTTCGGGAAAATGTTCGTAGTCAGGATAGCTGGGTGATCTTTCCTATCGGAAGCAGGGACAATGCCTATACACCAGTGGCTGTTCGAAGCAAAAGTGCACAGGGTGATGATTACCATGCACGCGTACTGGACGGTGTTAAAAGCGCCTTATTTACCGGCAGTGATCTTAAAGAACAAAGTGTAAATAAAACATGGGAAATAGGTAAACGTTATCGGCCCGATGCAGATGAAACAGATGTTGTGCTGCAACACCTTACTGCCGATGAGGGACCGGTATTTAACGCCAATAGACAATATGCCTATATCTCGCAATTTACATCAACAGGATGGGATACTTCTTATCCCCAGGCCCTTCCTGTGGCGGGTTATCTTACTACCGGCGCAAAGCTCATGAACAGCGGCGCCAATAGCCGTACATTCAACAGTAAAATTTCAACCGCTTCCTACTTCACTAAACTGAGCGGCAAAAACGACACTACGCTCAATAAAACGCATGTATGGTTCAATGGCTATAGAACCGACTGGGCCAATGTACATGTATACTGGACAACCAAGCCTGAGATCAACAATAAATACTTTGTTGTACAACGCAGGCTGAGCAATGAAAATGACTTCACCAACCGCGACACCGTGGCCTCAAAAGCGGTGAACGGGTATAGCTTTAACTTCCTTGATTATGCCATTGATGATCCGAATAATTATAAAGCCATCAGCTACTACCGCTTAATGCTTGTAGATAACAACGGCGTAAAAACTTACTCCAATATAATCGCCGTAGGCGGAAAGCCTGGTGGATTTGAACTATTGCTTTGGCCGAACCCCAGCACCTGCAACTTCTACGTAGGTGTAACCGGCGCCGCAGCTGTTAAATATGTAGTGATCTGGAATATGCTTGGTCAAATGATACACAGAGAGCTGGTAAATGAACGCAGCATTATTCCGTTGCACATTAACCTGCCTGGTAATTATGCAGTAGGCTTTATATCGTACAGCGGCCAGTTGCTTGAAACCAAAAAACTGGTGATAACAGGCGATTAAGCATTCGGATACACAAACCCTGTGGTAACTTCTTTCATTTTAATCGGACGTACTTCAATACGGGCAGTGGTGCTGAATTCAAATTCAGGATTGCCTTTGGCAATGGACACAGCATCATCTATGTCATTGGCGCGAATATGATAATAGCCAACGATCACTTCTTTATTCTCGTTGAAAGGACCATCCTGCCAGTTGCCTTTTGTACCCGAGATCATTTTGCCCTGTCGTTCCATCGGCTGAGCCGAGAGTAATTTTCCCTGCTGTTTAAGATTATTAATATACACTTCACATGCCTTCAGGAATTGCTCATGGTCATCCGGCGACAGATCCTGCAGATGTTCGCCCTGATTGCGGATGAGTAACATAAATTCTTTCATAACCTGATTATTAGTTTAAAAAATATGTTGTTCCGGCACGGAAGGAAATACAGGAGGAAGTAATACAACTAAAGGTAGAGCTTTTATAGGCGGGTAGCTAAAAATATTCAGCAAAATCATATTCATATTACTTCCGTAGTTTTAAACCCTTAAAACAACGCACATATGAAAAGGCGAATATTTATTCAGAATACAACACTGGCAGGAGCAGGTATGTTATTAGTCAACCTGCGCGGTTTTGCAGCTACAGCGAATCATCCATACACTCAATATCCCGTCGTGCGTACTCCGGCTGATAAAAGGAATTTCAGCAGCGAAGCAGTTGAAAAGGCGATCCAGGAATTTAAGTCGAACGTAAAACAACCCGAGCTGGCCTGGCTTTTTGAAAACTGTTTTCCCAATACCCTCGACACAACCGTATTTCATACTACTAAAGATGGCAGACCCGAAACTTATGTGATCACCGGTGACATTGATGCCATGTGGCTGCGCGACAGCAGTGCACAGGTTTGGCCGTATCTGCCGTTTATGGCGCAGGATAAACCGTTACAGCAGCTGGTAGCAGGCGTGATCAATAAGCAAACCGCCTTCATCTTAAAAGATCCTTATGCCAATGCGTTTTATAACGATCCCGCCAAACACAGCGAATGGGAAAAGGACCATACCGATATGAAACCAGGCGTACATGAACGCAAATGGGAAATTGATTCAATATGCTATCCCATCAGGCTGGCTTACCGCTACTGGAAATTAACAGGCGACACGTCGCCATTTGACGCACAATGGCAGGAGGCTATTAAAAATATTTATACCGTATTCCGTGACCAGCAGCGTAAACAGGGCAACGGCTCATATAGTTTTCAACGCACCACGTCGAATGCCACCGATACCCAGCCAATGCATGGCTATGGATATCCGGTAAAGCCTGTAGGATTGATCTGTTCCGCTTTCAGGCCCAGTGATGATGCTACGCTTTATTCTTTTCTTATTCCATCCAACTTTTTTGCCGTATTGAGTTTAAGGCAGGCTGCTGAAATGCTTACTTCTATTAAAAAAGATGGCGCTACCGCCGGACAATTATTTTCACTTGCCGATGAGGTGGAAAAAGCATTACAGCAATATGCTATAGTAGAACACAAGTCGATAGGAAAAGTATACGCTTATGAAGTAAATGGCTTTGGCAGTTATAATCTGATGGATGATGCCAATGTACCGAGCTTACTCGCTATGCCTTATCTGGGCACTGCAAAAAATACTGATCCAATTTATCGCAACACCCGTAAACTGGTGCTTTCTGCCGACAATCCTTTCTTTTTTAAAGGAACGGCCGGTGAAGGCATTGGTGGTCCGCACGTAGGGCAGGATATGATTTGGCCCATGAGTATAATCATGCGCGGATTAACCAGTAACGACGATGCCGAGATAAAAGCCTGTATTTCGTTATTGCAGAAAACTCATGCCGGTACCGGTTTCATGCATGAATCATTTCATAAAGACGATCCGCAAAAGTTCAGCCGTAAATGGTTCGCCTGGGCCAACACCTTATTCGGTGAATTTTTATGGAAAACCTATAAAGAAAAGCCGCAGTTGCTGGCGTAAGAAACAAAAAAGCGATCCCAAATTTGGGATCGCTTGACACAGACGGATGGACATATCAGGAACCTGAGAACAATTAGTGTGTACATTCATGAAAGCTGTCACCGGAAGGATAGCTGAATGAGTTCGTCAGCATCCAGCGCACCTTATACATACCAAAGCTGGTGTTTTTGAAAACGGTACCGCCATTAATATCGGTAATCACATCGGTTCTCCAGCTTTCACCACCATGACCATTGGCTACATCAGTGATGGTGGCATAACCACTGGGACCACTGGCTACAGACTTCACGCTCGAAATAGTTTTAACCAATGTGAATTTGCCGGTTGATGTATTGAACTTATAAATATGACCCGAATTGGTCAGCCATAACTCGGTAGTACTTCCATATACGGGAAACAGATCATGTGCGTTGCCCTCTGGCATGGTATAGGTTTTCTTTAACGTGAGCGCCGGCTTTTTGCAATTGTTGTTGTAGCTGAACGCCTTTAGTTTGTTTAACCCCGCTGCCCACAGCAGTTTGTTTGTTTTATCCCACACTACATTATGTACATCGTCAAAAGCGATCTTGCCGGTTTGGGCAGATTGATCATTGATATACGAGTCAACAGTAAAGATCATAAGGTAGCCATCGGTAGATGCAGTTACAACATTGCCATCGGGCAGTATTTCTGCCGAATGGGTATTGCCTCCTGCATAATCGAACCAGATAGCTTTTTTTGAAGAAACATTGATGAGCGCAACACCACCGCCTGAAGCAGTTGCCAGAATATATTTATTGCTGTACACCGGCTTCGCTTCACTCAAATTGGCAAACCAGCCCTGTGCGCCTGATCTTATCTTTGCATAGGAGGCGTTCGCTTTCCACTCCCAGGTAACTTTATTGCCATTGGCTACATCTACCATTACAAGCCGGGTGTTTTTCTGGTCGCAGATGACTATTTCTTTGGAAGCAGCAGCCAACTCAACGGAGGCTGCAGTAGCTTGTTCGTTGCTGTTATCGGCAACAACCGTTTCTGACATTTCCCGTTTACAGCCCATAGAAAGGCTTAGGAAAAGTACGATGGATAAGGAGAAATTTTTTCTCATGAATAAGTGTTTGGTTAAAGGAATGTGTTTATGTAATGCATAATTACAAAAACAGGGAGGATATGCGAAAATTCGTGCCAATTTCACGCACACGTTTGCGTTTAGGCGTGCCACGGTTTTGGAACCGTGACACGCTTGAATCGTAGCACGCCTATAGTCAAAGCATCCTTCTTATTTCAATTCAAACACATATGTTCCTGATACGAGATTGTCTGTATAATTATTACCTGTTGTTTTTTGCAACATATTATTCTTATACAACTTTTGTTTTTGATTTACAGGCAACTTCAGCGATGCAGTTGTATTAGGTGGAATGATAACTTTGTATGTGATCTTCTTACCATCTCTTTTCCATGAAGAAACGATAGTGCCGTATGGCGATTCGTGTGATACTTCGAACTGGTTTAAACCATTTACAAAATAAGGTTGCAGCAATATATTCTTAAAACCCGGATGTTCCTCATCGGGTTTTATACCGCCCAATGCCTTATACATCCAGGCGCCTATTTCACCAAACATGATATGATTCAGAGATATATCGCGTTTGGCATCGATGGGCCAGTTTTCGTATAGGGTAGTAGCACCATTTACAATCCACCAACCCCATGACGGAAAAGTTTCCTGCGATGCTAATTTATAAGCCACGTCGGCATAACCGTTTTCACTAAGTGCATTTAATATGGCTTTGGTCCCTAACAATCCTACATCAATATGATTACTGTCTGCCTGTACCCGTTTTGCCAGGTTAGCCGCAATAACACCTTTCAATGAATCAGGAACCAGCCCCCAGAATAATGGCACACTCAATTCAGTTTGTACACCGTCGCCATACGTACCTGTTTGTGCGTTCAGGTATTTATCGTTGAATGCATTTTTGATTTTTGCAGCGAGGGCTTTATATTTTTCAAAATCAGAATCCCTGCCCAGTAAATGAGCTGCCTTTGACAGTATAGTTACATCTGTAAAGTAATATGCTGTTGAGGTTAGTTCAACGGGCGTTTTTGATTTTACCGGCACCCAGTCGCCGAGCCCCCATGTGGTTAAGCCTGTCGGACTGATCTCCGTTATATGATCAACATACCGTTTTATATTTGCATAGCAACGGGCCAGCAAAGTGGTATCTCCATAGAACAGGTAAATGTTCCAGGGAATAATAGCAATAGTGCTTGTCCAGTCGGGGCCATTTGCCCATTCATAACCCCATCCGCTGGTAGGTATAATGGCGGGCAAGATGCCATTAGGCTGTTGTTCATCGCGATGATCGGCCATCCATTTTTCGTAAATGGTAATGCCATCAAAATTGTAGAGCCCGGTTTCACTGGCAATATGCGCATCGCCCGTCCATCCATTCTTTTCGCGTTGCGGGCAATCGGTTGGGTAACCAAATAAATTAGATAAATAGGAGTTGTTGGTAGCCCACCATAATTTATTGATAGTGGGGTTAGAGGAACTAAGCTGCCCAACGGGAGGAACATCACTATGCATGAAATAACCCGTAACACTTTCTTTGGTTAGGTCAACCGGTGCGCTACTGGTAATTTCAATGTATTGAAAACCCTTATAATTAAAACGGGGCATAAAAGTTTCAGTGCCCTTTCCACTTAAAATATATATGTCGGTACCATAGGGATCGGTATTATCTGTAGGACGGTAATGTACATCTATATTCGACTGATCAACATGACCATTAGTGTACAACCGCTCACCATGTTTGCAGCGCAATACCACACCTGATGGCCCGCTTACGCGTATGCGCGAAACACCGGCAATATTTCTTCCCAGATTAAATACCCAGGTGGTATCATTGATCTTATTAACCGACTTGGCCGGTATTTCTTCTACCTGCCTGATGGGCTGCATGGTCTGAGCAACTATATTGTTTGAAGGCGATGAACGGAAAATAACTTCTTTCCATTTTGAATCGTCAAAGGTGGGTTCACTCCAACCCGGTTGTTCCAGCCGTGCATCGTAATGTTCGCCGGTATAGATGCTGTTAAAAATAACCGGGCTCAAAGCTGTTTTCCAATCCTTGCCGGATGTGATAATTTCTGTGCTGCCATCTTCATACGTTATATGCACATCCATACAAAATGTGGGTCTTTGCCGCCAGGGTGCTTCATGAAAGAACCATACGGCTGTACTTTGGTGATTATACCATCCATTGCCCAGCAAAACGCCAATAGCATTTTTGCCTGTTTGCAAAGCGTTGGTAATATCGTGAGTTACATAGAGCGTTCGCCGGTCGAAGCGGGTATACATAGGATCGAGCCGGTGATCACCGATTTTATTTCCATTGATATATAGTTCATATAAACCGGCCACGGCAATATAGGCGCGGGCCGATTTTATTTTTTTATTTAATAAAAAGGTTTTTCTGAAATATGGTGCAGGTTTTAGGTGAATGTCGCGGCTATCGCTGATCCAGCTGCCTTTCCAGTTACTGCTTTGCATCATGCCTGTTTCAAAACTACTTACGGCGGCTAACGGAGAAGGATGACCATCTTTGTCCCAAACCTGTACGGTCCAGTAGTAACGTGTAAATGGCTGCAGCGCTTTGCCTGCATATGCGATCAGCTGCATGGCGCTATGCACTTCACCGGTTTGCCAGTAATTGCCTGTTCCTTTGCTTACTTCAGCAGAGTCAGTGCCTGTGATGATCTGGTAAGAATTTTGTTTTGCATCAAAACGGGTATCCTGCAGCTGCCAGGTTAAGCGGGGATGTGCAGCATCTACACCAAGGGGATTTACCAGGTATTCGCATCTGAGGGATCCCGGTGTGCAGGGAGTTTGGGCGGAAAGATAAAAAACTTGTAAACATAACAGGAGAAAAGGATAAGTGATTTTGAAATAGAACTTCTGAAATACAGTCAATGGCATGTAAAAACGGTTTAATGATTGAAAGTAAGTAAAATAGATGAGTGATTTAGCATGCGATTAGTCTTTGTTTGAATACCTGAGGGTGTTGTTTGCCGGAATGCACCTTTGATTTAAAACGGGTGCCTTTTGTTTAGTGACATTGACCCTTTGTTTGTAAAAAATTTGGTGTAACAAACACAGACGAAGCCTTTGTTTTGCAAAAGGGCATTGCATCAAGCAAATCAAAGGCTGTAACAAGCATTTAATTTAATGAATCAATAAAATGAAAGGCTGTATCAACAAACAAAACAGATGAATCAGCTTGTAGCAATGCTGATTCAACAAACAAAGTACATGAATTAGTTTGTTGCATGCCTGCATCAGTAATCAACGGTCATGAATCAAGCTGTCGCATAGCTGTTTTTATAAACTACGATTATAATTCCAAAAAAGTTGATGCTCGTTCTGAAAACAAAGGCCTGTATCAAGTTATTGCAGTACTGCGTCAACAAATCAGGCACGTGAATCAGCTTGTTGCACTGCTGCATCAAGCGACAAAATAGATGAATTAAGCTGTTGCACTGCTGATTCAACAAACAAAGCACATGAATCAGCTTGTTGCACTGCTGCATCAAGCGACAAAATAGATGAATTAAGCTGTTGCACTGCTGATTCAACAAACAAA
>Ga0068855_100002818_pt1 | contig 21410 bp, 17 predicted proteins | sample KBSCornC52_FD_66592 | JGI IMG/M metagenome (GOLD analysis project Ga0068855, IMG submission 66592) | Corn rhizosphere microbial communities from Kellogg Biological Station, Michigan, USA - KBS Corn C5-2 | ecosystem: Host-associated > Plants > Roots > Rhizosphere > Soil ...
GTTAGTTATTCGAGTCTTTTACGCATCTGTTCATCGATCTTTCTGAAGAGGTGAAAGGGCTTATAGGTTCGCCAATTATCGATCTCCATCAGTTCAAGATAGCGGTTAAGCCTGGCTCTTTTAAAATCATATTGCGTTTGTTCGGGCATGTTCAATACCACTATCCATCCGTCTTCATCGGTAACTTCTTCAAACCATTCCTGATAGTAATCTCTATCGCCACTGTGAAAGTTCAATACGTTTTCGGCAATGAGAATGAATTTGGTAATGCCCTGATAAAAAAATACGTCGATGACTTCGCGCTTGAGTTCCATGATATCATTCTCGATCGCATCATTCCACTCGCCGATCATTTCAATAATAGCATAGCGTTCTTCATAATCGGCCATCAGTACTTTCAGGTACATGGTGCGCGATCCATAGTCATCCCATTGGGGATGGATATAATAGTTGTAAACGGTTTGTGAAAATTCAAACTCAGAGTACACCCTTCCGAAAAACGGCGACCGCTCATCCTGCTCACTGGTGTAAATGTGACGCCAGTTATAAAATGGTTCTATTTCATGCATAATCCGAAATTCTCCCTGATTTAACAAGTATCAATTCATCAGGTTCAGCGTAATTTACAGATGGCGTTAAAAGCTGCAAACTACCGGCCAGACCTGTATTCCTTCAACTAAAAACTATGCCACGAGGGGCATAATAAATAAAAAAGGCTGTAAGCAATTTACAGCCTTCGAGATGCGGTTTCCAAATATTTTTTATTGTATAATTAAAAACAAACTATGGTGCTTGTACCAACAGTTTATCGGTAAATACCGTTTTTTTAATTTCATTTAACACTTTTACCATATAGGGGCCTTTGGCCAGCGTGCTGTACATTGTCATGGGTACTACCTGTCCGCCACCAATGATATCTACCACCTTTTCTGAAATTACCTTTCCTGTTAAGTCCATCAGCTGAATGGTGTACCGGCCGGATTCCTTACCATTAAAACTTATATATAACTGAGGTGTTGAAACGGGGTTGGGATATAATGCTATTTTATCGTTGCGCATTATTGCCCGGTTGAACAATGGTACGGTAGTTTTATCATTGGCAAAAGCCAGGTTGCTGTTGGCAAGGTCAGACGCATTAAACACAGTGCCAGTGATCTTAATAGGCGTTGCCTGCCAGGTATGCATATCTACGCTGTAATATCCCTCGGCAGTATTGGCGCTGCTAACGATCAGGTTGCCATTATCATCTACCACGGCGCCATTGGTAGTGAAGGTTGCAGGCAGGCCCTGTATTTCGGCTACGTGCGTGGCTATTCTGCTTGAAATATTTACTTTAAACACATGATGGTAGGCCGATACAACATACAGGTTATTGGCAGCATCGGCAACCATATCGCCTCCCCAGGAAGTAGTTTTTGCATGAACAGATAACTGTTCGTTTGACACATCATCCTGCAGGGCCCCCAGATCGAGAATAAGCGGATGTTTGCCCGTTGTAAAGCGTATCAGATGATTACCATCATTGCTGAGTGCATAGCCGCTTCCGTCGGCTCCCATCACCATACGCGTAATATGATTGGCTTCATTGTTCAGATCGGTAGCAGGCGTCAGCTGCTCATTATCGAAGTAGTAAATTTTTGGTGTGGGTGAATTCAGATCAATATACCGCAGCTGGTTCATGAACAGGGGAGCATAATACAGCCGGTTATGCCGCTGATCATATGCACAGGCAGCAGATAATGAAACTACCGGCAGATTGGTGTTGACAGTAGCAGCCGTATTAACTGCAGTAGCAGTACCGGTGTTTGCAGTAGTCGCATTTTGCGCAGTAGTAAATTTTATTTCTTTACCGGTTCGTGCATTGTATACCGTGAAATTGGTTTGTTTGGAATCGAAAACAGATCTTGTAACAGAACCTGTTGAAAAATCGATCAGCTTTACATCAGTCCAGTTGTAGTTTCCCTTTTCAGAGCTGGTAATAGCATAAGCTGTAGTTTGTTTTTTTTGCTGCGCATTTACCGACAGCATTGTACATAGTGCAATAGCAGTAGCAGGTAAAATTCTTTGCCTCATAAGTATAAAGATTTAATGATATATTCCTTAAAAGTTACAGCTTTTTTCGCAGGTAGCAAACGTTAGTTTGTGAACAATGAAGAGCAGGAAAAAGAAATTGTCGTGAGTTAATTTTTCGCTTCGCTCAGAAGTGCAGTGGCGTTAAGAGATATAAGAGAAAAAGGAGAAAAAGAGGGATAATTGATTTTTGACAACTCAATGAAATTAGTTTTAGTGATTAAATAACAAGACTCCTTATCTCTTTCCACTCCTATACCCTCTTAGCATAAAAAAAGCCCCGCAAAGCAGGGCTAAAAAAGTTTAGTTAGCATGGTTTATTTCAGCGAATCAACTGCTTTCTTAACGCTGCCATATTTTAGCAGCAGTTCGCGGGCTTTATCGTAGTTGTTGATGCCGGTTTTTTCCATAACCATTTTGGTGCCTCTGTCGACCAGCTTACTGTTGGTCAGTTGCATATTCACCATTTTATTATCTTCTACCCTGCCGATCTGGATCATTACGGCAGTAGAGATCATATTCAGCACGAGTTTTTGCGCGGTGCCGCTTTTCATACGGGTGCTGCCGGTAACAAATTCGGGCCCTACAACTACTTCAACAGGCAGCTCAGCAGCTTCAGCCAGCGGAGATCCGGCATTACAGGTTATACAACCGGTGATAATACCTTTTTTACGTGCTTCGGTAAGAGCGCCTATAACATACGGCGTAGTACCGCTGGCGGCAATACCTATTACCACATCCTTTTCATCAATGGCATGTTTCATGAGATCAGCCCAACCCTGTTCCCAGCTGTCTTCAGCCTGTTCAACAGGACGCTGAATAGCAGTTTCGCCACCGGCAATAATGCCAATGACCAAACCATAAGGCAATCCATAGGTAGGCGGAATTTCGCTGGCATCCAGGATACCCAGACGGCCGCTGGTACCGGCGCCAATATAAAACAGGCGGCCTCCGGCCAGCATTTTATCAGTGATGGCTGCTACCAGTTTTTCAATTTGCGGAATGGCTGTTGCCACGGCATCAGGCACTTTTCTATCCTCATTATTCATATTGGTCAATAAGTCATTAATACTCATTTCTTCGAGATGCCGGTAATTACTCGCCTGTTCCGTTATCCTGATGAAGTCTGCCATGTTACTGTTGTTCAATGTTTTATTCGGGTTGGTATGGTATAGTTTTAATTAGTGTACGTGGTATTGGATCAATCCTTCCATGGGATTCTTTAAAATGATCCCCTGTTCAAATTCGTAGGAATGACACAAGTAGGTAATTATATCACTGAACGCAAAAGATACGCCGCCTACAAAGTGTATGGGTAGTTTCCAGCTTTCGGTGTATTTGCATAAGTGGGTAAAGAAAAAATCATTCAGTCCGTCTTCAATAATATTTTCGATCATATAATGCCCCCGGTTCTCGGCCAGAAATAAGGTATAAGAAGCCAGGTAACGGTTGGGAAGAGGTTTCTTGTACACATTCTCAAGGATCTCGGCGCGGGTGGTGGCATACTTTGCGTCGAACTTATAACGAAGTTCCTCATCGAAAGTGTTGTACAGGTAATACTGTAATACCTTGCGGCCTAATGAGGCGCCGCTTCCTTCATCGCCCAGTACATAGCCTAAACCCGGACTGTTCTTTACAATTTTCTTTCCGTTATAATAGCAGGCGCTGCTTCCGGTGCCCAGAATGCAGGCCATTCCTTTTTCATCTTTACATAAGGCGCGGGCGGCCCCTGTTACATCGTCGGTTACCTCAATGTCGCTGCCGGGAAATACCTTAGCTATGGCCTTTTTTACGATCTTAATATTCTCGGGGTTGCTACAGCCGGTACCATAATAGTAAACGGCATCTATTGCAGGAGCTTTTTTGAAATTCGGCAACAGTTCCGTCCGAAGAATGGTTTCAATTTGCGTTGTGTCTAAAAAATAAGGGCTGATGCCCTGAGTAAAAACCGTTTGCGTACGTTTTTTTGTTTCTGCCAGGCACCATTCACATTTGGTGGCCCCACTATCTGCCAGCAGTATTGCCATAGTTATAACCGTTTTATCGAATTATTCCGAACCTTGTTTTCCAATTATTTGCAGTTCCTTTTCAAAACAGGTTGCTGCATTTTCAACCTATCTTCGCACAAAGCCTTACCGGTGAAATAACTATATAACAGGCTCATTTTTAAACATAACCATTCTGCGAAGGTAAGACGCACAGACGAAACAACCATGCTGAAACTGAGGCAGATACCTTGCACAAAAACGCAACATGTTTATATTGATCATGCTCAAAATTGCCGTTTATTTAAATGAAGTGCCGGGAAATTGAGCACTTGTAACCACTAAAAACAAAAAACCGTTTGTTGCAAATTAATTATGAACTTCGCGGAAATTTTGAAAAATTTAATACCATACATTGCCGTTTTTTTGCAAAGGCGGCAGATTCACGCTGTTAGTTCAGTTGATAAGTTTACAGGTTAATAAGTTGATATGTTATCAATCGCTTTCTTTACTTATCAACTTGTGAACTTTTTAACCTATAAACTCATTTAACCTGTCAACTAACCAATTACCTTATTAAAACATATTATATTATAAATTTTCAGATGAAAAGATTACAAGTATGGATGCCGCTGTTATTTTCAATAGTACTGATAGCGGGCATGTTCATAGGATCGGCTTTGAGGCAGAATGTACCTTCTTCACGCGGAATTTTTAACAACGGCAAACGGTCGGTTTTACAGGAAGTAGTTGACCTGGTGCATATGAAATATGTTGATACGGTAAATACCGACACCCTTACCGAAGACGCCATCCAGGCCATGCTGGCCCATCTTGATCCACACTCTGTATTTATTCCCGCTTCCAATGTAGAAGAGATCAATGAAGACCTTCAGGGTAATTTTGAAGGCATCGGGGTTGAGTTCTTCATTATTAACGATACGGTTCACGTTACCAATGTTCTTCCCGACGGACCCAGCGATAAGGCCGGTTTGCATGTAGGCGATCAGTTTATAAAAGTGGGCGACTCGGCTGTTGCTGGCCATAATATTACGGCCGATAAAATAAAGAACTTTTTGCGTGGCGCCGGCGGCAGTAAAGTTCCGGTAACCATGCTGCGCAACGGCAAACAAATTCAAACCACTATTACCCGCGGCACCATTCCCTTATATTCAGTAGATGCTGCTTATATGATGGATACCACTACCGGCTATATACACCTGAATAAGTTTTCAGGCACCACTTATGAAGAGTTTATGAAAGCCATGGAAACCCTGCAGCAGAAAGGAATGAAAAAACTAATTTTCGATCTGCGTGGTAATGGCGGCGGTATTTTAACCGAAGCAACGGATATCGTTGATGAATTTCTGGATGATGATAAACTGATCGTATATACAAAAGGCAATAAATCAGAAAAAGCAGAGTACCATTGCAAACGCCCTGGTCTGTTTGAAAAAGGGAAACTGATCCTGCTGGTGGATGAAAGCTCTGCTTCTGCCAGTGAAGTAGTGGCTGGTGCATTGCAGGACTGGGACCGTGCCACCATCATTGGGCGCCGAACATTTGGCAAAGGACTGGTACAGGAACAATACGACTTAAGCGATGGTTCCGCCTTACGTTTAACAGTTGCCCGTTACTATACGCCCATTGGCCGCAATATTCAAAAACCTTACAATAAGGGACGCGATGCCTATAACGAAGAACTGGCACAGCGCTTCGAAAATGGTGAACTGGTAAATGGCGACAGCAACAGTAACCATACAGGCCCTGCCTTTAAAACCAAAAGCGGAAGAACCGTTTATGGCGGGGGTGGTATTACTCCCGATATTTTTATCCCTTTCGATACCGCATCTTTTGCCAGCAATGTATACCTGCTGTTCGATAACCAGCTCTTCAGCAAATTCATATACGAATACTACGAGCAAAACAAACCGTACTTCGATCAGTTTAAGAGCCCGATTGATTTTGCCAATCGTTATAACGATACGCATAGTGCATGGAACGCGCTGGTAAGCTATGCTTCCAAAAACTCAGTTAACATTCAGAATGTTCCTGAACACGACAAACAGGAAATCGAAAAACGGATTAAAACCTGGCTGGCCCGTCAGATCTGGCGTATGGAAGGTTATTATGAAGTAAGCAATGCAGATGATACAGCGATAAAGAGAGCGTTGATTGAAGTGAAGAAGTAAGAATGCAAAATTCAACACCCAATCTGATTAATGTATGCTACGGCCAAATTTAATTTATGATATCGGCGCACATCAGGGGGACGATACCGCATATTACCTAAATAATGGCTTTAATGTAGTAGCTGTTGAAGCCAATCCTTTTCTGGCACGCGAACTGAGCGACAGATTCCAAAAAGAAATTGATAATGGCAAACTCATAGTGGTAAATGCAGCCATCGCCCAAAATGCAGGCGAAAAAATTCATTTCTATGTAAGCCGTGATCATTGGAGAAGCTCTGCAATTAAAAATATGGCCGAAAGAAAAGGTGAAATTACGCATACCATTGACATGGTTACTGAAACATTACCTTCACTTTTTGATGTTTATGGGTGTCCTTTTTATTGTAAGATCGACATTGAAGGGTATGATCTTCTTGCGATAAATGGTCTTTTAAAACATAATGAACGACCTTCTTATATTTCCTGTGAACTTTCATCTGATAGTATAGCCAGCGTTAATCAGAATAAGGATTTGTTATTTCCCATGATAGATGCATTACGGGCAGCAGGTTACTCAAAATTTCAACTCATAGATCAGGATAGCCTGATTCAACTGGGAAATAAGAATCATTATCGGGATTTACATAAACTGCCTGTTAGAATTATGACCAGACTGGAACGCATCACCGGATGGTATTCAACAAAATATAACAACAGATTGCATATCGCCCGCAAAACGAATACGAGTTCTGGCTTTCCTACTTCTCCCTATGGAGAAGAGTTAAAAGGAGAATGGGATGACTATGTTACCACGAAACAACGTATACTATATCACTTTCAGAATTACTTCGAATCAGAGAAAAATAAAGAATTAACATTTTGGGTTGACATTCACGCTAAATTCTAACCCCTAATTCTTTCTAAAATCAGATGGCCGTGAATTGGTAAACTGCTGAAAGGTGTCGCTGAAAGAGCTTATTGTATTATAGCCAACAGAAAAGGCTATCTCCCCTATTGGCTTATGTGTTTTTACAATCATTTCAATAGCCTTGATCATTCTCACTGTTTTCAGGTATTGCAGAAAAGACATTTGCAGGTTATTCTGAAAAAGCCGCGACATCGACCGCTCACTCATATTGAACCGGCCGCTTATACTTTTAAGGCTAATGTCTTCTGAGATATTGTTATTCAAATAACGGATGATGGCCTGCATCTGCTCATTATCTGTAAAAGGCAGAATAATGGGCAATGCCTTGTTGTTCATATCAGGCAGCAGCTTTTTAAGCGCCACCATAAATTCGAAATTATGATCCTTACTGCTCACATGCCGGCCATCCCAGCATTCCGTGTAATTGATCATCTGAATAAGCAATTCACTGGCAGGGTAAATACCGAGCTTTGAATAAAATTCATTCTCTGCATCATCATGGGCGTAAAAATATAAAGACCTGAGTACGGTGGCCGAATTGCCAATACGTAACACATGCGGCATTCCTTTTGGAATCCAGAAGTAATGTCGGGCAGGCACCACATAAGTACGATAATTGATGGTTATGTACGCAATTCCTCCTTCTACATAACTTAACTGGCCTTTGGTGTGCTTATGAAGCGGAATCAGTTTCTCCGATTTCTCATGCATACAGAATACGGTATCCTTTCGCTTATCAATTTCCGGCAACGCGTCTATCAATCCCATATAATAATCAGACAATTTTAACGCTGCAAAGGTAAATTCATTTTGGCCGGAATCATGAAAAAGTTGACTATTTATGCGAAAAGAAATTTCAGCCGTGCAACTAGTTTTGCGTCCCTGAATTATGAAACACCTTGAACTCGTACTCTTATCTGCTTTACTGGTTGCAGGAAAGATCTATGCACAGTCAGCCGGTACAGCACAGGACACTTTGAAATTATCACTGCAGGATGCATGGCAGAGAGCCGAAGCACACAGCAGAACAGTTACCATTAAAAAGAAAATAGCCGGTATTGCAGCAGAAGAAGTGCGCGATGTACAAACAGACCGCTATCCTGAACTGGGCATAATGGGAAGTATTGAGAAGGCCACTAATATTCCTATTTATGAAAACGGTTTGCTGTCGAAACCTGTACAGCATGAAGTGATTCACACCTTATATAAAGTAGCAGCTGATTTCTATCTGAATATCTACAACGGCAATAAACTAAATCTGAAAATAGAAGAAGATAAAACGCTGCAACAGATAGCGCATATCAGGGTTGATGAAGCTGTGTCTGACGTCCGCTACCAAACGGCCAGTCTGTATCTCGATTTACAAAAGAGCTTTGTTTTCCGCGATCTTATACAGAAAGATATTGCCGATCAGGAAAAACAACTGGTAGAGATCCAATCGTTCCATAAAAACGGTACCGTATTAAAAAGCGATGTGCTAAGGGTGCAGCTCGATCTGTCGAAACGAAAGCTCACGCTGGTACAAATTGAAAACGATATTCTGATAGCAAGTCAGAAGCTGAATATTATTCTGGGCCAGCCCGATGAAACTGTAATTCTGCCTGATAAACCGGATTCAGGTCTGGCAGCAACCGGCTCCTATGATCAGTGGCTGCAGGAAGCGTTGAGTCATTCTTTTGCCTGGCACATTTCAGAAAAAAAAACAAACCTGAGTGAAATACATCTTCGCGAAATAAAAGCAAATGTTAGTCCGCGTGTTGGACTGTACGGCGATTTCTATTACTCAAACCCGCAGATCTTTCTTTACCCATATAATCCCTTCTGGTACTCGCTCGGTATTGCGGGGTTAAAAGTTTCTTTTCCTTTATCAGAAATATATCACAACATGCATAAGGCAAGAGCCGCAAAGCTGGAACTGGAAAAAGAAGAAGAAGCACATCGTGATATAACAGATAAAATACGGCAGCAGGTAAAAGAAGCTTTTCTGCGTTATAAAGAAGCATTGGTGCGAATTGAAGTAGCAAGGGCTAATGTGGCGCAGGCTGAAGAAAATGCGCGTATTGTAAAGAATACGTACTTCAATCAGGCATCTCTTATTACAGATCTTCTGGATGCCGATGTTCAGGTGCTTCAAACCCGTTTTGAACTGGCAGCAGCGAAAATTATGGCACAGAACAAATATTACTTACTTCAGAATATTTCAGGTATTCTATAATCAAACATGAAAAAGAAATACACGGTTACCGACCGGTTAATTACCACGATCACCGGATGGATGGCAGGCATTACAGTATTGGCTTTGGCAATTTGGGGTATTTATACTTTATGGCAGTACTATAAGAACGAAGAAACGAACGATGCCCAGGTACAGGAATATGTAAACCCGGTTATTTCAAGAGCCGGCGGGTTTATTGTTGCCGTAAAGTTTGAAGAGAATCAACAGGTGAAAAAAGGTGATACCCTGCTACTAATTGATGATCGTGAATATACCCTGCAGCAACAGCAAACAGAAGCAGCTATTAAAAAGGCAGAGGCTCAGTTACTGGTGCTGGAAAGTAACAAACACACGCTGGGAAAAACAGCAAAGGCCGCACAGGCGCAAATTGCTGCCACGAAAGCAAAAGTATGGAAACAACAACTCGAATACGATCGTTATCATCAGCTTTACAAAGAAGAATCAGCCACCAGGCAGCAACTGGAAAACATAGAAGCCACGCTCGGTGTAGATACGAGTGATTATGAAGCTGCCAATAATAATTACGAAGCGGCGGCTTCGCGTATACAGGATATACAGGCTGAAAAAGCCGTGATCATGGCAGATCTTATCCGGTTGAAAGCTTTGCTCAACAGGCATAAGCTGGATGTAAGCTATACTGTAATTATCGCCCCTTACGACGGAAGAATGGGACGCAGAACCGTTGAGCCGGGTCAAATGATCAATGCAGGTGAAGTACTTGCTTTTATTGTAGATAACGAAACCGATAAATGGGTGGTAGCAAATTATAAGGAAACACAAATAGGTAGTATGCATATCGGAGATTCGGCAACCATTATAGCAGATGCTTTTCCCGGCCGCCCGTTCAAAGGAACGATCATCTCATTGTCTCCCGCTACCGGTTCCAGCTTTTCATTGCTCCCGCCGGATAATTCAACCGGCAACTATGTAAAGATCGTTCAACGTGTACCCGTTCGTATACGGGTAGATGGCAATAGAAAAGATATCGACCTGCTGAAAGTAGGCATGAACGTAAACGTTTATATTCCCAAAGGCCAGCATCATGAATAAGATCCCTGTGTTTAAACGGTGGGCCCCCGAATGGCTTATAAAAGTAATCCTGTTTCTGCTGATCGTACCCAATATTGTATTATTCTTTCTGCCGCTGGCGAATATCAACGCAGCAGCAGGTTATTATGGCAGTGAGCCGGCCGATATTCAGTTTTCGGTTGCATTATTCTATGCAGGTTATGCGGGCTTTTACACGTTGGAACGCCGCTTTTTTGAATACCTGGCGGCTAAGGAATACTTCCTGTTGTTTACATTTCTGCAAATACTTACCTGCCTGCTTTGTTATTGTACCCATGAACTATACGTTCTGTTTCCGGTAAGATTTATTCAGGGCATGTTATTCTCCAGTACGGTGAATCTCTCCTTGTCGCTGATGTTTACCCGCCTGCATAGTGAGCGCGCCAGAGAGATCAGCTTTTCTATTTTCTTCTGTATGCTGCTATGCGCTATGCCTTTTAACAATCTGGTTACGGCAGACCTTATAGATTCCTTTGACTTCAATATCGTTTATAAAGTAGCCATATTCGCTTATCTGCCATGCCTTTGTTTGCTATGGCTTACGATGAACAAGGTGAGATTAAAGGTTCGCTTTCCTTTATATAAGCTCGACTGGCAAAGCTTTACACTGTATAGTTTAATGCTTGGTTTGATTGCTTATATCATGATCTTCGGACAGGAATATTACTGGCTGCAGGACCAGCGAATATTATGCAGTTCCATAGCCATTGCAGCACTGCTGATTGTTTATGTGCTGCGTCAGAAAAGTATGAAGCGGCCATATCTGCATTTACAGGTCTTCAAATTCCGGAACTTTTGGGTTGCACTGGTACTGCTGTTTATTATGTACATATGCCGGTTTGCATCAGGTATTACAAATACATTCTTCAGTACCGTACTTGGCTTTGATCCGATGCATGTGTCGTACATTAATTTGCTGAACCTGGCTGGATTGATAGCTGGTGTTATCATTTCCTGTTGCATGATCCTGCAAAAGAAAACGATCCGTTTTATCTGGGTGCCGGGATTTATACTGCTGCTTGCTTTCCATGTAAGCATGTTTTTTCTTTTCGACATTGAAGCAAATGGCAATAATTTTTTTATTCCGCTTTTTGTACAGGGTTTGGGTGTTGGCATGATCATGACGCCTACCATCATCTATTCTATTTCTTCAGTACCGGTGGCTATTGGCGCCTCTGCTGCATCAGTTTGTCTGGCTATACGCTATCTGGGGTTTTGCGTAAGCATTGGCATCATTAACTATTGCGAATTGTTTGGTAAAAGCCGGCATTATAACGCTTTTCAGGACCATCTTACCAAAACAGATCCCTCAGTACTGCAAAGAATGAGTATGCAACGACAGTATCTTACTACAAGAGGGTTGTCATCAACGCAGGCTGTTAAAGGAGCCAATAAATTACTGATCGGTGCGGTGAACAAACAAAGCCAAATAAGATTCGGAATGGATTATTATGAAACCATGTCTTTTCTACTGATCGGCACCTTGCTGGTGATTATTTTATTTCCTTACTTAAACAGAACAGTTATATACCTGCGGTCAAGAACGCTATCTCCAGCTTAAACATTAAGCAGGGACGTTGAACTTATTATCCAGCAACTCTTTCTTTTCAATACGATATGAATTAATTAAACCTAGTCCGCCGCCGATGGCAATAAAGGCAAACCATAGGGCAGGGTTATCATAATCATGCAGTACATATTGTGTAATAAAATAAGCCAGCGTTAAGCCAATACCTGCACCTACGAGTAGCAATCCCCATTTTAAATTGGTATAGGGAGCAGGGCGATTTATTTTGTCTTTCGGATTGAAGCCTTTTTCAATCATAGCGAGGTTTTCCCGCTTTTGCAGGTACACAATACCAAAGATCAGGGCAAAAAAGCCAAGGGGTACCATTACAGCTACCAGCATTTCAGTTCCGTGCATACTATATAATTTTATTGTTGTTTAAGAGTTGTAAACGCGGTTGTTGTATCAGACTATCGCTGCTTATCCCGGGTTACAGCTTTTGAAAAACTTTTTTAATAGTTCCGTTACATCATTTATGACTACGAATGTCCGGTTCAGGTTACACTTCCGGACAGAACAAGTATCAAAACCGTACACTTCAAAATTCCATTCTGTAATAAATGGCTGATAATCAGTGGTACTAAAATCCGGCACAGCGCTGGAAATTATCTGCAACATAAGTATAGCCACGAAAAAAGTTCAGCCATGAAAAGTAACCAGTTGATTATTGAGCATCGGAAATTAAACATTGGATATGCAATACCCGATGTTCAATTTTCAACCAGGTGTAACCAAAAACATTCACACAACGTCATACCATATATAATGCAAACCGGATCGAATGATAACGAGATCATTTCCAGGGTGCTCGGCGGAGAGCAGGCACTATATGCCGATTTGGTAAAACGATACCAGAATTTCGTGTTTACCATTGCTTTACGCTATACGCCCAATCGCGAGGATGCAGAAGAAATAGCGCAGGACGTATTTGTAAAGGCATATCGCAACCTGGCCGATTTCAGGGGCGAGTCAAAATTCAGCACCTGGTTATATACCATTGCTACCACTACCTCTATTACGTTTTTACGTAAGAAAAAATTAACCGTTCATTCGCTGGATAATGAACAGGTATTTGAAGTGGCCGATAACCAGAATTCAGCTTTCAGGGCCAATCAGGTTGAGCAGAAATCGAAAGTGCAGGTCATTAATGAAGCTATAAAAATGCTGAGTGTTGATGATGCCAGAATAATCTCGTTATTTTATCAGGGCGAACAAAGTCTTGAAGAGATCGGCCGTATTATCGGTGCAGAGCCCAATACGGTAAAAGTAAAACTGCATCGCGCGCGGCAACGGTTGAAAGAAAAAATGGAAAAGCATTTTATGCAGGAAGTAAAGGATCTGGTTAATTAGTTGACAGGTTGGGTTGATAGGTTAACAAGTTGATGAGTTGACAGGTTGAGGAGTTGATAAGTTTTATCTTTAAACAAAAGCGTATGAACACGGAGCAAAATATGGATGAGCGTTTGTGGGAATATATCGATGGCGCCTGCCCTGCGGATGAAAAGTTGTTCATTGAACAATTGATCAAAGATAACAGGGAATGGAAAGCCAAATACGATGAATTGCTTGAGTTGCAGGCTCTGCTGGAGAATCATCTTGAGCTGGATGAACCTTCTATGCGGTTTACGCAAAATGTAATGGAAGAGATCAGCAAACACTATATTGCTCCGGCAGCCAAATCATATATTAATAAACGGATAGTATGGGGCATTGCCAGCTTTTTTCTGCTTAGTATTATCGGCTTTCTGATCTATGGCTTTGGGCAGATCAACTGGTCGCAGAGCGGTAGTAATTCGTTTACCGATAAGATCAACTTCAGTAAACTTGACCTCAGCAAATGGATCAACAGCCCCTATACTACGATTTTTATGATGGTTAATGTGGTGCTTGGTTTGGTATGCCTGGATATGTATTTGGGTAATAAGAAGAAGAAAATAATATCGAATAGTAAACCAGGTTTATGATTCTTCAACCGCCCAGGATCTGGTATACGGAAAGACCTATACACCATTGTCTTCTGTGATTAAGTATGGATTTTTTCATAAAAAAAGCCGGTTTTATAACCGGCTTTTCAAAATACAAAACTATTTTTTAATCGTTAAACTTCTTTCTTAACTCATTCAACTTCGCCTGGAAAGGATTTAACGGCTCCTGTTTCTTCGGCTGGCCTTTGCCGCCACCGGATGGTTTTCTATCGGAATTACCACCACCGCTACGTTTTTCACCACCGCCACTACTTTTCTGCTGATCCTTCATGGTAAGAGAAATTCTTTTACGGGGTACATCTACATCGGTTACAGTAACCATTACCTTTTGCTGCAGCTTCACCACTTCATTGGGATCAGATACATAGGTATTACTTAACTGAGAAATATGTACTAGTCCGTCCTGCTTTACGCCAATGTCAACGAACACACCAAAGTTGGTGATGTTGGTAACAATGCCTGGAACGGTCATACCCGGTTTCACATCTTCAATAGCCTTAATGGTATCATCAAAACGGAATTCCTCGATCGGGGCGCGTGGGTCGCGACCAGGTTTTTCCAGTTCTTTTAAGATATCATCAATGGTGTATTCACCAATGCTTTCGCTGATGTATTGTTTTTTATTGATCTTCTTACGCAGGTCGCCCTTTTTGATGAGGTCTTCGAGTGAAGCCTGCAGATCTTTAGCCATTGTTTCTACTACATGGTAGCTTTCAGGATGCACGGATGAATTATCAAGGGGATTTTCAGCACCGGGAATACGTAAGAAGCCCGCGCACTGCTCAAATGATTTGGGCCCCATCATCGGCACTTTCTTCAATTCATCTCTTGTTTTGAATGCACCATTCTTAGCTCTGTATTCAACAATATTTTTTGCGAGTGTATTGCTTAAACCTGAAACGTATACCAGCAGGTGCTTGGAAGCGGTGTTTACATCAACGCCCACAAAGTTCACAGCACTTTCCACCACTCTGTCGAGGGCTTCTTTAAGACGAGTCTGGTTTACATCGTGCTGGTATTGCCCGACGCCAATAGACTTAGGATCAATTTTTACCAGTTCACTAAGCGGATCGAGTAAGCGGCGGCCGATACTTACAGCACCGCGAACAGTTACATCCTGATCGGGGAACTCTTCACGCGCTACTTCTGAAGCTGAGTAAATAGATGCGCCGCTTTCGTTTACCTGGAAAACGCTGACCGGTTTGCCGAAATCAATACTGCGGGCCAGTTGCTCAGTTTCACGGCCTGCGGTACCATTACCGATACCAATGGCTTCGATTTCGTATTTGTCTACCAGAAATTTTAATTCGGCAACGCTTTTCTGCCATTCGTTTTGTGGCGGATGCGGATAGATGGCTGTATTGAACAGCAGGTTACCCTGTGCGTCGAGACAAACGAGTTTACAACCTGTGCGATAACCAGGGTCAAGCGCCAGTACTCTTTTATTGCCTAATGGAGAAGCAAGCAATAACTGCCGAAGGTTTTCGGTGAATACATGAATAGCTTCTTCATCGGCTTTATTTTTACTGGCCAAACGAAACTCGTTTTCAATAGAAGGCTTTAATAAGCGATCGAATGAATCATCTATCGCTTTTTTTACTTCGCCGGCGAGCGGACTAGCATTCTTAACAAAGATCCTGTCGAGGTCATCAATAGCAGTTTGTTTTTCGATATTGATGTCCATCACCAGAAAACCTTCTTTTTCGGCACGGCGAATGGCAAGTATACGGTGTGAAGGACTATCAGCCAGTGACTCATTGAACTCGAAATAGTCACGGTATTTCTGTGCGTCCTCTTCATCTTTTTTACTACTTAATACCTTGGCGGATAATTTAGCGCTTTCAGTAAACAACTGACGCACTTTATTACGTGCCTGTTCATGTTCACTCACCCATTCTGCAATAATATCTCTGGCGCCCTGAAGTGCTTCTTTATTATCTTTTACCTGTTCGTTCAGGAATTTTGCGGCTTCTTCATCGAGGTTTGCATTACCCTGTTCAAAGATGAGTTTGGCCAAAGGCTCAAGTCCTTTTTCGATGGCCTGTGTTGCCCTTGTTTTACGTTTGGGTTTGTAGGGAAGATAAATGTCTTCGAGTTCGGTTGCATCGAAGCAATTCCCGATGCGATCCTTTAACTCGGGCGTTAATTTTCCCAACCCCTCGATGGTTTTAATAACGGTTTCCTTCCGTTTATCCAGTTCAGTAAAATAAGCGATCTGTTCTACCACCTGAGCAATGCCAACTTCATCCATATTGCCGGTTGCCTCTTTACGGTAACGGGCCATAAAAGGAATGGTGGCGCCCTCACTCTGCAGCTGGTGAATATTGGTGATCTGCTTTATGCTGAAAGATAATTTTTCAGCGACCTTCTGAATGTACTTTACTTCCATCTATTAGAATTTGCAGTTTTTCATGCTGATTATTGTTCTTCCCTTTCCGGATTTAGACCTCGCAAAAGGGCAGCAAATGTAAGGTATGATGCGAAAGAAAAAACTTGTTTTTACTAACAACATTTTTTGTTAAAAAGAGTTCCCGAATCCTCACCTTGCAGATGCCGTTTTTCCAAAATTATGATTTCCCGGGGGTTTCCCGCGCCCATTCTTAAGATGTGACTTCGTGACTAAAAATTTATTCTTTTAAGGCAGAGACGATCAATGCTTTGGCAAGAAATTTATTTACTTCATCAGGCCGCGTCATTACCAGCATGTGGCCTTCTTTGGGGATAGTATGTGTGGGTTGTGTATAGCGAACAGGCAGCACTTCATCATGGGTACCGTGAATGTGCCATACAGGTTGTGGTATGGTTTTATTCTGCCAGTTCAAGATGGCCTGCAAACTCCATCTGATTAAGTTGATATCACTTTCTTCTATGATCTGCCACAGTAATTTCTTGTCTTCAAAATGTTCACGGCTAAAAAATCTTTTTGTGGCGGCTGAAGTTTTCATTAATGAAACGGGAAGTATTTTATGTAATCCCAGTTTGCCGGCGATGCGATAATAACCGGGCAGTTGCGTTGATACGGGAACACTTGAAATGAGAATAGTTGCAGCAGGATGATATTGCTTGGCAATTTCGGTAGCGAGCATGCCACCAAACGACAGACCAACCAACGCAAATGGTTCTTCGCGGTTTATTTTTGCTGCCAGCCTCAATGCATATGCTTCCAGGGATTCATCTTTTTCGGGAGCGATCCAGTCGAGATACACCGCTTCGAATCCCCTCGGTAATTGTATATGCTTAAAAACCCTTTTATCGGCAGCGAGTCCGCTGATAAAATAGACTTTCATGGTCGATTCCCCCCTCTCAAAGTTAATAAGATAACAAGTTGACAGGTTAATAAGTTGATAAGTTAACAAGTAAATAAAACGACCGCAGCCTTATCAGCTTTTTAACATATCAACCTATCAACTTATGAACTTATCAATCTATCAACTTTTCAACCCATAAACCTACCTTTGCAAAGACCAAACAAAAACTACATGGATATTAAAAGTAATATTCTCGAAACGATTGGAAATACGCCACTTATCAAACTGAACAAAATCACCCGCCACCTTCCTGCAACTGTTGTGGCCAAGGTGGATTATTTTAATCCCGGCAACTCTATTAAAGATCGCATGGCGGTTAAAATGATCGAGGTAGCTGAAAAGGAAGGAAAACTAAAACCCGGTGGAACGATCATAGAATGTACCAGTGGTAATACGGGTATGGGATTGGCGCTGGCAGCCTGCGTAAAAGGGTACAAATGTATTTTTACGACTACCGATAAACAGTCAAAGGAAAAAGTAGATATCCTGAAAGCAGTAGGTGCAGAAGTAATCGTTTGTCCTACCAATGTTGAGCCCGACGATCCGCGCAGCTACTATTCGGTAGCCCGCCGCCTGGCAAAAGAAATTCCCAATTCTTTCCATTGCAATCAATACGATAACCTGGCGAACCGCCTCGCCCATTACGAAACTACAGGCCCTGAAATATGGAAACAAACGGATGGAAAAATCACTCACCTGGTTTGCACTGCAGGTACCGGCGGCACCGTAACAGGGACGGCAATGTATCTGAAAGAAAAAAATCCCAATATTCAGATCTGGGCGGTAGACGTGTACGGTTCTTTGCTCACCAAATTTTTTCGTACAGGTGAAGTGGATATGAATGAAGTGCACCCCTATATTTCAGAAGGTTTTGGTGAAGATTTTGTTCCTCAGAATTACGATATGAGCGTGATCGATCACTTTGAACAGGTGACCGATAAAGATGGCGCCATTATGGCCCGCAGGCTGGCGAAAGACGAAGGTATTTTCTGTGGATACAGTGCGGGCAGTTGCTTACAGGGACTTATGCAGATAGCTTCTTCCAAAGAGCATCAGCTAAAGAAAGACGATCTGGTAGTATGTATTTTCCACGATCACGGAAGCCGTTATGTTGCGAAGATATATAATGATCAATGGATGATGGAGCGCGGATTTTTAGACGTAAAAACATTCAGGGATATTATAAATGGCCGTGCCGCCAAACAAAAGCTGATTACCATTCAACCGACCCATACTGTGGCAGAAGCCGTGGAAATGATGCGTAAATACGATATTGAACATATTCCTGTTATGAACGGCAGCGGGCCGGTAGGCGCTATCAGCGAAAGCGGTTTGTTTCAGAAAGTATTTTCCGATCCCGATATAAGGAATGCCAGCGTAGAAAGTGTGATGGAACCGGCCTTCCCGGTTGTTGACTTTAATACGCCGATCGAAAAGCTGAGAACGTTAATTAATAAAGATAACGGAGCTGTGCTGAGCAAAGATGAAGCGGGAAATTATCATATCGTGACGAAGTATGATGTAATTCAGGCGCTGAGTTAAAAAACAAAGCGCCCCGCTACTAGCGAGACGCTTTTGTGAAATCTTGTTCAGGTACTTTGGACGGCTTACCTCATGGACTAAAGGTTTGCTCTTAGATTTCGGGTTTTCACGGACTTGGATACGGGGTACGGATCAAAACCAAAAAACAATATAAAAACAGGGTTTAGGAGTTCTACGGTTAGGACTAAGGTTTGTACTTGTTCCAGGGCACGTCAACATCGATTGAACAATACAAAGTTGCAAAAGCATTGTTAATGGATTAACTTTATTCGATAAAAGGGTGACCTTTTTCGTTTAATGTGTATAAAAGCCGGTTTAACGAAAATACCGTGAAACACTTACTGGTATTGCATTTCAGGCGAGGAACATTTTATCATTCACTTGATCGGAGTCAATAAAATCGCTATCATTCGAGGGTATTAGTAATACTACTTAGCCTATACGGAAATAGTACGTATACAGGTTGTGGGTAGCTACTATAGCAGACGTAATTTCTGAACAATTTAAATCGAGAGTTTCTGCTCTTGTTAACATTTCTTTCTGAACTAACTTTGTGCCAGAAGTTGATTGATTACTAAATCAATCTGTTCAATATCCCGAAAAACCCAGTATCCAGTATCCAATAGAAAACTAAAATCCGGTATCAGTCAACTTCCTTTTTCTAAAATCCGATATCATTTATAAAATCCATTATCCCGGAATCCAATGTCCGTGACAAAACGAATCAATGTCCTGGGAAAACCAACAGAACGTATCCTTTGATTAACTGTTCAATTAAAATCCAACGTCCCGAAAAGACCGAGGTAGTTCCAATTCCTGTGTGTTAAAAACCGTCTGCTTAACTCCAATAACCCCTCCTGCTAGAATCACGACTTTGCTTTTAGCAGGAGGTAGCAGCGGTCCTCCTCTCCCCCGCTGATGTCTTCCCCGATCAATTTTTAGAAGGAAACTCCCTTTCTTATCTTTATCTAAAAATGCCCGTTTTCCTTGATCAGTTGTATAACAGTATTGAAATGCCGGTTCAACCGGTTCGAATTGTTTCCGTGGTGCCGTCTATTACTGAACTGCTCTATTCTCTGCAGCTCAGTGAGCGCGTTGTGGGCATTACCAAATTTTGCGTACATCCCGAAAGCTGGTTCAGGGAAAAAACGAGGATTGGCGGTACGAAAACGATAAAAATGGATGTTATACAGCAGTTACAGCCAGATCTTATCATAGCCAATAAAGAAGAAAACGTAGAAGAACAGGTGAGGGAACTGCAGAAGAATTATCGCGTTTGGGTAAGTGATGTAATTAACCTGTCTAACGCCATTGATATGATCACACAAATAGGAGCGGTTACGGGAACTCATCCTAAGGCATTTCAGTTAGTTCAACAAATTGCCAAAGAATTTCTCGCTCTTAAACATAAAACTATCGACGATATCAGGCAGGGAAGAATATTAAGAACCGGTTACCTCATTTGGCGCGACCCGTATATGACCGTCGGCAGGGGAACTTTTATCCATGATATGCTTACCCGTTGCGGTTTTGAAAATATATTTGATCATACAACCCGCTATCCCACTATCGATATTCAGCAATTACGGGATGCCGATTGCGAATTATTACTGCTTTCTTCTGAACCATATCCTTTCAAACAAAAACATATTGATGAGCTGCAGCCCCTTCTGCCCGATACCAAAATTATGCTTGTAGATGGCGAAATGTTCAGCTGGTACGGCAGCCGTTTGTTACAAGCTCCCGCTTACTTTGCTTCTTTGTTAGAACAGTTACAGTAAATTTGAAAAATAATAACTGCTGAAACACAGAGAATTTTTAAATGATTTTCTGCGTTGCTGCGGTAAAAATTCACGTTCAGAATTATGAATTTTATCGATACGAACGAGCCTAATAAGCCCTCACGGAAAAAACCAATGTTTGCCGTGTCTAACCGGTTGCGCACCTATCTGAAAAACCACGGACGGGAAGTAAAGATCCCCGTGTCGTACAACGACCTGCTGCGTATTACTTATTCGGTTCCCCTGAAAGATAAAAAAGGCAATGATACATTATGGGAAACAGTGGTGTACGATATGCGCGACTGGGAATATATCCGCGACGGACTGGTACAGATGTATGCCGTTCTGAAAACAGAAGGCGATCTTACCTTTACCAGCCACCTGGATGTGGCGCGTATTGACTATTGCAGCTTTGGAAACTCAAACCCCTTTCGTATTCGCATTGTAAACAAGTACAACGATAACTACGATCATTACTATATCAAAATAGCGGATGCCTCGCGTATTTACGGGCTGGAACTGGAACACATATTATCGCCTAACCGCATTACGTATTTAACGCACCAGAATACACTGGTAGAGGAGCATATTCCCGGTATTCCCGGCGATCTGTTTATTACCACTCATCTGGATGATCCGTTTACGAATAAGATCCGTCTGGCGAAGGAGTTTGTAAAATTCAATGAACGTTGTTTTGTGAGGTTGCTGGGTGACATGCGTTCGTATAATTTTGTGGTGGATATTACCCCGGACATCGAAGATTATCAAT
>Ga0068855_100002819_pt1 | contig 21408 bp, 19 predicted proteins | sample KBSCornC52_FD_66592 | JGI IMG/M metagenome (GOLD analysis project Ga0068855, IMG submission 66592) | Corn rhizosphere microbial communities from Kellogg Biological Station, Michigan, USA - KBS Corn C5-2 | ecosystem: Host-associated > Plants > Roots > Rhizosphere > Soil ...
ATCGATGCGGCCGCGCGTGAGCTTGAGTCATACAAGGACTTTGCGATCGATGCCGGCGGCGACCTGTATCTGGGCGGAGTGAACCCGCAGGGCGGTCCCTGGTCGGTCGGGATTCGCCATCCCAGACTCGACAACGAGTTAATCGACACCTTGCGAGTGTCAAATCAGGCTGTGTGCACCTCCGGCGATTATGAGCGGCGGACTCATATCCTCGATCCACGCACCAACACAACCTCAGATGCTGTCGCCAGCGCCACCGTCGTGGCATCCGGAGCGATGCTGGCCGATACCTTGGCAACCGCTGCATTTGTGCTGGGTCCCCAAGATGGCATTGATCTCCTCACTCGCATGAGCGTCGAAGGCCTGATCATGACGCCGGATTTGAAGCGCTACGAAACGCGAGGCTTGTGCCGTGCTTCGTAGGATCAAGAACTTCTTCAAGACGCCGAAAGGCCTGGTCACCATAATTCTTGCGGTCCTCATCGCGATGGCTGCGCCGGGGCAGGGCTTCCGCGCCGTGATGGCCGGGCTTGTGAGCGCGTCCATGGCCGCCGGCCTGGTAGATCTAATCGTTCTTCGAGTGAGAAAAAAGGTCTGGGAGTTTCCCAGCGGCGCAGTGCTCACCGCTATGATCGTGGCTATGGTCCTGCGGGCGCAGGAACCGTGGTATGTCGTCACCACCACATCGGTCGCCGCGGTATTCAGTAAGTATCTTTTTCGTTCGCGATCCGCGAACGTTTTTAATCCAGCCGCGCTGGCGATCATCGCCAGCTTCTATGTCTTCCACACCGGCCAAAGCTGGTGGGGCGCCCTGACCGACGTTCCGGTCCCCGCCAAAGTGGTGCTGCTGGCAGCGGGCGTGTTCATCGCTAATCGAGTGAATAAATTGCCCTTAGTACTGACGTTTCTGGGCGCCTACTTCCTGCTTTTTACGGTTACAGCGTTCGTGAGCAATCCGCTGGCGCTGGCCGAGATATTTCGGACACCCGACGTCGAGGCGGCGCTCTATTTCGCATTCATCATCCTTACCGATCCGCCGACTTCGCCGGCCAAGTATCCCGACCAGATCGTATGCGGTCTGATCGTAGCCATAGTCAGTTATGGTTTTTTCGAATGGGCGGGGGTAGTGTATTACCTGTTGGCCGGCGTGTTGGCGGGGAATGTATGGGAGGCATGGCGCCGGGCCAACCGGCGAACCGGCTCCACGTTCCCGAAAGGCCTCGGCGCGTTTCTCTGCGAGATTAGTCCTTTTGGGGAGCGGGCATAACGGCCCGGTTGGCCTTGCTGCAGAGCTTTGGTGAGGTACCAGTGATGCCGTTGCTATATCTTGTCCTGGCGCTGATCGTTGTGGCGGTGATCGCAAGACTCCTGAACACGTATGTTCCGATGCCGGCGAACGTCAGGCCTATCGTGAATATCGTGCTGGTGTTGCTGGAGTCGCCACCTGTGTTGGAGTGCTTGTCAGAATCTGGAGCGACATCATAAAACATCGAGCCTAACGTATCGCCCCAATGGTATCGGCTTTGAAATACTCGGGCAGCCCCGGCTTGGTTTCGCGCAGGATCTCGAGCACCGCCCGCCGATCATCGGAGGAAAGGCGTTTGAACTTATCGCTCTGGTCACGACCCGTAAGCACGTCGTACACGCGCCGGTAGACACGATCCTTCACTTGATCCGGCATACCGTCGAAGGCTTCGCTGTAGACCATGTAGCTCAGCGGGTACCGAAAGAGTCGCTTCTGCAGATCGAAATCGCGCAAGGAGCGCCCCTGGTGGTCGCGCGGCCCGCGTTCGGCGAATGTCTTGGTGAACGTCGAAACACCGATGACCGGGCCTCGTAGCGTCGCCTCGTCGGCGAACAACATGTAGGTGACCAGCGATTCGAGATCAGTTTCGAGCTGCGCCTCGACGGCTTTGTCGCCCTTTCCAGCCGCAGCAATGCGAGCTTCCCAGCCGGTGCGAATCATAAGATTGGTCATGCGTGTCTGATGCTCCAGCGTCATCAGCGCCACGATATCGCTCAGCCCACTGAGGTAGCCGTGGGAGTCGAACTTCTTAGCAAGACTGGTCAGATTCTGGGTATCGCGCAGATCCAGTAACTCGGGATGAGCCGAATCGTGCCCAACCGCGTTCCCGATGTGGCGCATGTTTGCGTGGGTCCCGGTGACATACCATCCGCCCCAGCGATCTTCGAACGGAGTGCGGCCGTCGGTGATGCGCTGAGCGCCGCGAAAGGCCGGCATCCCCGATGCGTCGGTGTACGACGACGCGGTCAGCAATCCGGGTATACCCAGCGTGCCGGGACTGGTATGGCACTGCAGGCATGCGTCGCGCCGGTCGAAGCTCGGGGGATTAGACCCACCGTTGAAACTGTAAAAAATCATGCCCTGCTTGGGGTCCAGCGCCGCCACCTCAAGCAGATCGCTGCCCCGGACAAACCCGACCATAGCGTCGTCGCTAAAATACAGCGCTCGCGGATTGCGAGGTTCGATCCGGGCCGCCTGAAAGCTGGTTTTCGAAAACACAAGGGTCTGAGAGTCGGAATTGATCCCCAAAGCGTGAAGCAGACCGGGCAGATAGCCATCTGCACTCGCCGTCAGGTGGACTTTGCCATTGAGCAGATCTCGCCCCAGGCGCGTGATCCGGTCATCCAAGGGACGCGTATCGTATTGAATCGCAGGGTGATCTATGGGAATTAGGGCGGTTTCGCCAGGGGTTTGACCGGCCGCCCAGCCAGCCACTGCGAATCCCAGTACCAGCCATTCTTTAGTCGACATACAGGGTCTATTGCATTGGACGTGCCATGGCGCCAATGCCTTCCCTATCATCGCAGACTCTCTATGAGCGCCCCAAGTTAGCGCGGAACTGCGCCGTTTGGCTCTGTTTCTCCCGGTGAAATCCCCCAACGACGCGATTGGTTCCGTCAAGTTAGCCTGATAATCTGTAGATGGTCTTAACCTGCCGGGGATCTGTAACCTGCAGGCCATCCGGCACGCCGAGTGCTATGGGTATCTTCAGTTGTCAGAGCGAAGCCAACGGCCCAAAAATGCAGGATAGCCCCACATTTTCAATAAGTTGGTGTATACTAAGGTCAGGCGCGGAACACGCATCGCTGGCCAATTCTATGGGAAGTTTTGGGCCTTATGCAACGTCGTAGTTCTGGCATGCTGTTACGCCGCGATTTATTGAGGGTTAAGGAATCATGCGAACAAAAATCCTGGTAGGCTGTGCAGCCACCATACTGGGTGTTATTGGAATGTCGGGCCAGGCCCAGAAGCCCGTCGCCCCCGCAACGGTGACCTCCGCCGAAGCCGAGAAGGCGTTCTTTACTCAGTATTGTTATGGCTGTCACAATCAGGCGGCCAAGACGCGCGGCGTCGAATCCGCGTTACGCATTACGCTCGATAGCCTGGATCCGGCCCACGTCGATAAGGACCCGGAACAGTGGGAGAAGGTGGTTCGCAAGCTTCGGGCGGGCATGATGCCGCCTTCGGGCATGCCACGGCCGAAGCCGGAGTTCCTCGAATCGGCCATCGTGTTCGCCGAGAACGAACTCGACCGAAACGCCAAGCTGCATATTCCTCCCCCCGGGTTGCATCGCATGAACCGCACGGAATACGCCAATGCGATCCGCGATCTGCTGGATATCCAGATCGATCCGAGCAAGTTTCTGCCCTCCGACGATTCGACACGCGGATTCGATAACATTGCGGGCGCACTGAGCATTTCGCCGACCTTGCTGGAGGGTTACGTCACTGCGGCGGGCAAGATCAGCCGGTTGGCGATTGGCGACGTGAGCACCCCCACCCAGACTACCTATCGGGTGGCGGAAGACACCGATCAGGATTATCACGTCGAAGGCATGCCTTTCGGAACCCGCGGCGGCATGCTGGCACAGCACGAATTCCCTGCCGACGGCGAGTACAGCATGAAAATCACTCCCATCAGCAAGGGCAACATGGGGAACACCAATCCCTTCGGCGAGATCCCCGGCGAGAAGCTGGAAGTACTGCTGGATGGCGAGCGGTTGCACGTGTTCGACTGGGATCGCGATCGTGAGGGACGTGGCGGCGACGGCACGTTCGATTTCAAATTCCCGGCCAAGGCGGGGCGCCACACCGTGGTGGTCACGTTCCTGGCAACGAATGAAGCGCCTGGAAACGACCTAAACGAGCACTTTCTGCGCAGCACCATCGAAACCGGGGGACTCCCCGGATACCGCTTCTTCCCGCACGTCGGCAAGTTCGTAATCGACGGCCCCTACGATGCGAAGGGGGCGAGCGACACCGCCGCCCGCCGTAAGATCTTCGTTTGCAAGCCGGCCAATGCCAGCCAGGAAACCGCCTGCGCGCGCCAGATCGTCAACAACATCGGACGCAAGGCGTTCCGCCGCCCGCTGTCCGACAAGGACACCGAAACCCTGATGGGCTTTTATCAGCGCGGGCGGAATGAAGGTAATTTCGACAATGGCGTTGAGATGGCGCTGCGGCGCATCCTCGCGGACCCCGAATTCGTGTTCCGCCGCGAAACTGAGCCGGCCAACTTAGCCGCCGGGCAGATCTATCGCATCAGCGATCTGGAATTGGCTTCGCGTTTGTCCTTCTTCCTGTGGAGCAGCATTCCCGACGATGAGCTCCTAAAGCTGGCTAGCCAGAACAAGCTGCACGAGAACGCCGTCCTCGAACAACAGGTCCGGCGTATGCTCAAGGATCCGCGGTCCCAGCAACTGGTAAGCAATTTTGCCGGTCAGTGGCTCAGCTTGCGGGCGTTGCAATCCCAGACTCCGGTACCTATCGAGTATCCGGATTTCGACGACGTTCTGCGCCAGGCCATGCGGACGGAAGTGGAAATGTTCGTGGCTAGTGTGATTCAGGAAGACCGTCCGGTGACGGATCTTCTCGACGCGAACTATACGTTCCTGAATGAACGGCTGGCCAAGCAGTACGGAATCCCGGGCATCTACGGCAGCAATTTCCGCCGGGTCACGCTGCCGCCGGAATTCGATATGCGCCGGGGGCTGCTCGGAAAGGGCGCCTTCCTGACCATATCTTCGAATCCCGACCGGACTTCGCCGGTTCACCGCGGGAAGTACACGCTGCAGATATTCCTGGGCGTCGAGCCTCCGGCGCCTCCCCCGAATGTCCCGGATCTTCCGAAGCAGGACGCGGCCATTCGTGGCGGCCCCCGGCCGACCATGCGCCAGCAGATGGAACTGCACCGCAAGAATGAGCCTTGTAACAGCTGCCATAAGATCATGGATCCCATAGGGCTAGTTCTTGAGAACTTCGATGGAACCGGACAATGGCGGACGCTGGATGATGGCAGCCCGATTGATCCTTCCGGCAAACTGGTGGACGGCACCAAGCTGAACGGGGTCACCGACCTGCGCGAAGCCTTGGTCAAATACTCGCCGCAGTTCGTTCGGGTAGTCACCGAGAAGCTGATGATCTACGCGCTGGGCCGCGGAACTGAATACTACGATATGCCTCTGGTGCGCTCCATCGTGCACTCGGCCGACAAAGACAAAGATCGGTTCTCGTCACTGGTGATCGGCGTGGTGAAGAGCCAGCCGTTCCAGATGAATCAGAAACTGGAATCGAGCGGGAATGGGCAGGAGCGCGCCTCCCGCTAGTGTTAAAGATTTATAATTGAATGGAGAGCGGAAACAATGTTCCTTACTAAAAAGCACATACCCCGTCGGACGTTTCTGCGTGGCGCAGGGATTACCCTCGCGTTGCCCTTGCTGGATTCAATGATTCCAGCTCAGACGCCCTTGAGCAAGACCGCGGCAGTCGGCAAGACCCGTTTTACCGGCATTTTCGTGCCGCACGGAATGGCGCCGGGCTATTGGATCCCGGAAGGCAGCGTCCTCGACGCCAAGAAACTTCCGTCCATCATGGAACCCCTGGCGCCCTACGTGGACCAGAGTGTAATTATTAGTGGATTGTGGTCGAAATCGGCCGAACCGCCTCCGGGCGTCACGGGCGCGGATCACTGGGTTGCGGCAGCCTTCCTGGCGGGTGAAAAGCCTAAAAAGGCCACCGGCTCGGATATCCACAACGGCGTTACCATCGACCAGATCATCGCCAATCATATCGGACAGGAATCTTTGCTGCCTTCTCTGCAGCAGGCTATCGAAGATCCGGGCGCCAATTCCAGCAACTGCGGCGAGGGCTACAGCTGCGCTTACACGAATTCCATTTCCTGGGCCGCCACCAATCTTCCGCTGCCCATGGAACTGAACCCTCAGGTGGTGTTCGAGCGCCTGTTCGGTGACGTACAGGCCAAGACGCCTCAAGAGCGAGCGGCACGCCGTGAGCAGGATCGTAGTATTCTCGATTCGATCACCGGCACTTTGGCCGCCTTTAAGAAAACTCTTCCACCCAGCGATCAGCTTCGCGTCGATGAATACGCCGACAGCGTACGTGAAATCGAACGGCGTCTGACCATCGCAACTAAGGCCACGGGAACGATGGAGAGCCACGAAGGCATCGTGGTTCCCGCTGGCGTGCCGGATTCCTTCGACGAACACATCAAGCTACAGTTCGACCTGCAGGCTTTGGCTTATCAGGGCGACATCACGCGGGTTTCGACGCTGCTTTACGCCCGCGATCTGACCGGCCGCAGCTTCCCGGCCAGCGGCACCAACACCAGCTTCCATGGCGGATCGCACCATGCCGAGAATCCGGATCGCATCCTCGACTATTCGAAGATCAACCGCTACCATGTGCTCTGCCTGGCTTACTTCCTGGGCAAACTGAAGAGTATCCCCGATGGGGACGGCAACCTGTTGGATCACACTCTGGTCCTGTACGGCACCAACATGGGCGATTCCAACCAGCACTTGCATTACGATGTGCCATATATTTTGGCGGGCGGCGCAGGCGGCAAGCTCAAGGGCGGGCGGCACCTCCACTTCCCCACCAAGACGGTCACCACGGCTAATCTCCTGTTGAGCGTCCTGGATGTGTTTGGAGTGAATCAGGACAAGATCGGGGACGATAGCACGGGCAGGCTCGCAGGGTTCGCCGTTTAATTCGCTGGTTTGACATTTCAATTGCTCATGCTCAACAGGAGAAAATCGACGATGCGTATCCGACACGCCGTGGCAGCCGCTGCCGTGCTATTGGTTCCGGCAATCTATCTTACGGTTCTGAACGCCGCGGACAGCCCGGTGGCCGACGCTGCCATGAAAGGCGATAAAGCGGCGGTGCAGGCGCTAATCAAACAAAAGGCGGACGTGAACCTGGCGCAGGCCGATGGAGCCACAGCCATTCAGTGGGCAGCTTACCGCAACGATGTGGACATCGCCGATCTGCTTATCGCCGCCGGGGCGGATGTAAAGAAACCCAACCATGACGGAGCGACGCCCCTGCGTTTAGCCAGCATTAACGGAAGCGCGCCCATGATCCAGCGTCTGCTCAAGGCCGGCGCGGATGCCAACGAAGCCAGCCCCAATGGCGAGACGCCTCTGATGTTCGCGGCGCGCAATGGCAATCCGGACGCGGTCAAGGTGCTCATCGACCAGAAAGCCGACGTGAATGCGAAAGAAAAGCTGCGCGGCACAACGCCGCTGATGTGGGCCGCGGAACAATCGCATCCTGAAGCCGTCAAACTGCTGCTGGCGAGCGGTGCGGACTACAAGGCTGCCTCAAATTTCGACACCAAGGGCAATCGTGCGTACCTGGCGCCCACCGTTCGGCAGCGAGCGGCGTCCGATCAGGGCGCCGGCGGTCTGCGTCAAGGCAAGCAGGGCGGGCGCGGTTTTGGCGGCGGGGGGCAAGCCAAGCAGGCCAAGCAGGCTAAGGCCGGCGCTGCGGGCACGGCGGAAGAGGATCAAGTCGCGGCGCTCGATGCGGCTGCGGCCGAATTTGCATTTGGCCGCACACGCGACACCGATGGCGGCGGAATCACCCCGCTGGTGTTCGCCACCCGGCAGGACTGCATGGAGTGCGTCAAAGAGCTGCTCGCCGCCGGCGCGGACGTCAATCAGGTCACGCATTACGGCTGGACTCCGCTACTGACGGCCACGCAGAACCGCCACTACAAAATCGGGGCGTATCTGCTCGACCACGGCGCCAACCCGAATATCAAGAACAACGGCGGGTGGTCGCCTCTGTACCTGGCCACCGATAACCGCAACATCGAGGGCGGCGACTATCCGGTCCGCAAGCCCGATATGGACCACCTGGACTTCATCAAGCTGCTGCTGGCCAAGAACGCCGACGTGAACGTACGGGTGTGCGGAACGCAATCGACCGCCACCACCTGCGTCGGGGACAGCACCGAAACACGCACCAATTTCACCATGCAGTGGCTCAACGAAGATGGGGCGACGCCGTTCCTGCGTGCCGCGCAATCCAGCGACGTAGAGCTCATGAAGCTGCTATTGGCGCATGGAGCCGATCCTAAGATCTACACTGCGCGCAATGTTACCGCGCTGGCCGTGGCCTCCGGAATCGCCTGGGTCGAGGGCGTCACCTACGAATGGTCGCGGGAGCAAAACGATGAGACGGTCAAGATGCTGCTCGACCTGGGTCTCGACCCCAATGTCCACGACGAAGACGGACGCACGTCGCTGCACGGCGCGGCGCACAAGGGCCGCAACGAGATCATCCAGATGCTGGTGGACCGGGGCGGCGATCTGGAGGCTCACGATAACGGGAGCCGCGACACGATCAACGGCGCCATGAAGGGAATGACCTGGGTTCCGGTGCACTACTCGGAAGGCTTGGTCCGCGTGGGCGTGCAATCGGCCATCGCGCATCCGGAGACCACAGTATTCATCAAGAAGCTGATGGCGGACAAGGGTCTTCCGATTCCGCCCGATATCACGTCCTCGATCTGCTTGACCAAGGGCGTAAAAGGTTGCCAGTAGGTCCGGCCTCCAGGCCGGACATTACTTTCAGATCTGCAGCAGAACTTTTCCGCTCGTCGCTCGAGATTCTAAATCGCGATGCGCCTGAGTTGCGTCAGCCAGCGGATATTCCCGATCGATCCGTAACTTCAGCTTGCCTTGGGCGATCCAGAGGAATACGTCGCTCGAACGCCAAGCCAGTTCCTTTGCATCCGCGATGTGGGTGTTCAGTGTGGGCCGTGCGAGAAAAAGTGAACCACGCGTCGTTAGCCCACGCGTGTCGAACGGTTCGATCTGCCCGCTCGATACTCCGAAGTGAACCATCATGCCGCGCGGCTTCAGGCAGTCCAGACCTTTGAGAAACGTGGCTTGGCCCACGGAATCATAGACCACGTCCACGCCCTTGCCGTCGGTCAATTTCTTCACCTCGGCCACCCAATCCTGCTGGTTGTATAGAATCGCTTCGCTCGCGCCCCCTTCACGGGCTAGCTCGGCCTTGGCTGCAGTCCCTACCGTGCCGATGGCACGCGCCCCCAACATCGTCGCCATCTGTACCAGTAGACGACCCGTGCCGCCCGCCGCCGCATGAATCAGCGCGATGTGGCCCGTCTTGAGCGGGAAGGTCGAGTGCGACAGATAGTGCGCCGTCATGCCCTGGAGCATCGCCGCAGCCGCGGTGCGGAAATCGATGCCGTCGGGGATCCGGACCAACATGCGTGCCGGAACGGCCGCATATTCGGCATAGGAACCGCGCACCATGCACCAGGCCACTCGATCTCCGGTTTGAAAAGCGGATGAATCGGACCGTTCCACCGTCCCCGCACCTTCGGATCCCAGAACCGCGGGAACCGGAATCTTATTGACGCCGCTGCGTTGGTTGAGGTCGGTGAAATTGACGCCTGATACTGCAACTTTCACCAGGACTTCGTCTTTCTGCAGTTCAGGGACTGGATGGTCGCCGACGCGCAAGACCTCCGGACCGCCGGTTTGTTCGATGTATACGGCTTTCATTTAGACTCCTCGAAAGACTGGTTTTCGTTTTTCGAGGAATGCCTGGCGGCCCTCGCTATAATCGGCGCTCTCAAAACACTGTCTGACCAAAGCGTCGCACGCGGCGATGTCGGGATCGCCGCTCCGCAATTCGCGGACAATGCGTTTCACCGCGCGGATCGTCAGCGGGGCATTCGCCGCGATGGTTTCGGCGAGATTGCACACATAGCTTTCGATTTCGCTCTCCGCGACCACGTGATTCACCAGGCCAATGCGCTCGGCTTGAGCAGCGTCGAACTGGCGCGCGGTCAGCAACATCTCGGTCACGAACTGCGGACCCACCAGATCCATGATGCGCCGCACGTTCGCGTATCCATAGCCCAGGCCGAGCTTGGCCGCCGGAACAGCAAAGCGGGCGGTTTCGTTGGCGATGCGCAGGTCGCAGCACACCGCGATGCCGACGCCCCCTCCCACGCAATAGCCGCGGATCATGGCGATGGTCGGCTTCGAACACTCCCCCAACACTTGCCCGAATCGGTCCACCGCGGCGTTATACTCGAGCACCGCATCGGCCGAGACTCGTTCGCTGTCGAATTTCGATATATCCGCGCCCGAGACGAACGCCTTGCCGCCCGCGCCCGTAAGTACGACCACGCGCACGGCCGCATCTTGTTCGAACTGCTCAAGCAAAGCTGTGGCGCCTCGCCACATATCGAGCGACATAGCATTGTGGCGCTCCGGATTGTTGAAGGTGAGCGTGCCAATCGACCCGCTCGTTTCCGACAGTATTTTGTTCACACGATTTCCCGGCTCCGCAGATCGTCGATTTCCGCCTGCGCGAGCCCTAACGAACCAAGAATTTCATCTGTGTGCTCGCCCGGTTCCGGGGGCCTCTGCCGCAGCTCGTGCGGCGTGCGCGATAGCCGCATTGCCTGCGCGACCACCTTCAACGGATGATAGTGCGGCGATTCGATCTCGTCCACCATCTTCAAGTGTTCCACCTGCGGATCGGCGAAAACCTGATCGACAGAATAGATCCGCCCGCATGGCACGCCGGCTGCGTTGAGACGTTCGATCCAAGTTGCGCTATCCGCCGACGCCAGACGGCGTTCGATCTCGGCCGTCAGCATGTCACGATTCGCAGAGCGCTGGTCGGCATTAGTGTACCGGGGATCATCCAGTAGCTCTGAAGCACCGATGGCGGGGGCTAGCCGCTCCCACATTTTCTGGCCGCTGGCTCCGATATTGATGTGCCCATCGGCGGTCTTGAACGCTCCCGTTGGAATGTAGAGCGGATGATTGTTGCCCGCCTGTTTCGGCACCTCGCCCGCATTTAGCCAGCGCGAGGCCTGGAAATCCAGCATGAAAATCTGCGCGGCCAGCAGCGAAGTCGTCACCCACTGGCCCTCTCCCGACGTCTGCCGCTCGATTAACGCGAGCAGGACACCCTGCGCGCACAGGATACCGGCGCACAGATCGGCAATCGGAATGCCCGCGCGCACCGGACCCTGCCCCGGCAATCCGGTAACCGACATGAATCCGCCCATGCCCTGCGCAATCTGATCGAACCCCGGTCGGTCGCGATAGGGGCCGTCTTCGCCGAACCCGGAAATGCTGGCGTAGATCAGGCGCCGGTTAACCGCGCGCATCGCCGGATAATCGATGCCCAGGCGCCGTTTCACATCGGGGCGATAATTCTCAATCATCACGTCGGCGTTCTCGGCCAGTCGCTTCAGAATCGCGACGCCCTCTGGTGTTTTGAGATTAAGCGTGAGGCTGCGCTTGTTGCGATGCAGATTCTGGAAATCCGGACTATGTCGCTCGCCGCCTCCAAATGGATCGACGTCGTCCTGCGCGGGTTGTTCGATCTTGATCACATCCGCGCCCCAGTCAGCCAGTTGACGAACTGCCGTCGGGCCAGAGCGCACACGCGTCAGATCGAGCACGCGAATGGAGGCGAGTGGTCCCATGCTTCGGCTATTATAAAGGGTCGCAAACATATGGGCAGACGCGTCAGCATCGAAATACCGGGGTTCGAGCACGATAATCCTATTCCAGCCGCTTGCCGTGTCGGGCCCTTTTTGATTACCAGCGGCGTGTCGGGCAAAGAGCCTTACACAGGTAAGTATCCCGAGAGCATCGAGGCGCAGTGCGCGCAAATGTTTTCCTCGATTCGCGAAATCCTAAAGGTCGCCGGCGCTGTGCCGGAGGACATCGCGAAAATCAACGTGTGGATCAAGGATCGCGCGCTGCGTCCGCACGTCAACAAAGAATGGCTGGCGATGTTCCCCGATCCGCACTCGCGCCCCGCTCGCCACACTTTTCCAGCGCCCGACTTACCGCCGGGTATGCTGGTGCAATGCGAAGTGATCGCCTTCGTCAGTTGACTTCCAAGCGATGATCTCCAAAGCCGAAGCCGTGCCGCTCGCCAATAGAGCGTTACGAGACGATGATGTCGCGGGCTTCCGACAGTTGCTGGACCAATGTCCGGAGCTGAGAGCCGGGATCAATGAGACGATTTCCCATTTCGATTCGCCTTTGATCCTATGGGCTCGTAGCGAGGCGATGCTGGGCGCACTGCTCGAAGCGGGGGCGGACATCAACGCCCGTAGCAAATGGTGGGCTGGGGGATTCGGACTGCTGGACCACGCCAGCCCTGAGGTTGCTGCCAGCGCGATCAAACGCGGGGCGGTGGTCACGGTTCATGCGGCGGCGCGGCTGGGCATGATCGATCGACTCAAGGAACTGATCACAGCCGATCCCGCTTTGGTTCACGCACGAGGCGGAGACGGACAAACGCCGCTCCACTTCGCCTCGACCATCGAGATCGCTGAATACCTACTCGATCAGGGCGCGGACATCAATGCTCGTGACGTCGACCACGAATCGACTCCGGCGCAATACATGGTGCGTTCGCGGCCTGAAATCGCGCGGTTTTTGATCCAGCGCGGTGCGAAGTCGGACATCCTCATGGCCGCCGCGCTCGGCGATCTTGCCCTGATCCAGAAACATTTACAGGCCGACCCGGAATGCATTCGCACGCGCGTGAACGATCAGTATTTCCCGAAAGCGAACTTCCACTCCGGCGGCACCATTTATCAGTGGGAACTCGGATGGCATGTTTCCGCCTGTCAGGTAGCCAAATCGTTCGGTCACACGGAAGTCCTCAAGCTTCTCCTGGAACGATGCCCCGCCGACGAGAGACTGCTCAACGCGTGTTGGCTGCACGATGAAGCCCTGGTGAAATCATTGCTTGCCGTGAATCCCGATCTCGCTGCCATCCTGCCCGCCGAAGGTCGCCGGCAACTCGCGCACGCAGCCAGAAACAATGACCCCGTAGCCGCTAGTCTGATGTTGACTGCCGGCCTACCCGCGGAGAGCTTCGGACAGCATCATGCGACTCCTCTGCATTGGGCCGCGTGGCATGGACGAGCGGAGTTGGTTCGGCAGATTTTGGATCATGGCGGGCCGATCGAAAATTCCGACAATGACTACCGAGTCACGCCCCTGAATTGGGCTATCCACGGGTCTCAGAATGGATGGTATCGTGAAGCCGGCGATTACCCCGCAACGGTCAGAGTCCTGCTCGACGCGGGAGCGCGCATGCCCGACAAGCTGGGAGGCACCGAAGCAGTGCAAGAGATCTTGCGCCGGTATGGATTGAAGGAGAATTAGGAATGATCATCGATATTCATGCCCACGTCTGCGCGGCCCCCGAACTCTACCAGTGGAAGGCGAACCAGATGTCGGCGCGCGGGGCGCACGGCTCCGTGCCCAAGAAATTCGCCGATGACTGGGTGCGCGATCACCCGGACACCAAGCGAAATTTGCGGGTCATGGACACCGTCGGCACCGACGTACAATTTCTATCGCCCAGGCCTTTCCAGCTCATGCACGCCGAGAAGCCCGTCAAGATTATGGAAGCATGGGCGGTGGCGAACCACGATTACATCGCCCAGCAGGTCAAGGCGTTTCCCAACCGGTTTCAGGGCATTTGCGCGATCCCGCAGGCTCCCGGCGCGCCAATCACTCTCGGCTTCCCGGAAATCGATCGTTGCGTCAAGGATCTCGGATTCATAGGCCTCTTGATCGACACGGATCCGGGCGAAGGCGACAACAGCACTCCGACGCTCGGCGACGAATACTGGTATTCGCTGTGGGAAAAGATGGTGCAGTTGGATCTCCCAGGCCTGATCCATTCCACCGGCTGCAAGCACGGACGCGAAAACTATAGCCAGCACTTCATCACTGAAGAGAGCCTTGCGATACTCTCGATCGTCAATTCCCGCGTGTTGCTGGATTTCCCGAAGTTGAAGATCATCGTGTCGCACGGCGGGGGATCGGTGCCGTATCAGATCGGGCGCTGGCAGGCCGATTACGTCCTCAAGGGCGGCGGAACGGTCGACGAGTTCAATCGTAGATTGGGCATGCTGTACTTTGATACCTGCCTGCATGCGCGCAAGTCGCTCGAGCTGCTACTGGGCATCGCGGGTAGCCAACATGTGATGTTCGGAACCGAGAATCCGGGTTCGGGATCGGCTCCTAACCCTGAAACGGGCAAGCCCTTCGACGACATCAAGCCGCTGATCGATGCGATCCAGACGCTTACCGACGAAGACCGCCGCAACATCTTCGAGGACAATGCCCGCCGGCTGTTCTCGCGATTGAAAATCCCGCGAGCTCAAGAAGCTCAAACGGTATCGAGGTAGCAACATGGCGAAGATCACCTTCGGGCTCGGCACTTCGCACGGCCCCATGCTCTCGATTCCGCCAGAGTACTGGAAGGATCGGGTCTCGTTCGATCGCCAAGCCCGCCATTTCTACCAGGGCAAAACTTACACGTTCGACGAAATGGTGACCTTGCGTAAAGATGCCCACCTGGCCGATCAGATCACCCCCGAAGTCATGCTGGAACGGCACAACCGCAACCAGAATGCGATCCGACAACTCGCCGATTTTTTCGATCAGCACCGCCCGGATGTCGCGGTAATCGTCGGCAACGACCAGATGGAGATTTTCACCGATCAGCATGTTCCAGCGTTCGCCGTATTTTGGGGCGATCACGTGGAAGGTCACCCCAGGTCGCCGGAATTCCTAGCGAAACTCAATCCAGCCGTGGCGCGTGCCGAGGCCGATCGCACGCCCTCCGTTCATACCGACTATCCATGTTCGCCCGAGCTCGGCAAGCATGTCATCCAGAGCGTCATCACCGACGGATTCGACGTCTCCCAGCTCACTAAGCTTCCGACCGGCGAGATAGGGTCGAACGCCGTGCCCCACGCCTATGGGTTCGTGTACCGCCGCATCATGCGCGATAGAGTGCCCATGCAGGTCCCGCTGCTCGTGAATACGTTCTATCCTCCCAACCAGCCCCCGGCCGGTCGATGCTTCCAGTTCGGCCGGGCACTCGCACGTGCGGTCACGTCGTGGCCAGCGGATATTAAAGTGGCGTTCATTGCATCGGGCGGCATGACGCACTTCGTTCTCGACGAATCCTTCGATTACGAACTGCTCGATACGATGCAGGCAGGGGACGCGGCCAAGCTCGCCAGCATTCCCGAAAATATGTTCCAGGCCGGGACCTCCGAGATTAAGAATTGGATCGTGGTCGCGGGCGTTATGGCCGAAGCTGGACTCAAAATGAGTCTGGTCGATTACGTACCTTGTTATCGATCCGAAGCGGGGACCGGCAGCGCCATGGGGTTCGCGCGTTGGTGCTAGTTTAGTAGTGCTGCAATGAACCGGCGTATCGCATTGTTCGCGATCCTCCTGGCGGCGCAAGCCGCGTCGGCGCAGCAACTCCAGAAAATCACCATCAACTACGCTACCCGAACCGGTCAAGTTTGGCCGCTCTACATTGCCAAGGAAGGCGGCTATTACCAGAAGTACGGGCTTGATGCAAACTTAGTCTTTGCCATTCATCCCGCCGGCATCGCGATGGTTGTAAGCGGCGAAGCTGTCATGACTCCTTACACGCTGGAGCAATCCATGACGGCCGCTTACAAAGACGGGTCGCTTGTTGTTCTGGGTAGTCCCTTCAAGAAGAGCCTCTTCGCCCTCATGGCGACCAAAGACATCAAGCGTGTTCAGGATCTCAAGGGGAAACGCATCGGCGTGAGCCAGGTGGGCGACGCTCCCTACAACTACACCAACGGCCTCATCGCCAAGGCCGGCCTGAAGCCTCACGACATCCAATGGGTGCCCACTGGCGGCGATGTCAGCACTCGCGCCACGGCTCTGCTTAGCGGACGCGTCGACGCAACCATGATCACCGCACCCGTGTACTTCAAGATCGAGGAACAGGGCTACACCAACCTCGGCAACATCAGCGACTACGAAGACATTTACGCGCCCTCGGTGTACTTATTCCGGAAGGCGACCATCGCCGCCAATCCTAAACTGCCCGAACTGCTGATGAAAGCGCACGCCGAAGCGATCAAACGTTTCTATGACGATAAGGCCTTCGCACTGAAGGCGTATCAGGCCTGGGACAAGCAAGATCCGGCCGAGCTAGAGCGCACCTACGACCACTACAAGGAAGTAAACACCTACGAACGTGTCCCTTATCTCCCGGCCGCAGCAGTTAAATACATCCTGGAACACGTTGCCGATCCGCAAATCGCAGCGCAGATGCGGGCTTACGATTTTCACAAAGTGATCGACAACAGCTTAGTGGACCGCCTGGTGAAAGAAGGCTTCTTCGAGAGCCTGTTCGGTCCTGGAATCAAGGCCGAAGAAGATCGCAAGTCCAAAATTGCCTTCCGGTAGACGTCCCCGAGACCCCTTAAAACCTGAGGATCATATGCTCCTCATCGATGTATCGATCCCCCACCATCAGCGCTTCGGGTTCGATTCCGTAGGATCGAAAACCCGCATTCGAGTAAAGCCTGCGGGCGCTCGCCTGAGTAGCCGCAACGGAGAGGTGAACACAGCGCAAACCCGGTATTGTTGCGGCCCGCCGCAAAGCCTCATCGAGCAATGCTCTACCTATGCCGCGGCTGCGGTTCGACGGCGCGACAAACATTCCCCAGATTCCACCCCGATGACGCCGCTTCAGTCGCAGTTCTCGATAGAATCCGACCATCCCAACCAGTTCTGAATCGACAAAGGCACCTATTACGAAGTTTTCATCACCACCGGAACGGAGCCGGCTTGCGTACGATTCTATCGAGGTTTGGCGATGTTCCTCAGCCGACTCTCCGAAAGCTTCCGGCTGGGTCTCCAAGGCATGCAGTCGTAGCTTCCAAAGGGCTTCGACCTCCGCTTCGCCTAATCGTCTCGCTTCCATTAATCCAGAATACGTGGCAACGCGCCCTGGTTTCGCGGGGCTACAATGAGGATGCAAGATGAGAATGGGTCGTATCCGAGCTACCTTAGTGGCGATGGGCCTTCTGGGGCTCGCCGTAGTAGCGTTTTCTCAAGGATTTGGCCGCTTTCGAGGCTTTAGTTCGGATGCGCCAGAATCCGAATTCCCAGCGAACGCGGAATTCCACTTTCTCCGAGTTGAGTATCAAGACAATCGGGGCGGGGGATTTGGCGGCGGCTTCAGACAAGTTTCGCGCCGGGGAAGAGCCTCCGGCTGGTGGGCCCAGGATTGGCCCGACGCCGACGAACACTTCACCAAAGGCGTCCAACGGCTGACCCGAATCGACGCGGGGAATCCCCAGCACGTGTCCCTTAAGGACGAGAAGCTTTTCGACTATCCGTGGATCTACGCGACCCAGACCGGCTACTGGGAGCTATCGGATCAAGAGACCTCGCAGCTCCGGGAATATCTTTTGCGCGGCGGTTTTATCATGACCGATGATTTCTGGGACCAGAACGGACCGCAGGAATGGGAAGTTTTCACGGAAGCCATGAACCGCGTGTTGCCGGGCCAGCCCATCAACGATATCGGCCTCGACGATTCGGTCATGCACGTTCTTTACGACATCCAGCAAAAAGATCTGATGTTCATACCCGGGTCGCGCCATCTAGGTAGGGACGGCAGGGTTTATCAACCCCCCGGCACCAAGTCCGCGTGGAAGGCGATGTATGATCCCAAGAATCGCATGGTGGTGTCCGTCAATTTCGATACGGACATCGGAGACGCTTGGGAGTTCGCCGACGTTCCTTACTACCCCGAGGGAATGACCACGCTGGCCTATCACTACGGGATCAATTATCTGATGTACGCCATTACGCACTAGCGCTTGGCAAGGAATGTCTGCACGATGCGGAGGTAATCTTCCGGCGCTTCCTGATGCGGATAGTGCCCGAGCCTGGGCATCGTCACGATCTCGACCGCCGGTAGACTCTCCTTCAACTTCTTCTGCGTTTCGAGAGGCACGATACTACTTGCGCCACCCAAAATGTAAATCGTCGGGCATGTGATCTTGAGCACTTGCGTCCACAGTTCTATGGGAACGAATCCCTTGACCAGATTCGGATCGCGCTTCCACACGATGCGGCCATCCTCGCGCCGTTTGCTGCCAAAGTGGGCGTAATTGCGCTGCAATTCTTCGGAAACCGTCCCACCGCCGCGCATCAGGGAAGCGACCAACTCGTCTTCCGACGCCCAGCCGTTTTCTTCCTGCTGGACTCTGCGAGCAAAACCCGAGGCGATTTCATTGGTCCGCTCCGGTCCCACATCTTCGACCACCAGCTTCGCTACGCGCTCCGGGTGCGTGCCTGCATAGACCTGGACCACACGGCCGCCGGTGGAATTTCCGAGCAGGACAACGTTACGCAAATTTAGCTGTTCGACGAACGCCGCCAGGTCCTTGGCGTAATCCTCCACCAGATAAGCGCCCTCAGGCGACCAAGCCGAATCGCCGTGGCCGCGCATGTCGATAGCGATGACGTGATAATCCTGGCTGAATCGCGGCGCGATGTGGTCGAAGGAGTGGGCGACGCGGCCAATCCCGTGCAGCATGATGAAGGGTTGCTTGTCGGGCGAACCCCAGTCGAGATAGTGCAGGCGCAGACCGTTGACCGTGACGAAGCGGTCCTGATATGAAGTTTGTGCCGCCAGGGACACAGCCGCTAGCATCAGCAGCCTCGCACGTTTACGGAAGCCGGATATTCTGTTCACCGCACACCTCGAACAAACTCAGCACATTGGTAATGCTGAACAGTTGCCTTACACGCGCGCTCAGGTTGATCACCTCCAGCCGCCCGCCCGCAGTCTTGACCGAAACATAGAGTCCAATGATTGAACCGAGACCGCTACTGTCCATGTAGCCGAGATCGGTCAAGTCGAGCACGATCCGCTTGGAACCGGGGATCAAGCCGCGAACCTCAGTCTGCAGGATTCCCGTCGAGCCGGTGAGCAGCTTGCCGGAACATCGCACGAACGCGGCGTCGCCTTCCGTGGAGGTGACTAGCGTCAAGTGGGAAACTGGTTTAGCGGCGGAGTTCTCGGCGGCCATGCCTCCTATCATATGAAAAACGACGTTCCAGTAGAGGTGTTATCCTCTGGAGGGATTTGATCGCTCCATGAGCCGTCGATACATCCTGTTCCTGCTGGCGGGCGGCGCCATCTTCGTCGGCTCGCTGTGTGCGTGGCAGCGCGAATTCCGCGAGTATCCGGCCATCGAGTACAACAATTTCCCGCTGCCCCAGGACGCTCAGCGACCGGCTGAATGGGTATTTGCGAGGCTGATGTATCCGCCGGCGCCGACAGCGCGTTTCGACCGTTCCGGGCGCCGCGGTTGGGCCAACGGCATGTCCAGTTGGACGCAGGATTACCCTCGCGCCGATCGTCATTTTCTCACCGCCATCATGCGTCTCACCCGCATCGACGCGCGGCCGGTGGAGCAGCCGGTCAACCTGGACGATGAAGATGACGTTTACAACTGGCCCATGCTCTACGCGGTGCGGCCGGGCGAATGGGATCTGACCGATAAGCAAGCCGCCAAGATGCGCGATTACCTGGCTCGTGGAGGCTTCTTCTGGTGCGATGATTTTTGGGGGCCGTTTGAGTGGGACGTTTTCATGCAGAGCATGGGTCGCGTCCTGCCGGGGAAGACCCCCGTTGATATTCCTGAAGAAGACACCGCGTTTCACATCCTCTACGACCTCAACAACCGTTTCCAGGTTCTGGGCGCTTGGGGCCTGTACGGCCGCGGCGCGCAGAACGGCGGCGATATTCCCTATTGGCGCGCCATCTACGACGACAAGGGCCGGATTGAGGCAGCCATTACGCCCAACTCGGATCTGGGCGATGCATGGGAATACGCCGACGATCCCCGCTATCCGGAGCGGTACTCACATCTGGCCATTAATATCGGGGTCAACTACGTGATGTACGCTCTGACGCATTAGCGTCGGGCATGCGGATTAACGAGGCGCCCGGCACGGAACTCGAGACGTCCTTATCGGCCATGACAGCTTCCAGATTTCGTAAAGCCAGGCACGCGTGTTCCCGGGCAAGAGCTTCCGCACGACTTCCCTGGTGTTTCTCAATCGCTTCGATGATCGCGTGGTGATGATCGTGAGCGACGGTGAGCAACTCTTTGGCCTTCGGCAATTTCAGCCGTGCGAATACTGTGGCGCTGGGTGACGCGAAAGGAAGGGATAGCAGCCGATCCACCGTCCTGCGGAGCATGGGGCTCTTCGCCAAATCGACCAAGGTCGAATGGAAGGCCTCATTCAAATCCAGATAAGTTGCGAACGAATCAATGGTGGGAACCAGCTCAGGAGCGAGCGGCATCACCAGTTCCAGCTCGTTTTGAAGCGAGTGAAGACCGGCGAGCTCGCGACGGTCCTGCAACCTTTCGGCCGCGAGCCTAGCTGCCGCGCCTTCCAGAACACCGCGCAGCTCGATGGTGTCGTACACATCGGTCAACGTGAAGGCGCGCACGACGAAGCCGCCGGTCGGTACGATTTCGAGCAGACCTTCATTCGCCAGACGATCGAGAGCCAGCCGCAGGGGAGTCCGCGAAACGCCCAGGCGCGCGACCAAGGGAAGCTCCGATAAGCGCTCTCCCGGCTGAAAATCGCCGCGCAAAAGCATCTCACGCAGGTTCAGGACTGTGCGTCCGGTCTGAGAAGAAAACTCCGGGGCAGTATTGGCTCCTGTAGGCACAATGAAGGGAATCTTACCACAGTGCTAAAATCAGCGCCGATGACTTTTTCAGCAATTCCAAAAAAGCCGCGAATTTTTCGTTTTCTCCGCAAAAAGCGGCCGCGATCGATTTCGAAGCTCTCGCCCGTGGCATGCCGCCCGCGCATTTTGGATACCGGATCAGCGTATGCAGGCGTACGGTATTCCTTGGGAAACGCCCATTTTCCTGTGCCCCGTAGGCGGGCAGAAAATGTTCCACAGAGGGCGAGGCCGCGGTAGCGCGGGCGGCCGTCAAAAGTAGCTAGAATTGGTTTGGTTGTGTACGTTTAAACGACTAGGAGAATACCAATACAATGCAAGTAACTCGGTTTCTGATGGCTCTGGCACTGGTCGTAGCGGTCGGCGCGGGCGCCATGATCGCCCAGGACAAAGGGGGCCGGGGCGGCGGCAAAGGCGGTGGAAAGGGCAAGGGTCCCAATCTTCCTCCGATGGTTAAGATGACGATCGCAGGCTTC
>Ga0068855_100002820_pt1 | contig 21402 bp, 17 predicted proteins | sample KBSCornC52_FD_66592 | JGI IMG/M metagenome (GOLD analysis project Ga0068855, IMG submission 66592) | Corn rhizosphere microbial communities from Kellogg Biological Station, Michigan, USA - KBS Corn C5-2 | ecosystem: Host-associated > Plants > Roots > Rhizosphere > Soil ...
AGGGTTCGAGTCCCTGCCTTTCCATAAATCAAGAAGATAGGGGCTGGCGTCAACTTCGACCGGTTGGCGTAAGCGCGAGATAAGCGCAGAACCAAGCCTTCCTTCGACTTCGATCTACAACTCACACGAGACTTACGGATTCGTGGATTACTCGCGATCCGGCGTTGTAGCTCCCTGGGCTCTGAGGATAATCGGCCACAGCTCTTCAACATTTATTCGGCGTACTGAGCGATCGACTTTCCATTGAATCGCTCATCAATCGCCCTCAGCGCGAGATCGCCTCATGGAAGACCTGTTTCGCTTCGTGGCTCTTCGTGCTCCTGATGAGGCTGATCTCAGTCAGAGCATCGATCTGACAGACCGCAACGACTTCCAGCACGACTTGGCTGGCATACATCTACCTCCGGTGCCACCGGGCGGGATTGCTCCCTTCATACCGCACCCTTTGCAAGCGGCGATAAGGATCTGCGACGCGTATATGGGGGGCGGATATGGAGGAGGGTTCATTCGGAATCCTTCGACGTTGCCTCTCGCCAAAAACTTCGACGATTTCTTCGCTGCGCTTCCGAGCGGTGGCCAAGATCTCGGCCTGAATGATCTCGCCACGCTCGTGAACAACGCATTCCAAAGGAGTGCGAGCGCTGTCGTTGCCGACCCGGAATTCCAGCGCGAGAAGGTGAATGTTCACGACAGCATTATTGCCATTTTCATCGATCCGGCCGGACCCCGAAACTCGATCGCGAAGCTGACGAGGCTGTCCCGGCTTATCGACCTGATTGAGCGTGTCGCTGCGCAGGACCTGTCGCTGAACGATCCAGGCGCCCTCTCCGCGGCCCTGTTGAAAACCCTGTTACTTCCTCCGGCTGTATTTCCAATACGGACTGACTTGCCGAGGCCCGTGGGCGTCGGTGATCTTCTCGTCGTCAGGCAACACATCAAACGCTACGAACTCGGTGAAATCGCCAACATAGAGAACATTCTTCGCGGTGAGAGCAGGAAGAAGTCGACTAAACACGATTTGACCCTGGATCGCACCACCGTCACGGAAATCGACAAGACGACCGAGACAACCACGGAGCTGTCGACGACCGAGCGCTTCGAGCTCCAGACGGAATCTGAAAATACTGTCAAGGAAGACATCAACGCACGCGCTGGGATGTCGGTTTCTGCGAAATACGGATCGGTGGAATTGAATGCCAATGCTGATGCCGCTTATGCCTTGTCGAAGAGCCAATCGGCCAAGGCGTCAACCGATCATGCGAAGGACGTGACGAGCCGCGCCGCGACCAAAGTGACGGAACGAGTCCGTCAGCAAGTGACCACCCGCACCATAGAAACGTTCGAAGAGTTCGAGGACCACGGGTTCGACAATACGAATGGCACGAAGAACGTCAGTGGCGTTTACCAGTGGGTGAACAAGGTCTACGAAGCGCAGGTCTTCAACTACGGTCGCCGGCTGCTTTTCGATCTCATGGTTCCGGAGCCCGCTGCGTTTGTGACCGACGCCATGGGGATGACGAATCAGAAGGCCGTTATCAAGCCACCCGAGCCGTTCGTTCTGATTGTGGATAATGCCGCGCAGCCACTGGTTGCTCGGCCAGTGGAGTCTCGCGATTTGGGTCCGGACGGCTTGCTCAAGCCGGGTTTGCTATCGCGCCCGGTCACGCCGCAGGACTTATCTGAGAGGCTGAGGGACGGGGCTAACCAATATGACCCGAGATACTACGGGCACTTCGTTGCGAAGTACGGCGCCGTGGGAGTCTCCGCGCCTCCCGAACTACAGATTACCGTCTCGAAAGGGCTGACCGGCAACAAAGACGACCAGAACCATCTGGCGCTCGCTGACAACCTCACTATTCCGGCCGGATACAGGGCCAACAAAGTAACGGTGCGCGGCGGATTCTCAATCCCCGATGACGATGACCAGGATGGTGACGAGGCGATGTGGGTCTTCGTCGGAAGGCAGACTTTCATGGCTCGAGGGTCGGGTGGATTGATTCCGAAGGCTGCGATGGTGGTACACACCGTCGATGAGACGGTCGATCAACAAGGCAACATACCGGTTGCGGTCGAGACGCAGCAGGCGAGGGACTTCGCGATCACCGTGGACATCACGTGCACCCGTACGGATGCGCTACTGGATCAATGGCGGAATGATGCCCACGGCGCGATCATGAACGCGTATGCGAGATTGCTGGCCGACTACGAAGATAAGCGCGCAGCCCAGGCGATGCCGACTGGCACAGAAGTGCCGTTGGGTGACAACCCGGACCAGAATCGTATCATCGAGCGAACAGAACTGAAGAAGGCCTGCATCACCCGCCTGGCCGCTATGGATATGTACGATGCTGGTTTCAATGATATCCGCGTCGAGCCCATTGCCGATCCGATGAAGGACAGGCTGTTCCCCCGCCCCAACGTTCCATCGCTACCCCTGCCTGGAATTGCAGGAGGTGATCAGGGAGCGTTCATCCGCTTCTTCGAACAAGCGTTCGAGTGGGAGCAGATGATGTATGTCTTCTATCCCTATTTCTGGGGGCGGCGTCAAAAGTGGTACGACACAGCTCTGCTGAGCGGCACCGATCCGCTCTTCATGGAATTCCTCAAGGCGGGAGCGGCACGAGTGGTCGTCCCCGTTCGGCTCCAGCTGGAAGCCGACGTGAAGTACTTTTTGATGACAGGTCAGATTTGGAGCGGCGGGGGTCTGCCTGAAATCACCGACACCGACTATCTGCCGATCACCGAGGAGATCAAGGACAGGGACAATGCGCCTGGCGACGAGAAGCCGCAGGGCGATCCGTGGGAAGTCGTACTCCCGACGACGCTGATAAAGTTGCGCGAGGACGACACGCTGCCAGTCTGGAAAAAGTTTGCGGTCAATGGCGCAGACGTCTGGGTGCCGGGGGAAATGCAGGATGACAAGTGGGTTCCCGACTACGGCAGCGTCGACAACACCGGACACTGGAGTCCACCGTAATTGAATGGGATGACCCTGCTGACTGACGTTCAGAGAAGGAACGTCACGACGCAGGCGACACGCAGCACCGGAGAGTAGCCTTGGGGAACGGCGGCGGGATTGCACCGACTCAACCACCGACCGCACCGGCGGCACCAGTTCCCTCGGCGCCGGGCTCGGCAGCCGACCGCCCTTGGAAGGATGCGATTTTCCGCGCCATCTTCTACGGCGAGCGCAACGTCAATGAACTGATCACACTCGGGCGCGCCGAAGGGGGGCCGAACGAGAAGACAGTCAGAGCCGCCGTCCTCGACTACTTGAAGGTGCCGTTTCCGAAATCCGCTCAAGCCGGCGCGATGCCGTGCATACAGCACGAAGTCAGGCTCGACGACGACAAGCCCGACCTGCGCCGTGAGGGGATCCACCCTGATCCCATTTTCACGGGTCGATACGAGTCAACGAAGGCGGAAGACGGCAGCAGATACTCCTGGGCAATCAACCAGGCAGGCAGGGCGGTGATCGCGATCCGGACGATGCGTGACTTCGGGAAAGCGAGCCGGGACTATCTCGAGCTGCGCGGCGACCTTCAATCCGACGGCACGGCAGTACTGTTTCGATCGGACCAGCCCCAAGCGTTCTGGGGCTACATCCAACTCCTCTCGGCCGGTTCCATTAATTGGAATTACGGCAGCTACCTCGGGTCCGACGGCAAACGCGTGTTCGCCGCCCCCGATGCGAGCCCCAGCAGTGACGAGGTCCTGCATCTGGAAAGTGATCGTCCGACGATGATGGAGTCGCTTTTCAAGTCGGATGACAATTATCTGAGTGTTCTGCTTCAACAGCGCGAATGGTATCCATTGACTGAGGAGGTCAGTGAATTTCTGGAGGACGGTGCGGGCTCAAACGCGCTACGGCTTCTGATCGATGACTACTTCAAGAGGCCGGGTGGCCCACAGGCCACATTCCAGGAAAACCAGGCCAAGGACGCGGCGGCCGCAAGGATTGTCAACTACCTGGGACATCTGTTGTGGGATGGTGCTCAGGCGACCAAACCCTACGGTGTGACCTTACCCCCTGAGTTGGAGCAGGCGTGCGGACAAGAGCTGCAGGACATTCTCAGGCTGACGTTCAAAGTCATTCCCCACGGTCACCATAACAATCTGGTGCTTGCGACTTACGTGGCGAAGGTGAGACTGGCGCGGGAGAAGCTCAATCGCGGCGGCCAGCAGCTGAGTTTTCTCGACTGGCTCACCAAGCTTGCCAGTGAGCGGCTGGCAGCGGGTTGGAAGGGCGAGAAGGATGGCCGCGCGCTCTCCAAACTACTTGAATTGGCTCTCGACCCCACTCGTGCCGTCGGGACATATCAATACCATCTCAAGTTCGACGCGTATCAGGGCGGTCCATTTGTCCTTGGGACTCTCCTGGTCGAGAAGCTCACGCCGCCCAAGTGGAGGTTGCTATGCGATGTGTCTGGAGGCAGCCGTCCTCATATCCCCGGCCACGATACGGTTTTCGACATCACGGTGGAAACGCCTCAGGAATGGACCCCAGAGGATTTCGAGGGGTTCCTCTTCCTGCTGGAACTGGATCTGAGCGCCCAAGCGAAGCGCGTAAAGGTCGGCGTGACATGGAAGGGATGCTATTTCCGCAGCAACAGCGGGATGATTCTGTCCTTCGACAATGCCAAGGCTTCTGCGGGGCCGGGCGGCGGCGGCAAGCCGAAGATTGGCAAGGGCTGGGATGCGCTTGTGGGGCATGTTACTCGCAAGACGCCCGATGCAATCATTGACTTCTCGAAGCCGTTTCCCGGTAGCCAGAAAGTTCTCGGCAATCTGGACTCGACGCCCCATTTTTGCTTTGACAGCGCACTGTTGACACCGGCGGCACGTCAATTTCTACGCTACGTGTGTGCTGATCGGCTCGCGGTGCTTACCAGCGATGCGACCCAGATAGTCACTGTCGGACACACCGATCGACCTGCTGACTCTGCGTACAACCTGCGTCTGTCGGAGCTGCGCGCGAAGAATGTTGCGAAGGCGATGAAGGATATCCTCGGCGATGTTCTCCCAATTCGATGGGAGGATATCCATGCGATCGGGCTCGGTGAAGTGGCGGCGGTGGTCCTGGATTTGCTCAAGGCACGTGCGGATGAAGAAAATGTGCCCAGGCCCGAGTATCGGTATGTAGACCTTCTGATCGATTTCTCGCTGGTGGCAAGGCTTCGCCCCCAGCTCAAGTCTCCCTAGGGAAATTTGTAGAATTCAACGCTCCCCTGGCAGAGAATGCGACGCCGTCAGTCAGACAGCGCCGCTGCGGCGGACCAGCGCCTGCACGCACGCCGACGGCCCGCAGTTCAGGTTCGAGTGCGCGGAGCGTGCTCGCAGGGGTAATGGAGCTCGAGCCGGCCCGAGCCGAATTCATAACGCTGTAATTTGATCCACTGCCACTGGCCCGCTTCCAACACGCGTGAGATCTGATGCAGACGGGTACTCGGGTGACTACAATTTTCGCCGAAGACGCAGCGCACGCGCTGTTTCCTGAGCAGCCTGAGAGCGCGTCGCCGAGACTGTCCTACAATGGATTGATAGACTGTGAACCTGAAGGAGGCGCATCTTGAAAGTTGGGAACCTGATCGCGGCTTTAGCTCTCTGCGCTGCTCCATTCCCCAGCCCGGCTTCGGAGCTTGGTGTCAACTATAACGGTGTCCCCAGAACCTATTCCCGCCTCGAGGTCGCCTTGCGCCAGACCCAGCCTGAACTCGGCCCCCACACGGACCCGTGGATACTGAACGCACTCTACTGCAATCAAACATGCGAGCCCAATGGTTCCAGAAGACCTGAGCCCAACTTCTGGATGGATAGCTTCCGATCGAGGCAAACCGACCGGAAGTAAGCGGCGAAGGCCGCAGGAGATGGCTGGCGGGCATGGTTGCCTCAGTCGCGCACGGCGAGTTTTTGACCATCGCGCGAGATGCCGTGCGCCCGGCGATAGGGGTTCCCAACGTCCTGTTGGCCTATAGTTGCGACGCGCCACCATCCACCGGTAGTTCGGCGCCGGTCGTGAAAGTCGCATCGAACCCCAGGAACGCAACTGCGCGCGCGACCTCGTCAGGGTGGCCGAACCTTTTCATGGGGTTGTTCTCCAGCATGGTGGCCCGCGCTTTTTCAGCCGCCTCTTTCCCCATGACCTTGTCGAGAATGGACGTCGAGATTGGGCCAGGGGTGACCGCGTTTACCCTGATCTTGCGCGGCGCAAGTTCCCGAGCCCAGGTGCGCACCATCGAGCGGAGCGCCGCCTTGGCCGCCGAGTAAACGATGTTCCCGACGATGCCCTTGACGTTGGCCACTGAGGTAGTGACGACAATCGCCCCGCCATCGCGGATGAGAGGCGCGAGCTCTTGCACCACGAAGAATGGCGACCGCGCGTTGAGATCCATCAGCTTATCGTACTCGTCGGCCGAAACGTCGGAGAACGGCCTCATGACCGTCGTGCCAGCGTTGAAGAACAGGAGATCGATGGCTTTCAAATTCTGGCTAATGTGCTCAGCCAAGCCGGCGATATCATCTGAATCCGTCGCGTCACTCTCCAACACTGTCACATCGCCGTCCAGGTCCCGCCTTGCATCGGCGATCGCGTCCTTACTGTGTCCGGTGACGAGCACTCGCGCTCCTTGCTCTGCGAAAAGCTTGGCGCTTGCCAGACCAATACCGCTGGTCCCGCCAATAACGATCACGATCTTGCCGCTGAAGCGTGGCATCACTCTTCTCCACAAACAGAGGTAATCTTCCCACAACGGTCGACGATCATTCATCGTTCCGCCTTCGCGTTCGGATTACTTGCCAGGTTGTCAGTCGGCCCAGCAGATGGCCTGAGAACGCTGACTGCTTTCTCCGCTGTGCGTCATCGGCATCATAGGATGAAGCATGGCCTCGCGCCGCTCGGCGAGGTCGCGACCAACACCAGTGCCTGTAAGTGCCCGCGAGTTGGAGAAAATCGAGCATGTAAGGGTTTTGAAGGACCAGAGTCGGTGAGATGTCAGAGCATCGCGGCATGGACTGAGAGATACCTTGTGGATTTGAGGTGGATGAAAAGCTGGGGTCCGGTTGCGACGCACAAGTCGAATAGTTTGCGTCGCCCTGCCCAAACTGTAGATACTCCAGCGCGGAGGGAAAATAATGGATCAGAAGAAATGCCCTTACTGCGCTGAGATGATTAATGCGGAAGCAATAAGATGCAGATATTGCTCCGCTGATCTGTCACAAAAAACTTGGAATCCGCCGCCGCGAGCGAGTGTAGCCCCGGCGCCCAGAGTGGCAGCTTGCGGAAAGTGCAACGTCGCTCTTGTTCCTGCGCAAGTCAGGAAGTTCGCCAGTGCAGGTGGTTGTTTGGGCGCAATTCTATTCCTGTTCGGCATATGTGCCCTGCCGTTTGGGGTCATTGGAGGCTTGGTCCTGATAGTGTTGGGCATGCTAGTCGGCTCAATCGGGGGAAAGAAGACCGTTATGGTGTGCCCAACTTGCGGAGCTCGGGGAAACACCATTGCAACTTAGTGGGAAACGGCCACGCACTTTACATCGCTGTGAGAGAGAAGCAGATGCGAACATTCCTCATGCTGGTTACTTGCCTGTCATACTTCGCAGCCCTTTTAGCGTCCGTAATGTCGCAGTGGATCGCGTCTGGCGTATTCGCAACCTGCGGGACGGTTGCCATAGTCGGAGTCGCGCTGCTCGATGAAATTACGGTTCTAGCGGCGGGACAACCGGGGGGTGAGTAGACAGTCTCATGTGGGGCGTTAGCGCCCCCCGCTGTCTTCGAGCGCAGCCAGCTCCGCGCGGGGCACTTGCTCTCGTACGGTGCCAGGTGCGGAAGTCGTAAACCTGAAGCGAAACTCCGGAAGTCGCGCCTGGACCTGGCCAATGTCCGCTTGTCCAGCGACCTGCGCGATCGGGTCGCTGTAAGTCGCCCCCCTTCGCCAGTTGTCCTCCAGGAGTCGCTGGCGGGGCGTGGGCTCACGCTCCGACGATTGACTCGGCCGGTGCATACAGAGATACTTCGCCATGTGGCGAAGTATCATCTCTCCGGCATGGATCGCACATTCTGGGCTCTGGCCGATCCAACTCGGCGCGGAGTACTGGAGCGCTTGATCAAAAAACCAGGCCTCTCGGTGAGCGACCTGGCCAAGTCGTTTTCGCTGAAGCTACCTGGCATGACCAAGCACCTCGACGTCCTGTCGGACGCCGGTTTGATTACCCGGACCAAGACTGGCCGGACCGTGGCGGTGACCCTCTCGCCGGCGCCGATGCAGGAGGCGATCGCCTGGCTCAACCGCTACGAACGCTTCTGGTCGGTCAGCCTCGATCGACTGACCTCCCTCGTTGAAGAGGATGCCGAGCCATGATCGGCCGCTTGCCGAGCCTCACCCTCGTGCGCAGGATCAAGGCTCCGCCTGCCAAAGTCTGGGCGGCGATCACCCAGCCAGAACTGATGACGCAATGGTGGGGGCCCGACGCGGGGCCGACCCTCAGCGTGGAAGCGGACGTTCGGCCGGGCGGCAGGTTCAGCGTCGTGTTCCGGCTGCTGAATGGCGACGAACACAATCCGACCGGCGTTGGAACGGCCTTCTCGACAAGCTACCCGTATTCCTTGGAGTTGTCCCATGAACGAACTGATCCTCACCACCTACGACTGGGTTCCCGAGATGCCGCGCGGCCTCGTGCGGGATCTGCGGGTGCGCTGGGCTCTGGAAGAGGCAGGGCTGCCCTACAGAGTGGAGAGCACGTCGTTTCGAGAACGAGGAGCCGAGCATTTTGCGGCACAGCCCTTCGGTCAGGTTCCGTGGCTGACTGATGGAGACCTCACTATCTTCGAGAGCGGTGCGATTCTGCTGCATCTCGGCGAGAAGAGCCCGGCGCTGACGCCCACAGATCCGCGCGGCCGCGCCGAAGTGTTGGAGTGGGTCATAGCCGCGCTCAACTCGGTCGACCTGCCGAGCCAGCCGTGGGCGCTGTTCCGCTTCATGGGGTTTCCCGGCGAAGCGCCCGAGGCCAAGTTTGTGGACGACTTCCTGAAGGCCAGGCTCAATCGCATGGAAGCGGTGCTGGAGCGCCGGGAGTGGTTGGTAGCCGGTCGATTCACCGTAGCCGACCTCCTGATGGCGGACGTGTTGCGGCCGCTGGAGCGCTTCGATGGGCTCGCAACATATCCTGCTTGCCGCGCCTACGTCGCGCGGGCGACGGCCCGACCGGCCTTCGTGAAAGCGTACAACGACCAGATGGCCCACTTTGCTGCGGCCGATGCTCGTGTCATCTGAGAAGACTTCCAGAGCGCTCAGCGATCCTTAGTGGATGCAGGTAGTTCCGATGATCCCCTACCCACTGTGCCTGCAATCCCAGTGCGCGTACGCGTGCGGTGACAGATTTCGGGCCAATATCACCTCACTGCCACAAGTAATCGAAGTTGGGATGGGCCGCAAGGGGCACGGGCCGCGGGCCAACGTCGACCCTTCGGCGGACTCGACTTCTGGAGATGCCTGCCGGTCGAAGTCAGGGCTGCTTGACCGTCAGTGCCACGTGCTCAAGAAGGCTGCCACATCGCGCACATCACGGGCGTCTTGGGCGGTCTGAGGCTCCGGAAACACCTTCGGCATTTGCCCGATCGGTTTGCGAATGTAGGCGGCGAAGGCGTCGGTCGAGAGTTGGGTACTAAGGGCCTTCAGGTCTTTCCCGGCAACACGGTTGCCGTCAGGTCCATGGCAGCCGCTGCATACCTGTATGTAAACCGCCTTTCCGTGCGCCGCATCCGGGGTCGTAGCCGCGGTGGGCGCAGCAGCGGCTTTGGCGGGCAGCGAAAGCACGACCAGGGTGGGACGTCCTACCGATCCGAAAGACGCGGGAGAAACATTTCCCGAGGTGAGCGCGATGTACTGCTTGCCGTGGCGCGCGTACGTGACGATGCCGCCAGCCAGCGCCCCACCAATGGGTTTCTTCAGAACCAACTTGCCGTCGTCGCTGGCGAAAACCAACAGCTCGCCGGCATTGTCTCCTGCCAGAACGATGCCGCCCGCGGTAGGCGTCACTCCCGAGAGCACAGGGGTATCGGCGTGATATTTCCAACGGACCTGTCCCGAATCCGCATTCACCGCAGTAAGCCAACCCGAGGGTTGCTCCTGGCCCGGAACTGCTGTTCCTCCGAGGTTCAGTCCGCGGGGAACATAGACCGAGCTGGTAGCCGTTTTCAACGTCAGACACAGATCATCAGCCCCCACGAAGATTGTCATGCGGCGCGGATCGAAGGCGGGGCCGTTCCAGAGCACGCCACCCGCCGGTCCCGGGCAGACTCTGACGGGTTGGTCCGTCACGGGCTTGCGTACCGGGTCGACCGTCGTGACGGGGACTTTGAACTGCACCTGGTGGGATCCGCGATTGACAATGTGCAACAGGCCGTCCTTACCTGCTGCGGCCATCATTTCTTCGTGTTTGGAATTGCGGAACAGCATTGGCGCTGCGGCGAGATCGTAATCGTGGTCGTCATGCGCCTGCAGTTGATACCACCATCGCAGTTGACCCGTCCGGGCCTCGAGCACGAGGGCGCTGTCCGTGAACAGGTTGGAGCCGGGTCGGACCTGGGGAGCGAAGTCCGGCACTGGGTTGCCGATGGGGGCAAAGAGCTCACCGGTCGTGGGATCGATGGAGAACGATGACCAGGTTGCCCCACCGCCGTGGGGCGCCCATTTTGATTTGCCCCAGGTTTCGGCACCTGCTTCGTGACCCTCGGGAATGGTGTTGAATCGCCAGACCTCGCGACCCGTCAAGGCATCATAGGCGAGGATCCTACCCCGGATTCCGAACTCACCTCCGGAAATGCCGACGATCACCAGGCCATTCCAGGCCAGGGGAGCCGCGGCGACGTACTCTCCCAATGTGGCATCGCCTACCACGCTCCTCCAGATCTCGGCGCCCGTCGCGGCATCCAACGCCACGAGCCGCCCGTCGTCCGTGCCGCGAAACACCCGGCCGTTGAGATATGCCGCGCCTCGATTTACGGACAGGCCGGGCTGCTCGCTGCGATGATAGGGCGTGCGCCACTTGATGCGGCAATTCACCGGATCGATGGACCAGGTGTCGGTTGGCGTGGTGAGATAAAGTGAATCCTCGATGACCACGGGGCCGGCCTGCAGAGAGCCTTTGTCGGCCAGCGGCGCGCGGCAAACCTCCACCAGGCTTGCGGCATTGCTCGCGTTGATCTCATCGAGTGGGGAATAGCGCTGGCCTTGAGGAGTTTTGTTGTAACCCTCCCAGTCCGATCCCGGCACAGAGTCCTCGCCGCGGGCCAGGCCGGCACCCAGCAGCGACAACGATCCCAGGGCGATGGCCAGTAGCCGGTTCGATCCAGACTGCTTCATTCGAGTTTCCCTCTTGGCGAGGCGCCGCGGGTAGCGGGTTTCAGGGCCGGGTTGTGGATTGGGTGGGCGGATACCAGAACACCAGATGGCAGGCCTCGCAGGCCGAGTCGATGGCGCCACCCAGCTCGAAGAGCTTCTGAGCATCCTTGACGTCAATGGCGTCGATGGCTTGGAGAGCCAGTCCGCGCAGGACTTGCGCGTAAGCGGCGAACTGCGCGCCGTTCGTCTCGAGCTTGCGCTGGAGGATGGCGGGATCCAACTCTCCGGGAGTCAGTGTCATACCGGCGGGCGCGATGCGGCGGCCGGGCATGACAATCAGGTTCGTGGCTTCAAGTAGAGTGATCGCGTTACGACGGATGGCTTGCCATGCCTCCGGTGTTTCGGGGCGATCCTCGTGCTGCCCCTGCAGCGTCGCGGTGAAGGCCACCGAATCCCACAGCGCATCCGCCGCCGGGTCGACCTCGGCGTCCATGATTTCGCGGATGGTAGTTTTGACCAGAAACGGGGTGGCCGGCGCAGCGGCTTGCGCGTCGGTTGCTTTCGGCGCACACCCCTGCAGAAGCCCTCCGGCAATCGCCGCCAGGAGGAAGGCATACACATGACGACCGACTGCAGACACACCCCACCCCCTGTCGGCTTCGTTGCGCTGACCTGCTTGGTTTCTGTAAAGCATGGATCCCTGGCCGCAGACAACAGCGGCTTGCGATGAGCGAGGTTGACACTGACAGCCTAGAGTCCCGCCATCTGTTTGTCGTAGAGCCTCTGGTAGAGACTGGCTTTGTCCGGACCGAGCGAGTCCGCCGCCACGGCATTCGTGCCGATCTGCAGCACAGGTCCGGCTGCGACTGATTCAATCTGTGGCCAGCGGGGCAAGCCAGGGCCGTTGGGATCGCCGGTACGTGCAAAGTTGACCCAGTACGAGGACATCAGCTTCGCGACCTGCTGCGCGCTAGCCGAGGCTACCGCCAGATCCGGGGAGCTGCTGTCGGGATAGAGCCGCGGCGTTGCGAGGTTGTCAAAAACGAATGGCAGCTCGCACGTGTGACAGACCCCGAGTTTGTGTGCCTCAGGGGCATAGGGCGGCTCAAATACGAAGTGGTAAGCGTAGGCATGCATCCCGAGCGCTCGCTGGCGCGCAGCGAAAAGCCGCATGATCCACTCCATGTTGTCGGCGAACATGCCGATGTTGTTGGAGGCCGCTTCGGCGTCGGTGGCGGCGGGGTACGCCTTCAACCCCAACTCGGCCAGGTCACCCCAGCGTTGCGCGGCCGCGTTGTGCCATCGTTCGGCTGTCATGGGAGGACCAAACCCCGCGGCAAAGGAACCCTCATCCCGATTGGAGCCGGCGATGACATCGACCTTGTTCTGGCGACCGGCCGCGAACGTCCGTGAGAGGTCCTCGGGGATCACCCATCCGTCGATGATCATCCCCTGCTTCGGTAATTTGTCGGCCGCGTCGTTGGCGGACATCGCGCGCAAGGCGGCGAGGTCGTCGAGACCGAGTTGTGTGGTGACCTTCAGCGTCTGCTGCTCGGCCGGCTCGCGCTTGACCATCGGGGCGAGAGTCAGGCCCATCCAGGTTCCGCTTTCGGAGATGGCACGACGAAACAACCCGGAAGCCACGGGGGAGCCCACCAATGCGGCGGACATCGCTGCTCCGGCAGACTCGCCGAAGAGGGTGACGTTTGCAGGATCGCCGCCGAAGTTGGCAATGTTGAGTTTTACCCATTGCAACGTCGCAATCGTGTCGGTCAATGCGTAGTTGCCGGAGGCGTTGTGGGGCGATTCGGCGGTCAGCAGGGGGTGCGCCAGGAAACCTAACGATCCCAACCGGTAGTTGAAGGTGACCATGACGACACCTTTCGCCGCCAGGGTGTCTCCCTGGTTGTAGGGACTGGAGCCTGCCCCTTCGAGATACGCGCCACCATAGATCCATACCATGACTGGCAGCTTGGCGCGCGCGGTCTTGGCTGGGGTCCAGACGTTCAGGTAGAGGCAGTCCTCAGCCATCGGTGGAGAGTCCGGCAGGTCAACCGCACGATTGTTTGGGACACGTTTGGGTTGGCGCGGTTGGATACAGGCCGCTCCGTATTGGTTACCCGCGCGCACGCCCTTCCATGGCGGTGGGGGCTGCGCCGCCCGCCACCGCAAAGCACCCACGGGTGGCGCTGCGAACGGGATTCCCTTGAATACCGCGACACCTTGGGTCTTCCCGGAGGTCCCCGACACCCGTCCTCCCGTGGTGTGCACGGGATTCTTCAACAGCGGGCTGTCCGCCATGGCAGGGGGGCTGGTCGAGGTGGCAGCGCCGCAGACTGTCAGGGCACACAACGCGATCGGGGCAAGCCGCGGTAGGGTTCGCTTCATGGTCAGTTCTCTTTTCCGGGCATGGCGGGACGGAAACCCGTTTTGTCCTTCAGGGATTTCTTCTGAAAAGGCGCGAGCGCATTCAGCATGTCCTGCGTGTTGGCTTCCAGCTGATCCATCAGCTCCTTGAGCCTCTTCTCGTCGACTCCCTTGAGCAGGTACTTCTCGCTCCACTCAGCATAGGGGCGGGACTCTTCCAGGATCTGACGGCCCTTGCGCGTCAGGGAAACCCGGGTCGCTCGGGAATCCTCCGGGTCGGCGCGCCGCTCCACGAGCTTCTTGGCCTCCAGCGTACGCAGCGAGCGGCTGACCCACGCTTGATCCACGAGCGCGCGGCGCACGATCTCGACCATCGGCAGCGATTCTTCGTTTTCCAGTGTGCTGAGCAGGCGCAGGTCCGTATTGCTGATCTTCCACAGCTCTTTGATATGCCGGGAGCTCGCTCTGAGCATTGCGTCGGCCAGGCGACAGGTGCGCGCGACGACGTGATCGCGCAGCTTATGCCGGGTGGAGACCTCCGCGTCCGTCCCCGGTCCACGGGCAGCCTTGCGCCCGGCGGTGCTTTTCCGGACTCTGGGATCCATACTGGTAATTACCTCTCTCATCATCTAGGTCGTGAATCCAATCCAGCGTCCGAAACCAATGACGCCAGACCAGAGGACGATGGAGAGTATGCCAGCCAAGCGCGCGGCCAGCGGCGGACGAGCGGAATCCCAGGCGGCGACGCCGCGAAAAGTCACCCTCTGGAAGCAGGCCATGTTGAGACCCGCCAGCAACATCAGGCTCATCTTCCAGCGAAAACAGGTATTGTCGTAATAGCCCGTGGCATTCCCCATGAACATCAGTGTTCCGGTGATGACGGAGCCCCCGAAAGCCCACCAGGTCCAGGGCAGCAGCCGCTCGGATAGGTAGCTGAACGTCACCCCCTTGGAGGTTATTCCCATGAGCCGGGTGTCCACGATGAACAGGGTGCCGGCAACCAAGGCCATCGTGATGACGTGGACGGATTCGATGTAGGGAAACCACTGCTCGCTGACGGCTACGGCGAGCGAAGTCCCCTGCAGCCACTGAAGAGATTCAGATATCACGCGCGGGCGACTCCTAGACCATGTACGCAATGAAGCGACCGGCCACGATCACACTCATCCAAATCAACATGTAGAGCACGGCAGCTGTGGTCCGCAGACGGGTGGGCTTGCCTTCCTGCCGTCGTGCCACCGCAGATAGCCAAAGTGTGAATGAAACCGCGAGCAGCACGAGCACCATCTTGGTGTAGAACACTTTGTTGAAGATTGCCCGCCCCGGCTCCGCGACGATGAGGAGCGTGCCGCTGATCAGCAGGACCGCGAGACAGCTCCAGATGGCCGGCACGAACCGTCCAGCCAGGCTGGGGACGGGCTCGGCAGTCAGGCCGCGGCCAGCAATGCGCAATGAGAGATTCAACGCCAGGGCGAACAACGTGGCCAACGCAAGAATGTGGACGATCTGGATGTCCGCGATGGCTCCGTGCGTGGACTGGAGCCCTTGGCTCAAGGCCGTGGATTCCAGCCAGTGCCCAAATGATTGCAGCGTCATCGATTACCTGCTTTGCTCGAAAACAGACTCCGGGTCGTGAGGGCATCCAACTACGCGCCGGGGAGCTGGGTGCGCTAAGGCTTGGTGGGCGCCTGCGGAGGTTGTGACGGTTGCGTCGCGCGGCGATAACGCGAGGTCACGATATAGTTGCGAACTGCCTCATTGTCTTCATGGCAGGCGTACTCGTAGATCTCGTAACTCTCATCACGTTTCCACGGCAATTGCACCGTCCAGGAAGCAGTTTGAGTGATCGGATCGGTCACTGTGACGGTGTACATCAGGTCGTCCGGACCGAGGCGCTCGAGCCGCTCGACGATCTTCATCTGTGTGCTCGAGGCCCGTGGGTCCTTGGGCGTCCCGCGCGTAGGGACGTCCGTCATACTCGTTTGCCCGTTGAAGTTGGTCGTCTCGACGACCAGGGTGTCGCCCTCCCAGTGACCACGTGATGATCCTAGCCACTGCTGCACCTCCGGGGCGAGTTGCGGCATGTTACCCAACGGCACTATGCGCGCTTCGTGGATCATCTCGAGGTTGATCACAACGTAACCGGGTGCCTGGAGGACCTGAATGCCGTTGTTGTAGGGATTGGGAAACATCCCTTCGGGCAAGCCACGCGTGATGCAGCGGTTCCAGGTGCCGAAATCGGCGACGCTGTCGAAGACCTCGCGATTCCAGTCACTGCCCATCTTGGCCGACATCTCCTTGCCAGCAGCAGTTTGCGGTGGCAACTGTCCATCGGGCGGGTCGGTGATGAGGGACGTCTGCACGGGCACATCGGTCTCTTCAACCCAATGCCCCAAGCCGAGCGCGTGCTTCGACTCTTCGTTCTTGTAGGCCTGGTTCTGGGCCTCGACCGCCTTGCGCTGCTTGGCCAGCTCCTCTTCGGTAAAGTGCAGGCGGGTGCCATATTGGGTCGGCCGCTGCAGCGGCACGCTCATCAGGTTGGAGATGGGCCACGTTCCTTGCAGGTCCGGATCGCCCCAGGGGGTCCGCGGCTGCTTCCACGGCCTGTTTGTTTTGTGGGCAGCGGCGGGAGCAGGCGCGGCCGCTTCGTGGGCGGCCGTTGCATGCATGGGGATGAGCAACGCGGCGATCAGTGCCGCGGCTGCGAGCTGGTCTCTCATAGGCATTTGCGCTCCGGAAGGCCACACAGTCGGGAAATAGCATGTCGATGCGCGACTGTGCGGCAGAGCGTGCGCTTGCGTTGATATTCTTGTCAAGACATGTATTATGGATGTCGAGACATCAATGAGTACACATGGAAGACCTGCGCATTGCCCTGAGCGAACCCGTACTCGAGTCTCCCGCCACCCGTTGCCCGTTACGTCAAACAGGTCCCGACAATGAAGATCCGTCTTGGCTTACTGATCGCAATGTTGCCGGCCTTCAGCGCGCTCGCCAGCGAACCTGCGCATCTGGGCGGCCATCCCAATCTCAACGGCATTTGGCAAGTGATGAGTTCAGCGAATTGGAATCTGGAGGCGCATCCGGCGGCCAGAATCCAATCGCAATGGGCATTGGGCGCGTTGTTCGCGATTCCAGCCGGCAAGGGCGTGGTGGTCGGGGGACACATTCCCTATTTGCCCGAGGCACTGAAGAAGCGCGAGCAGCTGCGCGCCGAGTGGCCCAAGTCCGATCCGGAGACGTTGTGTTATTTGCCCGGCATTCCGCGGGCTACTTACATGCCTTACCCATTCCAGATCATCCAGGGGGACCGGGACATCCTGATGGTCTACAGCTACGCCACGTCCAACCGGACGATCCATATGAGCAAGCACGAAGACCCGCCAGTGGATACCTGGATGGGCAGGTCCGAGGGACACTGGCAAGGCAACACACTCGTGGTGGTGACGGTGGGATTCAACGCACGCGCCCACCTCGACCGTGCCGGGAATTTCTTCAGCAGCGCGCTCAAAGTGACCGAGCGGTTCACGCTGCAGAACCCCAATGTGCTCCAGTACGAAGCGACGTTGGAGGACCCCCAGACTTACAGCGCTCCCTGGACCATTCGCATGCCCTTGTACAAGCACGTCGAGGAAAACGCCGAATTGTTCGAATTCAAGTGCGTGCCCTTCGTCGAGGAGTTGCTCTACAAGGATCTGGAATTGCCCGCCCAACACTGAGGCTGCGCGCCTGAACCGGAGATCATCGCAATGTCCAAGTATGTGACGAGCCTGACGGCCATGGTGTTGACGGCGGCGGTGCCGCTGCTCGCCGCAGCCCATCACTCTTTCGCAGCGGAGTTCGACGCCAGCAAGGTGGTCCATCTCGAGGGGACCGTCGTGCAATTCTCGTGGGTCAATCCGCACTCATGGATCTATATGGATGTGAAGAAGCCTGACGGTACGATAGACCACTGGAAGATCGAGGGCGGTGCACCCAGTCTGTTGTTACGTCGTGGCTGGAACAAGAACACCGTCCAGCCCGGCGTGAGAATCGTCGTCAATGCTTTCCAGGCACGCGACGGCGCGCTTCGCGCCAGTGCACGCGATGTCACCTTCCCCGATGGCAAGACGTTGGACGCGGCCTCCTCTTACCAACAACAAGAATCCAAGTAGCGCCCGTGGAACGTGCGAGGGGGAGGGCTGTGTGTTGATTCGCAAGCCGTTGGTGCACTCGAGTCTGGCTGTCGCGCTCGCCGTAGTGTGGTTCTCTTCCGGGGCTCCAGCAGAGGAACTGCTTTCGCAGAATCTCGCGCAGAGGATCACCCCAGAACAGGTGACGAGAGGGCAGGGGGCGTACGGTACGGAATGCGCCTCCTGTCACGGAGCTGCACTCGAGGGGACTCAAGTCGGACCGCCGCTGAAGGGCGCGACGTTCGAGGATCACTGGGGCAAGCGTTCGCGCGCAGATTTCTCCGAGAAGTTGCGGACGACCATGCCACCGGGAAAGCTCGGCGCGATCAGCACGGATACTTACGCCGACATAGAGGCGTATTTGATCAAGGGCAGTGCTACGTCGCGCGCCGACAATCGGCCTGGGTCCGCTAGTGCGCCGGCGGCGGATATCTCAAAGCCGCCTGCGGCTGCCGCCGAGCGGCAGGCCGCGGGTATGATGGGGCCTCTACGTCGCGACGGTGATGACGCCCAGTACCTCGCTATCAGCAAGTTGCACAAGGATTTGCTGGCGGCTGTACCTGCGGTTACAGATGCGACGTTGGAGCATCCGGCAGCCGGCGACTGGCTGATGTGGCGGCGGACCTACGAAGGATTGGGCTACAGCCCGTTGCAGCAGATCGATCGCTCCAACGTGAAGAACCTGCGGGTCGTGTGGAGCTGGAGCCTCCCTCAGAGCTCGAACGAGATCACACCTCTGGTCCATGAGGGAGTGCTGTTTGTCGCCAGTGGGTCCACCGTGCAGGCGCTGGACGCGGGCTCGGGTGATCAGCTGTGGCAGTACGTCCGCCCGGGGTCAGGGGGCTTTGCGGCTTCCCATGGCAAATCGCTCGCGATCCATGGAGAGTTGCTGTTCGCGGTATCTCAAGATGCCCACCTGATCGCTTTGGACATCCGCACAGGGCAGCTGGTGTGGGATCAGCAAGTGGTTCCCAGTGGCCCTGATTCCGGCGGGCTGGTTGTGAGTGGTGCTCCGATCGTAGCCCAGGGAATCCTCATGATAGGTGTCAGTGGGGGCGTCACCTATCGGGGCGGTTGCTTCATTGTCGGACTGGATGCGAAGACCGGTAAAGAACAGTGGCGTTTTCACACGATCGCGCAGCCTGGTCAGCCTGGCGCAGATAGTTGGAATGGGGCTCCTGTCGAGGAGCGCTTCGGCGGCGGGGTCTGGATGGGGGGCAGCTACGATCCCCAACTCGGCCTCGTCTACTTCGGGATTGGCAATACTTACGACACGGCGGTTCTGCTGGAACCCCGGCCCGAGACGTCAGCGGGCACTACCAATGACGGGCTCTACACAGACTCCACCGTTGCCCTGGATCCGCAAACCGGACGTCTGGTCTGGTATTACCAGCATCAGAAGAGGGATATCTGGGATCTGGACTGGGTGTTCGAGCAATCCCTGGTCAGCCTTCCGGTCAACGGTCACCCGCGGAAGTTGATCGTCACGGGAGGCAAGACCGCGCTATTCGACATCCTCGACGCCGCGACCGGTGCGTTCGTGTTCTCCAAGGATCTGGGTGTCCAGAACATTGTGACGGCGGTCGATGCGCGAACCGGTGCCAAGACCACCAATCCCGCGCTGGAGCCGGAGGCCGGCAAGGCGAAGCTCATGTGCCCCAACAGTATCGGGGCCCGCAACTGGCAAGCGACGGCGCTCGATCCGGACCAAGGCGTTCTGTTTGTTCCGATTCTCGAGAACTGCGCGGATTACACCTACTCGCCGGGCAGCGCCGCACAAACAGCCAAGGGTGGCATCGATATTCATTTCGGAGCGCGCGTTCCTCCCAACCACGATGGCAATTTCGGCCGCCTCGTGGCGTTGGATCTGCGCACGCGCCAGATTTTGTGGACCCATCGTCAACGGCTTCCGTTGGCCAGCTCGGCATTGGCTACGGGCGGAAGGCTCGTTTTCGTCGCCGATGTCGACCGCAATTTTTCTGCCTACGATGCCGCGACGGGCGAGGTTCTCTGGCAAGTCCGCTTGAGCGCTCCCGCCGAGTCCTTTCCCATCACCTATTCCGTCAAGGGCAAACAGTACGTCGCCGTCGTGGCTGGCGGCGGTAGCCCCATGGGAGCGGCCAGCCGTGCGTTCGTACCCGAGGTAGTCCCTCCGGCCGCCGGCGTGACGCTCACCGTTTTCGCGCAGCCCTGACGACATCTCCGTTGATTTGCAGGGCACCCCGGTCACGTTCAACTACACCGGGGTGGTCTCGGGCAACGAGATCAAGCTGCACACCGAAGTCATGGGGCAGCCGATCGAGTTTTCGGTCAAGAAGGCCGGCTGAGCGGCGTATCTGGGCGATGTCGTGGCGCTATCAGGCTTGGTGGCACATATTTTTGACGGCGCGATCGTCTCAAGACTTTGCACCAACGCGAAGCTGGCTGAGCACATCGTCGACAGCGTCGATAACCGCCTGCGGCTTTTCCTGGTCCTCCGCCATAGCCGGCGCCTGGGCAAGCACGACTTCACCGATGGAAAGTAGCAGGACGACCAGGGGAGCACGAAGTACGAAGGCGGACGTGAGAAGCCTTGGAACAAGGTCTCGGTGCATGTTCATTGTAAGACCGCTTTTCTTTGTAGGTTCGGGCTATTGCTGGATGCAAGTAGGGTCATGGTACGCGCGGATGGCGGCTTCGGAGGAGTGAAACTTGCCATTGGAATCTGCGAGGCGACGTTCGTCAGCTCAACAAATCAACGTGGAGCCGTTGCAGCCGGCCTAGAACGGGGTCCCATTTTCTCTTCGTCTCCCGGCGAACAAACCAGTACGTGAATCCGTATACCAAGCCGCAGGAGGCGAAAATAGCCATTCCCGAGGGATCCGGAACCAAGCTTCCGGTCCGCGCGTGGTGGGTACCGAGCAACGATATACCGTTGGCAATCAGCATCGGTAAGAGGAACCAGTAGCCCACTCGGTTCATTAGCCTGCGCTGTTTCTGCAGCTTCTCGAGCTCCATTTCGATGCGGGAGCGTAATGTCCAATCGTCTGATCGCGTCACGCTTCGGGCTCGAATCAGAGCAACGCTCATGACAGTCGTCGCGCCGATGAACGTTAGAACGCCGACTCGCGACAGCAAATCAACGCTCTCCTGGGTTAACCACCCGAAAATCAAATACAGCAGGGCACCTGTTGCGAGGGCGAAGATCATCCAGAAATCCCGAAACCGAACCTCCCGATCAATGTTCTTCAGGTCACTCACGATCGTTGTCATCCGCGGTCCCTCCACTCCGGCTGTTTGATCGATCTCTTGCTTCCACACCGCCTTCAAGTCGTCCAGTTTCATCGGGTCACCTCCCTCTCTCATTCCACATAGGCGTCATTGAATTTCTGTTTCATTCGATTGATGCGCACGTTGATCGCGTTGCCAGTGATGCCGAGGACCCCGCTGATTTCGTCAGCCGTGAGTCCGTCCATGTACATCATCAATATCGATGCATCGACATCGCCAAGCCGGCTCAGGAAGTCGGCGAGGATGTCTGCGGGACT
>Ga0068855_100002824_pt1 | contig 21384 bp, 22 predicted proteins | sample KBSCornC52_FD_66592 | JGI IMG/M metagenome (GOLD analysis project Ga0068855, IMG submission 66592) | Corn rhizosphere microbial communities from Kellogg Biological Station, Michigan, USA - KBS Corn C5-2 | ecosystem: Host-associated > Plants > Roots > Rhizosphere > Soil ...
GCGATTCGAGGTCGAGATTCATCCCTGGGTCGTGCACGGAGATTCGAGTTCGCTCGAACGCGCGGTCACCAACTTGCTCGACAACGCGGTGAAGTGGAGCCCGCCGAACGGACGCGTGTTCGTTCGCCTCCACGACGGGCGGCTGTACGTCGCGGACGAAGGTCCCGGCATCGCGGACGCCGACCTGCCACACGTCTTCGATCGGTTCTACCGCTCGACCGACGCACGTGCGATGCCCGGCTCGGGGCTCGGTCTGGCGATCGTCAAGCGAGCCGCCACCAACCATGCCGGTAGCGTGTCCGCAGGTCGTGCGGGTACCGGTGGAGCACTGATGGTGCTTACGTTGCCGGGTCGGCCAGCTGCCGAGTCGAGCTGGCTCGACGACCCAGCGATCTCCGAAGGTCCAGCAATTTCACAGCATGATGCGGGAGCCTCAGCGACATGACCGACGGCCACACGAACGACCGCCCAGATGGTGACCGGCCAGACGGTGACCGGCCAGACGGTGACCGGCCAGCCCAAGAGGCCCAGGAACCGTGGTGGGCGGTGCCGACGACCGGACCCGACACCAGTGCGCGGTCGAACGCATCGACGACGCCGGACGCCGCGCCGCCGCCGGCCGCTGCCTACGGCCAGCAGTCGCCTGACGGCGAGCAATCGCCTTACGGCCAGCAGGCCCCTTACGCTCAGCAGCCTGGCCACGACCAGGCGGCGTACGAACCGCGCCCTGTGTACGAGCCGCCACCGACCTACGAGCAGCCACCGACCTACGAGCCGCCCCTGACATATGGCCAGCCGCCTGCATTCGGCCAGCCACCGACCTATGGCCAGCCGCCTGTATTCGGCCAGCCGTCGGCAGAGCAGCAGGCGCAGCAGCCACCGAGCACGATTCCTTCACCGTGGCAAAGTGCCTACGGTCAACCGGCCGGTGGCGGCCGCCGAGCGGAAAAGCGCGGCCGAGGGTTGCCGTCGCTGCTGCTCGTGGCCGTGGTCGCCGCAGTGATCGGCGCGGCGGTCGGCAGTGGTTTCGTTGCGGCAGGCGACAACAACTCGAAGACCGGGTCGAGTGCTGGCGACACGACAAGCACGTCCGAACCGACGTCGACGACGAGCCTGCCGGCGGGATCGGTGGCATCCGTCGCGTCGGCGCTGCTGCCCTCGGTCGTATCGATCATCGTCACGGGACCGCAAGAGCAAGACGAAGGCACCGGCATCGTCTTGAGCAATGACGGGCAGATCGTCACGAACAATCATGTGGTCGAGGCTGCCGCGTCGTCCGGTGTGATCGCCGTGACCTTCAGCAACGGCCATACCGTCACCGCAAGCATCGTGGGGCGCGACCCGACGTCCGACCTCGCTGTCATCAAGGTGCAGGATCAAACCGACCTGCACCCAGCGCAGCTCGGCGATGATTCGTCGTTGGTAGTCGGCCAGCAGGTAGTCGCCGTAGGTTCGCCGCTGGGCCTGTCGAACACGGTGACGTCGGGCATCGTCAGTTCGCTGAATCGTCCGGTGTGCACGCAAAACTGCGGAGGGAGCGGCAGCGGCACGACACCGACCGTGCTTGACGCGATTCAGACCGACGCAGCGATCAACCCGGGTAACTCCGGCGGCCCGCTGGTCGACCTTGCCGGGCGCGTCGTCGGCATCAACTCCGCGATCGCCACACTTGACCAGCAGAGTCAAGACTCCCAGTCGGGCAACATCGGCGTCGGTTTCGCCATCCCGATCGACGACGCGAAGCGCATCATTTCCGAGTTGGAAACGACTGGGCACGCCGAGCACGCGTTGTTCGGCATCGGGGTCGCTGATTCCGTCGACGGCAAGCTGAATACCCCCAACGGCGCGAAGATTGTTTCGGTGACGAGCGGTGGAGCCGCCGACAAGGCTGGCCTCAAGGTCGGCGACATCGTCGTGAAATTCGGCAACCGCGCGTTGGTCGACGCCGACTCGCTGATCGCCGCGACGCACGCCGCGGTGCCGAACTCGACCGTGACGATCACCTACCTGCGAGGTGGGAAGCAGTCAAGCGTCCAGGTCACTCTCGGTTCTGCCAGCGGCGGATGAGGCCGTTTGCCAGTGGCTGATTTAGCCCTGCCGCTGGACGGCTTTGCTGATCGCTTCACCAGCGGCAACGACTGCGCGCGCATGCAGCCGGCCGGGATTGCGGGAAACCCGCTCGATCGGCCCTGAGACCGAAACTGCCGCGATCACGCGCCCGGTGGCTGAGCGCACCGGGGCTGACACCGACGCCACCCCGGGCTGGCGTTCAGCGACGCTCATCGCCCAACCCTGACGACGCACCTTGGCCAAGGTTTGCGCGCTGAACACGGCACCGGCTACGCCGCGATGCAGCCGGTCGGCGTCTTCCCACGCAAGCAGCACCTGTGCGGCCGAGCCCGCGGTCAACGGGAGCCGGGTGCCGATCGGAACCGTATTTCGCAACCCGGCGGGTAGCTCGGCTGCTGCTACGCACACCCGCACGTCACCCTGTCTGCGATATAGCTGGGTGCTCTCGCCGGTCGTGTCTCGCAGCCTGGCCAGCACGGGCGATGCAGCTGCGATTAGCCTGTCCTGTCCACCTGCGGTGGCAAGTTCGGCCAGCCGCGGACCGAGCACGAAACGGCCCTCGAGGTCGCGGCCTACCAGGCGGTGCCGTTCGAGTGCGACGGCGAGCCGATGAGCGGTCGGGCGGGGCAATCCGGTGAGGATGACGAGGCCTGCTAGCGACGCCGGGCCGCTCTCGAGAGCGGAAAGTATGGCTACTGACTTGTCGACGACGCCGACACCGCTAGACTCGTCCATGTACTGATACTGCCGTCTCAGTATCTGAAACACAAGCGGAGTCGACGAACGAGATGAGACGGCAACCCGCACATCGACAGCGAAGGGGCGTAGGCCATGGGCCGCACATTGGCCGAGAAGGTCTGGCAAGAACACGTCGTCCGGCACGCCGACGGCGAACCCGATCTGCTCTACATTGACCTTCATCTGATCCACGAGGTCACCAGCCCGCAGGCGTTCGACGGTTTGCGGCTAGCGGGCAGGCAGGTGCGTCGTCCTGATCTCACCATCGCGACCGAAGACCACAACGTGCCGACGCTTGACATCGACAAGCCGATCGCCGATCCGATCTCGCGCACGCAGATCGAGACGCTGCGCAAGAACTGCGCGGAGTTCGGCATCCGGCTGCATGCGATGGGTGATGCGTCGCAGGGCATTGTGCATGTCATAGGCCCGCAACTGGGTCTTACCCAGCCGGGCATGACGATCGTGTGTGGCGACTCGCACACCTCGACTCACGGTGCGTTCGGTGCGCTCGCCTTCGGCATCGGTACCAGTGAGGTCGAACACGTGCTCGCAACCCAAACGCTGCCGCAGTCCAAGCCGAAGACCATGGCGGTAACGGTGAATGGCACGTTGCCGGTCGGGGTCACCAGCAAAGACATCATTCTTGCTGTCATCGCAAAGATCGGCACCGGCGGCGGCCAGGGTTACGTCATCGAATACCGCGGCGATGCGATCCGGGCGTTGTCGATGGAAGCCCGCATGACGGTGTGCAACATGTCCATCGAGGCCGGTGCGCGCGCGGGAATGATCGCACCCGACGAGACGACCTTCGACTATTTGAAGGGCCGACCGAGCGCTCCGCAAGGTGCCGATTGGGATGCCGCTGTCGCGCACTGGCGCACGTTGGTCACTGACGACGACGCCGAGTTCGACACCGAAGTAGTGCTCGATGCCTCACAGTTGACGCCGTTCGTCACGTGGGGCACGAATCCTGGCCAGGGCGCACCGCTCGGCGGCAGCGTGCCCGACCCGGCGTCGATCGCCGATTCAGGTGAACGCGGAAGCGTCGAACGCGCCCTCGAATACATGGGCTTGGAGGCCGGCACCAAGTTGCGCGACATCAAGGTCGACACGGTGTTTCTCGGTTCGTGCACCAACGGGCGCATCGAGGATCTCCGCGCTGCAGCCCAGATCCTGAAGGGTCGCAAGGTCGCCGACTCTGTTCGGGTGCTGGTCGTCCCAGGCTCGATGGCCGTGAAGAAGCAGGCCGAATCCGAAGGGCTCGATCGCGTCTTCACCGAAGCCGGTGCCGAATGGCGCAGTGCAGGTTGTTCGATGTGTCTCGGCATGAACCCCGACCAGCTCGCGCCCGGCGAGCGCTCGGCTTCGACGTCGAACCGCAACTTCGAAGGCCGGCAAGGCAAAGGTGGGCGCACGCACCTCGTATCACCGCTCGTCGCCGCTGCGACGGCTGTTACCGGCCACCTGTCCGCGCCGTCCGATCTCGTCTGAAAGGACCTGCCCACCATGGAGAAGTTCACGACCCACACAGGCCGCGCTGTTCCGCTCCGGCGCAGCAATGTCGATACCGACCAGATCATTCCTGCCGTCTACCTGAAGCGGGTGACCCGCAACGGGTTCGAAGACGGGCTGTTCTCCGCGTGGCGGCAAGACCCTGACTTCGTGCTGAACCAGCCGCAGTATTCGGGCGCTGACATCCTCGTTGCGGGTCCCGACTTCGGCACCGGGTCGTCGCGCGAGCACGCGGTGTGGGCTTTGCAGAACTTCGGGTTCAAGGCAGTCATCTCGCCGCGGTTTGCCGACATCTTCCGGGGCAACTCGTTGAAGGGCGGCTTGCTCACTGTCTTGTTGCCAGAAACCGACGTCGAGGCGCTGTGGGAGGCCGTCGAAGCCGATCCCTCGACCCAAATCACGGTCGATCTGGTCGGACGACAGGTGCGATACGCCGACGTCGTCCTGCCTTTCACGATCGACGACTACACGCGCTGGCGGCTGCTCGAAGGGCTCGACGACATCGGTTTGACGTTGCGCCACGCCGAAGACGTTGAAAAATTTGAATCAACCCGGCCGTCGTGGAAACCGAGCACCCTGCCGGTCGCCGGCTAGCGGCCGCTCGGCGTCTCGGCCGCAGACACCTGTCCGGCTGGCTCGATGAAACCCTTTGAAATAAGGCAATTCGAGCCAACCGGACGGCGAAGAGCCCGCAGCCTGGCGTCGCGGATTTCGTTGCTCGGCAGGGCAGTCGGCCGGTTCGGAGTCGCCGATTCCGGGGTTTGCGCGGCGACACAAGGAAAATGTTGCTCGCCGGTCGTTGTCTTGCGAGCCTGTGGGGCCTAAGTTTCCCCCGAGTCGAGTATGGGCTCGACGACATCCTCCGGAGGGGCATGTGAACAAGGCGGAGCTAATCGACTCCATCGCCGGTCGCCTCGGCGACAAGCGCGCTGCGAGCGAGGCGGTTGAAGCCGTCATCGACACCATCACTCGAACCGTCGCCAGAGGCGAGAAGGTTGCCATCACTGGTTTCGGAATCTTCGAGAAGGTTGACCGGGCTGCTCGCATGGCGCGCAACCCAGCGACCGGTGCGAAGGTGAAGGTGAAGAAGACGTCGGTGCCGAAATTCCGGCCCGGCACGCAACTGAAGGCAGTTGTCAGCGGTGCCACGAAGTTGGCGCCGGCCAAGGCGCCAGCCAAGGCCGCACCAGCACGCGGCCGCGCCGCAGGCGTCAAGAAGGCGGCTGCGAAGAAGGCAGCACCGGCAAAGAAGGCCACTGCGAAGAAGGCCGCTGCCAAGAAGGCGCCGGCCAAGAAGGCCACCGCCAAGAAGGCAGCACCGGCACGGGCGGCCAAGAAGGCAACTGCGAAGAAGGCAGCACCAGCGAAGAAGGCCACGTCGGCACGCAAGTCGCCGGCGAAGGTCGGGGCACGCAAGACGGCGACCAAGCGCGCCGCGAAGCGGGCCTGAGTTCGGTAGAACTACCACAGTTCGATCACAGGGCCGGGATCCGTGCGGATCCCGGCCCTGTGCCATTCGCCGGTTCCTATAGGGGATGGGACACTGGTTGACCAGGAGCCTTGGGGCTCGTCAAGCTCGCGAAAGGAAGGTCGATCGGGTGCGTCCAGGTCAGCATCGGCGGCGTCCAGGTCAGCATCGGCGGTGGTTTTCGCTGCTCGCTATCGTCGTCAAGCCGTTCCTCTACGTGTTGACCCGTCACGACTGGCGTGGGCTCGACAATGTTCCACGTGACGGCGGCGTCATCATCGTCGCGAACCACGTCACGGTGATCGATCCGTTTACGCTCGCGCACACCTTCTACGACGGCACCCGACGCATCCCTTGCTATCTTGCGAAGTCGGAGTTGTTCAAGGTGCCGGTCGTCGGCCCGCTGTTGCGCAAGGGCGGGCAGATTCCGGTTCACCGGCGCACCCGTAACGCTGTGAACTCGCTGCGCGACGCCGAGGCGGCCCTTACCGCGGGCGAACTCGTCATCATCTACCCCGAGGGCACCTGCACGCGCGATCCCGACGGTTGGCCGATGGTCGGCAAGACCGGTGTCGCGCGCCTGGCCCTGGCGTGCGACGTACCGGTAATTCCGGTCGCGCACTGGGGCGCGCACCGGATCCTGGCGTACCACTCCAAGCGGCCGCATCTGTTTCCCCGCAAGCTGATCCGGGCGAACATCGGGCAGCCCGTCGACCTGTCGAAGTACCGTGGCGTCGAGCCCACGAACGAGGTATTGCGCGAGGTCACCGACCTGCTGATGACCCAGGTGAAGGAGTTGCTCGGCGAGATCCGGAACGAGGTTCCGCCCGCCGCTTTCTACGCGCCGATAGCCGCCGGTGCGGCACGAAGTGAAGCTGAGACGGGCGTCGGGTGACCCGCGCCGCGATCTTCGGGGCCGGCTCATGGGGCACGGCGTTCGGCATGGTGCTCGCCGACGCCGGAACCGCCACCACGTTATGCGCCCGCCGAGGCGACGTCGCCGATGCGATCAACACCAGGCATCAGAACCCTTGGTACCAAAGAGGTATCCCGCTACCCGACAGCCTCACTGCGACGATCGACGCTGTCGAGGCAGTTGACGGTGCCGACATTGTGGTGCTGGCCGTGCCTGCTCAAACGCTGCGCGAAAATCTCGCGTCGTGGGCACCGTTGTTTCCGCCCGACGCGTTGCTCGTGAGCCTGATCAAGGGTGTCGAACTCGGCACGACTAAGCGAATGAGCGAGGTTATTCGCGAGGTAGCCGACGTTCCCGAAGTGCGGGTTGCCGTCGTGAGCGGCCCTAACCTCGCGAGAGAAATCGCCGAACGCCAACCGAGCGCATCGGTTGTCGCCTGCACTGACCTCCGCAACGCCGAGCGGCTGCAAGCGGCCTGCCAGACGTCATACTTCCGCCCGTACACGAACACCGACGTGATCGGTTGTGAGCTTGCGGGCGCGGTGAAGAACGTGATCGCCGTTGCTGTCGGCATCGCGGACGGCATGGGTCTTGGCGACAACTCAAAAGCGTCGCTCGTCACCCGCGGACTCGCCGAGACCGCGCGGCTCGGGGTGGCCCTTGGGGCGGACCCGATGACGTTCGCGGGTTTGGCAGGCCTGGGTGATCTGGTCGCCACCTGTGCGAGCCCGCTGTCGCGAAACCACAGCGTCGGCGAGCATCTGGGTCGCGGTATGAGCGTCGAAGATGCGCTTGCCGCGACGACAACCACCGCAGAGGGCGTGAAGTCGTCGCAGTCGATTCTCGAACTCGCGCGCAAACACGACATCGAGGTTCCCATCACCGAGGTGGTCGTGTCCGTGCTCTATGAGCACATGCGCCCGCGTGAAGGTGTTGCCCGGCTCATGAGCCGGGCGGCGAAGCCCGAACGGCACGGCGGATAGGGTCACTGCTCGTGGGACAACCTGACGGGGCGGCAGCGTCGAGGCCGAGACTCGCTGTCGTGTTCGGTGGCCGCAGCACCGAACATGCAATCTCCTGCGTGACCGCGGGCAGCGTTCTCTCCGCGCTCAACCACGACCGCTACGACGTCGTCCCGATCGGCATCACCCGTGAAGGCCGTTGGGTGCTGACCTCCGACGATCCGTCGACGCTCGCGATCGAGAACGGTCGGCTGCCGGAGATTTCGTCGTCCGACTCAAGTGTTGTCGTCGCGGCAGATCCGACCCGGCGCGCGCTCGTCGTGCATGATTCGCAGTCGGTGCCCGAACTGCTGACGGGCGTCGACGTCGTGTTGCCGCTGCTGCACGGACCGTTCGGCGAAGACGGCACGATCCAGGGGCTTTTCGAGATGGCCGGGGTGCCCTACGTCGGGGCTGGAGTGCTCGCCTCCGCCGTCGCCATGGACAAGCACTACATGAAGCTCGTGCTGCTCGGCAGTGGTTTGCCAGACATCCCCCATGTCGTCGTGCGGCCGGGCGACTGGGATTCCGACCGATCGGCGGTCCGAGAATCGGTTGCCAGTCTCGGATTTCCGGTGTTCGTGAAGCCCTCGCGTGGCGGGTCGAGTATCGGGATAAGCAAGGTGCACAATCTCGGCGAACTCGACGATGCGATCGACTTGGCCCGTGAAAGCGACCCGAAGGTGATCATCGAGGCGATGATCGAGGGCCGTGAAATCGAAGTAGGAGTGCTCGAAGGACTCGACGGTAACCCGCCCGATGTCAGCGTTGCCGCCGAGATCGCGGTGCGCAAAGGCCACGAGTTCTACGACTTCGACGCGAAATATATCGACGGCGACACCGACATCACTGTGCCGGCACACCTACCGGCGGCGGTCTACGCCCGGATCCGCACTCTTGCAGTCGCTGCTTTCGAGGCGCTGTCATGCGAAGGGCTCGCGCGCGTTGATTTCTTCGTGACCGCTGACGAGAAGGTGCTTGTCAACGAGGTCAACACCATGCCGGGATTTACGCCGACGTCGGTGTTTCCCCGGGTATGGGCCGCAAGCGGGCTCGACTACGCCGCACTCGTCGACCGCCTCGTACAGACGGCGTTGCGCCGCGGCGTCGGGCTGCGCTGAGCCGGTGTCAGTAACGCACTAGTGACACGACCAGCCGTCGAACGGCACCAACGGACGAGCTCGTTGCCGAGCGACTAGCCGTACTCCTGCCAGCGGCGAACCGCGTCACCGAGGTAGGCGTCGTATCGCTCATTGACCAGCGCGACCGTGAGTGCCGGCGCGCCGAGGGCGTGCAATGCGTTCAGGCCCGAGACCGCAGGAGACTGTCCGCCTGGGAACATGTCGAGGCAGTCGATGAGGTCCCAGTAGGCCTGGCGTCGCTGGTCGGTCGCGAAGGCACCCCCGAACCGTGACGCTGCCTCGAGGCCGTGGGTGATCGCGAGGTTGACCTTGCAGTGCGCCACATCGATCTCAGGCGGCCCGGCACAGGCATTCGGCCAGTCGACGATGCCTGACACCGAAGCGCCGTCGACGAGCACATTGCCCGGGTGGTAGTCGCGGTGGATGAAAGACGCGGGACCCCCGGGCGCGGGTTGCGCGCAAATATCGATCGCGTGCTGCCAGGTCGCGGGTATCGACGTCCCCATTGGTACCGCGCGCTGAACAGGCGACAGGTACGGGCGAAACGGCGGCAGGTCAGCAGGGGGAGCCATCGCGTGTAGCGGGCGGATCGCGTCGGCGAGCATTCTCAGCCGGGCGGGGGAGGCGTCGGAGAAGTCGGCGCGTCCCGTCAGGTGGCTCATCAGGACCGCTGGGCGCCCGCAGAACTCGCCGGCTTCGTCGACCGCTATCAGGCTAGGGGCGCTGACTGGCGAGCCGCTCAGTGCCTGCAGGATGTGCGCCTCACGAGTGGCGAGATCGGGCTCGAGCGCTAGCCACTCGTCGTTGGTATGCAGCCTCAGCACAAGGTGCGGGCCGCTGTCGAAGCGCAGCAGGTGTACCCGTGACGAGGTTGTCCCGGGCAAGTCGGCTGCCCCGACCAGCATTGCGCCTGTGACATCGCAGACCCAGCGCCGTGCTGCCTCGGGCAGCACCGATCGCACGCCCGGGTCGGGCATCGGCTGCCGCCCAGAAGCATCGAAGAGCATCTACAGATGGACGACGGGGCAGGTAAGCGTGCGGGTGATTCCCTCGACGCCTTGCACCTGCGCGACGACCATGCGGCCCATCTCGTCGATATCACGCGCCTCTGCGCGCACGATGACGTCGTAGGGCCCCGTGACGTCTTCTGAGAGCGTGACGCCCTTCATGCCTGAGATCTCACGTGCTACCGCGGCTGCCTTGCCGACCTCGGTCTGGATAAGGATGTAGGCCTGCACCATGGCGCGTCCCTTCCGAGGGTGGACCCATCAAGTACGTGGATGTCCAACAATGTCGTTGACACCGTAGCAAGTCGAGTCCGGAGGTGGATCATCAGCGTCGGTGAACTCGGCGAGTTCGGGCTCATTGCTCGGGTCACCGCTCGGCTTCCCCTCGGCAATTGGACCGCGGTCGGGCCCGGCGACGACGCCGCGGTGGTCACTGCCGCCGATGGCCGGGTGGTCGCGACGACCGACCTGCTGGTCGACGGGCGGCATTTCCGCCGCGACTGGTCGACCGCCTACGACGTCGGCCGCAAGGCGGCCGCCCAAAACCTCGCCGACATCGCGGCGATGGGTGCGGTTCCGACCGCACTGCTCGTCGGCCTCGCCACCCCGCCGGATCTTTTGGCGTTTTGGGCGGAACGCTTCGCCGACGGCCTGCGCGACGAGTGCGACCTGGTCGGCGCGGGCGTTGTCGGTGGTGACGTCGTTCGCAGCGACGTGTTGTTGCTTGCCGTCACCGCTTTGGGAGACCTACAGGGACGCGCGCCGGTGTTGCGATCGGGTGCAAAGGTCGGCGACGTCGTAGCCGTTGCCGGTCGGCTCGGTTGGTCGGGAGCCGGACTTGCCGCTCTACGCAAAGGTTTTCGGACCCCGCGTGTGGTCGTCGATGCGCACCGGCGCCCAGAGCCTCCGTATGCGGCCGGGCCAGCGGCGTCGATCGCCGGAGCCACCTCGATGATCGACGTCAGCGATGGTCTGGTGGCCGACCTGGGTCATGTCGCAGTCGCAAGCGGAGTGCGCATCGAGATCGCCCGCTCAGCCTTCGAGGTTGCCGAGCCGGTGGCCGAGGTGGCGTCGGCCTTGGGTGTCGACCCGCTCGACTGGGTTCTCGGTAGCGGTGAAGACCACGCCCTGGCAGCCACGTTTCCGTCGTCCGACGTCGTACCGCGCGGTTGGCGCGTCGTCGGAAAGGTGGCGGCGGCGCTGCCAGACGGTGCCGTGCTCGTCGACGGAAGCCCTTACACCACAGGCGGTTTCGACCACTTCGCCTGACGGACGACGAAAAGCCACGTGGCCGTAACGGTGACCCGCGTTCGGTATTAGCGTTCGCGCGGCTTTTCGACGTCCTGCAAAAGAACGTGCGGCACTGGTCTCGGACCCGAAGCTTGACTGGAAGACGCCTTTCGCCACCACACCGGTAGCGGTCTGGGCGACGACGAGAAGGGAGGGTTGCGTAGTGTCCGCACCGCCCGTCGCACCGCCCGCCACCTGGCCTGAAACGCCGGTAACACACGGAGTGGTAGGGCTTTCTCGCGCATCACCACGTTGTGCATCGTCGAGCTGCAGAAGTTGAGCCAGGACCGAAACCCTGAAACGGCGATCCTGTGTGCACGTGTCGATGAGAAGCGCGAGGATGGCTCCGTGGGCGTGCGGCTAGATCTTGAGCAGGCTCGGTCCGACAATGTGGTGTTCGGGTTGTCGCCACTGGCCGAGCTGGGCGCAGCATTGCACGTTTTGGCCGAACCGGAGCACCACCTCGTCGAGGCCGAGTGGGTGGCGAACACCCGCGCGGTCATCGAACCCAAGCTCGCACGCCGTTGCGTGGAGTTGTCGGCTCTTTGGGGTTCTTACCGGCTTCGCCTGCTGTTCCCCCTGTCACTAGCGCCGTCGAAATCCTTAGACGACGAGCTGAACGCGATCTCGACGCTTGCTCTGGACAACTTCGTCGAGCTGACCGCTTTCGCGGTTCGAGGCGGCAACTCTGGTGAGAGCCTTCGGTCAGTTGCCTCCGACGTCAAGGTTCAGGGACGTGTGATCGATCGGGCGAGAAGGCGGGGCCGCGGAGCCGAGACGATAGCCGAACAACTGTTTGCCGATCCTGACGGCTTTCGCTGCGACTTTGTCCAGTTCCTGCGGGACGTCGGGTTGGTGGCGCTCGATCCTGTGTGGCAACAGCGTTCGGCTGTGCTCGCACGCGACGCATCCGCGCGTCGCGACTTGGCAGCCGCGAAGGGCACCGTGCACGCCTTGCAGTCGTTGTCGGGCTCGATCGGTGCTGGCGACTCGGCGTCGTCATTGGTTATCGACAAGATTCACCACGGTCTTGTCGACGTAGGACGGCAGCCGTTGCTGGTCGTGCCGACCTCTTTTGGTTGGCCGCATCTGCTGGTGAAGCACGAGCGCGGGATGCCCGCCGTACTTCAGTACCCGGTCCGCGCAGACGTGCGTGCGGATTCGACGAGTTTGGCGTTGCTGCAGCTTCGCCTTTCGGTACTCGCCGATCCGATGCGCTTGCGCGTCTGCCGAGCCGTGGCGAGAGAGCCACGAACCACTGCCGATCTCGCAGAAGCTTGGGGTATCAGCAGTTCGCAGGTGTCGCGCCATCTGCGCGCGCTTCGCGAGGCAGGGCTCGTAACGACCGTTCGCAACGGCCGCTTTGTCAGTTACCAGCTCGATGCCACCGCACTGGCCAGGCTCGGTGCCGACCTGATTGTCGCCCTACTGCGCTGACGCCGCCGGTCGTACTGTGCCGCAGCCATCGGGAGTGACCTCGATCGCGGTTCCGAATCGTGCGCTGAGTCTGTCGAGGCGGCCCAATATCGCCTGCGCCGTTGCAGGCTCAGCAATGGCCGGCGAGCCGTCGCTGCCGTCGCTCGGGTCTCGTTCGGGGTGGCAACCGTGGATGAGTGGGTGCAGCCGTACCTGGTCGATGCCGCCGCCGCTACTGATTTCTGCGTCGACTACTACGCTCTCCCACGCCGTTGTGTCGTAGCATTCAGGCTTTCGGGTGTGGAAGACGAGGCTGCCGAGACCGTAGAGGATCAGCCGCCCGCGATAGAGCTCGATTCCTTGCATCGCAGGGGTTCCGTGGCCGAATACCACGGAAGCGCCGTCGTCGATGCAGCGTCGCGCCAAATCCTCAACCCACGAAGGCGTCGATTCGGCAGGGCTCGACCAGTAGTGGTTGTGCAGGTAAACGATGACGATCTCGGCGTAGCGCGCGGATGCGCGAACGCTCCGAAGCAGGGTCGAAACGTCGCTGGGGTCGGGTGTTTGCCATGCCTGTGTGGCGGCGGGTTCGGGCATTCTCAGGCGGTTGACGCCGGCACGCGCAGCCGAGCTTTCTGTGGCGTCGAGGGCATGAGCTCCGGTCGGATTCTGGGCGGCGACCACGGCGTGTAACGCCACCGTTGTGCTGCCCATCATCGCTACCCCGGGAATGGCCGCGGTTGCAGCGTCGCGACCTGTTCCGGCCGTGATCATTCCGCGGCGTTTGGTGGCCTCGAGGGCTGCGACGATACCGGCAGGCCCGAGATCGAAGGCGTGGTTCGACGCGAGCGCAACGCCCTGGAATCCGAACCACGCGAGGGTGTCGAGCACTTGCTCGCCAGCGGTGTGACTCGTGGTCTCGCGCACCGGCCGGCCTTCTGGCGTCTCGATCGCTACTTCGAGATTCGTGATCGCTAGGTCGGCGGCACGGATCAGTTCACGTACGTGTTGCGATCCGGCCGACGGCACCAGGTGTAGTGGTCGCTCGATCAACGACTGGCCCGTCAGCACGAGTCGAAACGACTGGTCTCCTGTCACAAGACTTGGGACAGGAATGACCGCAACCGGTCACTGCGCGGCCGCTCGAAGACGGCTGAGGGGGGCCCTTGCTCGATGAGCACGCCCTCGTCGAGGAACGCGACGTGATCGGCCACTTCGCGCGCGAAGCCCATCTCATGAGTGACGACGACCATCGTCATGTCGCGCAGTGCGAGCTGCCGCATGATGTCGAGCACTCCCTTCACGAGTTCGGGGTCGAGCGCGCTCGTCGGCTCGTCGAACAGCATGACTTTGGGTTCCATTGCGAGCGACCTCGCGATGGCAACTCGTTGTTGCTGGCCGCCGGAGAGTTGTCCTGGCCGATGTTTCACGTATGCCGTGAGGCCGACGTCGGCCAGCTTTGCGCGGGCGATTTCTTCGGCGTCCACCTTGTTGAAACCTCTGACCTCCCGCAGCGCGAGCGTGATGTTGCGCAGTACCGTCATATGCGGAAACAGGTTGAACTGCTGGAAGACCATGCCGATATGGCTGCGTACCGTGTCGATGTCGACGTCACGGCCGGTGATGTCGAGGCCGTCGAGGATGACGCTGCCCGAGGTTGGCTGCTCGAGCAGATTCATGCACCGCAGCAGGGTTGACTTTCCCGATCCGCTCGCGCCGATCAGGCAGACGGTCTTGCCGCGGTCGACCTGGAGGTTGACTCCTCGAAGCACTGTGTGCTCGCCGAACCTCTTCCAAAGATCGACCACCGCGACCGCCGGAACCTCTACCGAAGTTTCGAGACTCACACTCATCGACCCTCCTGAGTGCCGAGAAGCTGCAGCGACGGCGCCGCCGCTGTAGCGCCGTCGGCAAGGCGAACTGCGCCGCCCTCTCGCATTCGCCGGTCGAGCAGGTTCACCGTATGCGTTAGCGGGATGGTGATCGCGAGATAGACCAGGCCCGCTGCCGTCAATGCCGACAGGTTTCCTGTCTGGAACGTGGTGTCTTTTGCGATGCTGAACAGCTCACGCTGGCTTGCCAACAATCCCAACAGGTAGACGAGGCTTGAGTCCTTCACCATCGCGACGAATTGATTGGTCAGCGCCGGCAGCACGCGACGCACGCCTTGGGGCACGATGACGCGCCGCATCGCGCCGAGGTATGACAATCCGAGGCTTCGGGCCGCTTCCATCTGGCCACGATCGACGCTTTGAATTCCTGACCTGAAGATCTCACTCATGTACGCGCCCGACACCAGTGCGAGTGCGAGAATCGCGTACGGGTAGGAGTTGCGCCCGAAGACGCGCAGCCCGGCAATCGGCAGACCAAGGCCGATCATCATCACCGTGACGATGATCGGAAGTCCTCGGAAGATGTCGACATACACCCGCGCCGGTGCACGCAGGTACCACCTGCGCGACACCAGGAACGTGGCCAGGGTCATGCCGATCGTCGTCCCGAATACGATCGCCAGCGCTGAAATCTCCAGCGTGTTCAGCAGTCCGTCGCTAAGTAGTGACGGGAACACGTCGGCAATCTGATGCAGGTCGAAGAACGTGTGGAAGAAGTTGTGCAGCCCTGTGGGCACACTTCACCTCCGCTGAAGGAAACGTAGCCGTGACACTAGCCCGCGCTGCTTGAGCTGGCAGCGCCGCCCGCGAGCACCGGATGTTCTGACACGAGCTTGGGCGGAAGCGGCTGACCGACGAACCACTGCTTGTAAATCTTTGTGTACGTGCCGTCAGCCATCATCGCGTCGAGTTCGGCATTCACGCCTGCGACCAGTGAAGGGTCATCGAGCGACATCGGGAATCCGTTCGGAGTCGAGGTCTGGATGCTCGCGACCAACGTGAGATCGGAGTACTGCTGCAGGTAGTTGATCGTGTCGGGGCCGCCCACGAAGAACGAGTCGACCTGCCCGCCTTCGAGCGCCGCGATCGCCTGGGGTTGTGCCTCGTAGCGCTTGATCTGCGCCTTCGGATAGTGCTGCTGTGCGTACGTGTCCTGTGCGCTGCCGCTCACGAGCGCGATGACTTTGCCCGCGAAGTCGGTGTCGGGCGCGAGGTTCGCCGACTTCTTCGCGATGATCCCGTAGTAGCCGTAGTAGTACGGCTCGCTGAAGGCCATCACCTTCTGGCGTTCCGGCTTGATCGACAGGCCGACCGCCGCGACGTCGTACTGCTTGGCGGGCACGCCGGCGAGGAGTCCGTCAAGCGAGACCGTCGTGTACGACGGCTGCAGGTTGAGACGCTTCGCGATTTCGTTCATCAGGTCGATCGAGAAACCGACTTCCTTGCCGTCCTTGATGAAATCGAACGGGAACTGGTCGCTTTGCACCGCTACCGCGAGCTTGCCGTCAGAGATCGTCTTGACCGCCGGCGCCGACGGCGCGGCACTTGAGTTGGACGACGCATCCGCGCTGGTCGTGTTACTCGACGGCGTTGTCGCCGCGTCGGATGTCGAGTTCCCGCCTGAACTCGAGCAGGCTGCCGACACCAGCAGCGCTGAGGTGACGGCGATGGCCCCGCCGATGCGGGCACCGCGGTGCAGCGGCTGCTCAGGCGCGTTCGCCGGGCCGCGAGTTTGTGAAAGGAACCAACTCATCTTTTTTCCTTGTCTGGGTGGGACGCGGGGACGGGACAGGTTTGGCGGTCGAGATGTTGCGGGTCAAGCGGGCACGGCCGGGCCGGGAATGCTGGGTTGGCTGGCCGTTTCGTGTTCATGGCGGGCATTAGCAAGAAACTCGCCGTCCGTGAGCAGGTCGCGAACGACCCCGGCGAGGGCAAGTGCCATGCGTTCCGCCATGTCGTGCGCGTGCGGCGACGCCGCCGCCTCGCGAAATAAAGCGGAATGCCCTGGTGTGCCGCGCTCGGCGATCTGGATGTAGGGGTGGATCGTCGGCGTTCTCATGCTCACGTTACCGATGTCTGATGAGCCTGCCGGATTGTCTTCGTGGGTCTCTTCAACTGCGACGCCGGCTACGTCGAGATGGCGTGCGAGGTTAGCAGCCATTGCCAGATTGTTGCGCCGCTCGCTGTACATGGGCGCCGTGTGCACCAGTGTGTGTTGGGTGCCGGTCGCCATCGCGGCCCCGCGGGCGCACGCCTCGAAGCGTTCGAGCAGATCGACTGTCGAAGCTGTCGTCGTGTCGCGCACGTAGAACTCGGCGCTGGTGAAGTCGGGAATAACGTTCGGTGCTTTGCCACCCTCCCGGATCACACCATGGATGCGAGCGCGATCAGGTATGTGCTGGCGTAGCCCGTCGAGTGCGACGAATAGCTGGATCATCGCTGCCAAGGCATTGCGCCCATCTGCGGGATTCTTGGCGGCATGGGCGGCGATTCCGTGAAACTCGACACGCACGTGCGCTGCAGCCAAAGCGCGTCGTACCACGAGGGTTCGGTCGGCCGGGTGGAACATCAGCGCGGCGTCCACCCCGTCAAAAACCCCTGCGTCGAGCAGCTTGATCTTTCCGCCACCACCTTCTTCGCCCGGGGTGCCGATCACGGCCAGGGTCCCCGCATGGCCAGGCACGATGCGGCGTAATTGGGACGCCGCAAGCACCGCGCCGGCGCCGATCAGATTGTGCCCGCACCCGTGCCCGATGCCCGGTAGCGCGTCGTACTCGGCGAGCAAAGCGATCACTGGGCCACGATTGCGTGATCTTGCGTCGATCGCCGCTCCCGACGTCGCAACGAATGCGGTGTCGAGCCCGCCGACTCCGCGCTGAACGGCGAATCCTTCGTCGGCGAGCCAATCGGTGAGCAGGGCTGCGGCCCGATGTTCGCGGAAGGCGGTCTCGGGATTCGCATGGATCTCCGCACTCGTGATGCGGAATCGTTCGGCGATCTCGTTGATCACCGGCTCTGCTGTCGCCGGTTGGGCCATCGTCGGTGACTCCTCCTCGTGCGGATGCCCGAGTGCGTCGGGCTTCCCTCGGGTGCCCCAAGGGTGCACGGAGGCCTTCGCCGCGTCACGACCATTGACACGGTGAGGTCAATTGAGGAGCAGTCGGTCAGCGAAGGCTGCTGAGCGTTACCGTCTAGTGCGCGGGCGCGCGGTGATGGATGAATAGTTCCTGTCGCGCCACCGCGTGGTGGTCTGGCAGTGGCAGTTCGTACCGAACTTCGCGCTGGTGGTCGCCGAACTGGCGGTCTGCGTTGTAGACCTTGTTGAACCGCCACAACATGCGGGTGAAGTTCGACTGCCCGTGCATCAGTTGCTTCGCCATGATCCCGAGCGCTCCGCGCGCTGCGGTGAAGCTGAGGTGCTTGCGGTTGATCACGGATTGGGTTTTCACAAGTTCGCCGTAAAACGCGTCGAGCGGCAAGCGGGTTGGTAGTACGGCGTGCTGGATGTCGAAGAGCCGGTAATCGCGTGTCGTCAGGTCGCGGGCTTCGGTGTGCCAGATTTCCGTTCCCGGATAGGGCGTTTTGACGGTCAGATGCACGATTTCGGGTACCGACAGCGCGAATGCCCGCACCCGTTGGAACTGGGCGACATCCCAATCGGGATCGACGATGAGATTGATGGCGACGCTTATCCCGAGCCCTCGCGCGCATTCGAGCGCACGCATGTTGTCGTCTTGGCTGACCCGCTTGCGGAACAGGTCGAGCCCTTCCTCGTCGAGGGCCTCCATGCCGAGAAACATGTAATTCAGACCAAGCCGCACCCAACGCTGAAAAACCTCGGTGTTGCGCAACAGCACGTCGGCACGGGTTTCGAGGTAATACTCCTTGTGAATTTTTCGCCGCTCGAGTTCGGCCGCGATCGCATCGCCGTGCTCTGGTTTGATGAACGCCACGTCGTCGACGATGAACACGTTCGGTTCGGCGATGCGGGCGAGTTCTTCGGCCGCGATCTCGGGTGAGATCTTGCGATAGGAGCGGCCATAGAACGTCCACGCCGAGCAGAACGAGCAGTCCCACGGGCAGCCGCGAGTGAACTCAATCGATGCGCTGGGGTCGAGAACGCCGATGAAGTACCTGCTGCGGCGTCGCATCAGGTCGCGCGCCGGCCGATAGTGGTCGAGCGTGTCGACCATTTGCGGCGCCGCACCCATGCCGTCATGTGTGACGATGCCGGGTACGTCTTGCAGCCCGCCGTCCTGAACAGCCGCCAACAGCGCAACAATCGCGGGCTCGCCCTCTCCGCGTAGCACCGCATCGAGGCCGCCCTCGGCCTGTTCCAGTACGTGGCTGGCGATGAACGAGACCGAATGCCCTCCGGCAAAGACGAACCGCTGTGGGCGCGCTTGCTTGATCTCGCGCGCGAGATCGATCACCTCAGGCACGTTCGCGAGATAGTTCAAGCTGAACCCGACGGCGTCGGGATCGAACTCGGCGATCGCGCGGCGCAAATCGGCGGCCGAGAACACTTGAAGATCGACAATCCGGACGTCGTGCCCGGCATCTCGTGCTGCTGCTGCGACTGTTTCGAGCCCGAGAGGTTCCAGCCGCAAGAAGATCTCGGAGTACAGCAGGCAGCTGGGATGGACGAGTAGCAGTTTCATCGGCGGCCCTGGCCTTTCGTACGGACGGCGCGAGGGATCGCAAAGGCCTGCGATGCCGTGCCGCTTCCCGATTAGGCCGGGGCTATGTGCGACGGCTGATGAAACTTTGGTGACGACTCGAGCCGCGGTGGTCGGCACCCCCGAGGTGGTGCCCGGGCTCAGCTCGCGACCGTGAGCATGGCAACCACGGGCGCGATGACGAAGATGCCGATCACGAACACCAGCCCGATGAAAGCCCGGCGAACCTTCGGCTCCCGCCATCTCGGGCCGACGACGTCGCTGAACTCTTCGCCGTCGACAGCGGCGCCGCGGGCGGCGTCAGCAGCGCTGTTGGTGACGGGCTCGGGGTTCACGCATCGAGTATCGCCTGCCCAGCAGGTGTAAGCGACAGGTCGGCGTACGAGAGACTGGACGATATGACGCCGCCGACGCCGCCCCGGGTGCTCACCATCGCCGGTTCCGACTCCAGTGGCGGAGCGGGCATTCAGGCCGACCTCAAGACGATGCTGGCGTGTGGCGTACACGGCATGAGCGTCATCACGGCAGTCACGGCGCAGAATTCGGTCGGCGTACAGGGTTATTGGCCGTTGCCTGCAACCGCCGTCACAGCACAGCTCGATTCGGTGCTCGGTGACATCGGCGTCGATGCGATCAAGACAGGCATGCTTGCGTCGTCCGAGCTGGTGTCTTTGGTGGCGACGCGGCTGCACGACGTCGATGTGCCCGTTGTAGTCGACCCGGTCGGCGTGTCGAAGCACGGCGACTCCCTGCTGGCGGCCGATGCGCTCGCCGCCGTGCGCAACGAGCTGTTGCCGGTCGCCACGGTGGTCACGCCCAACCTGTACGAGGTTGCGCAGCTCACCGGCATCGAGGTCGACGACGAAGCCGGCCTACTCGACGCGGCGAAGGCGGTGCACGCACTCGGACCTCGTTGGGTGCTGGTGAAAGGTGGGCACCTACACGGCGACGCTGTCGATCTGTTGTTCGACGGCGATCAGGCGAGCGAGTTTCGCAGTGCGCGGTTCGACAACCGGCACACCCACGGGACCGGCTGCACCCTGGCCAGCGCCATCGCCAGCTATCTCGCGCAGGGCCTCGCGATGCCCGGAGCGGTCGCCGCGGCGAAGCGTTATGTCAGCGGCGCCATAGAGCATGGGTTCGCATTGGGGTCAGGCATTGGCCCGGTAGATCACGGGTGGCAGCAGCGATCATGAGCGACGTCGATTTCACCATCACCAGCTACGACGCGCCCGCCGCCGTCGAGCTGGTCGCCGAGCTGCAGGCTGATCTCGCGGTCAGGTACGGCAGCGGTGACGAGACCCCGGTCGAGCCCGCCGAGTTCGCGTTCCCCGTCGGCATTTTCTTGATCGGGTCGGACGGCGAAAACGCGCTCGCCTGCGGGGGAATTCGGCTGACCACACCGGGCGTGGCCGAGTTGAAGCGCATGTACGTGCGGCCGTCGGCTCGGCGGCAGGGCATTGCCCGGTTGCTGCTTGCCCGGCTCGAAGACGAGGCGCGCGCGTTGGGTGCGGCTCAACTACGACTGGAAACCGGATTGGGCCAGCCCGAAGCGGTGGCGATGTATCGGTCGGCCGGTTACGACGACACCGAGCCGTTCGGCCATTACGCCGATACGCCGGGCTCGGTGCACCTCGCGAAACGGCTGTGACAGCCGCCTGTCGAATGGCGCTAGCGGGTGACCTTGCCAGCCTTGATGCATGAGGCGCACACGTTGAGACGCTTGCGGGTGCCACGGCCGACGATCGCGCGCACGGTCTGGATGTTGGGGTTCCAGCGGCGGCGGGTGCGCCGGTGGGAGTGGGACACGGACATGCCGAAGCCCGGACCCTTGCCGCAGACGTCGCAGACAGCAGCCACGGGAGACACTCCAAGATCATCAGACGGAACGCGAGCGCACGGCGCTCACTGGGCAACCGCACGAGACTATCTGACGGGCCACTGGTCACGCCAACCGGCCTGTGCGCGCCTTGCGGACACGCAGCCTGACACCCGGCCCGGCTAACCTGCGCCGGGTAGGGCCCGCGGATGACCCGGGCTTCACTAACCTCGTTAGTTCAGGATCGACCGGGAAGGGACGCACGGGTGCTGGAGGCTCTCGACGCCGAGGCGGTGCTCCGCTGGTACCAGTGGGGTCTCGCGGCGCTCGACGGCAGCCGCGACGAGATCAACTCGCTGAACGTGTTCCCGGTGCCCGACGCTGACACGGGCACCAACCTGCATCTCACGCTCGAAAGTGCAGTCAAGCCG
>Ga0068855_100002825_pt1 | contig 21377 bp, 17 predicted proteins | sample KBSCornC52_FD_66592 | JGI IMG/M metagenome (GOLD analysis project Ga0068855, IMG submission 66592) | Corn rhizosphere microbial communities from Kellogg Biological Station, Michigan, USA - KBS Corn C5-2 | ecosystem: Host-associated > Plants > Roots > Rhizosphere > Soil ...
GGCCCCAACATTTGCCATAAGGGGGCCCGCTCCGGTCGCCAAGAAAGGCAGAGCGGTCAAAATTCACGGTTACGTCACGGCAGTTCAATCGCCGACTGAATTTGAAATCGACGAATATCGAATCAGCAAAAATTCCTCTGTCGTGCTCGAATTGGAAAAGTCCGAAGATCCCGACGAGGCGACAACGTTCAACGCAGATGAGATCCATGTTGGGACCGAGATGGAGATTCGAGGCGACCTTGATCCAGCCACCAATCAGCTCACAGCCAACAGCATCAAGATCAATCTCGATGAGCACCGACGAGTAAAACGTACGGCATTGTTGGAAGTCACGCCAAACTTCAAGCGGGTTGGCAATGTGTGGGAAGGGCAACTACATGTGGATGGCCAGAGCGTGATTGTGAATGAAAGCACTGCTGTCACCATCAAGCCAAACAACGCGCAAAAAAAGGCGGCTAAGATTTCCGCGAAGGTCACGCAGAGGCCCAAGGATTCTGAAGCAGAGATCGAAGATGGCGACGAGTTGGGAGTCGCCCTCAATCGAATGGACCAGATCCGAGGAAACACATTCGTGAGCTACGAGGGAATCCGCCAGAAGGACGGCACCATCTTGGCCCGCAAGGTTGAGTTTACGGAGAATGAACTGACATCGGGGGAAGCACGCCTTTGGAAAACGCTCAAGCCAAAAGTGAAGCAACCAAGTTTGGCGGGCGGTAAACCGGGCGAACTCAGCATCCAGCAAGTCGGAAAGTTCAAGCTGGTTCCAAACGCTGAAGTGCAAGCTTACGTGCGTCAGCTCGGAATGTCACTTGTGCCGAGATTCCAGCGCGATATGCCATCGGGCGATCCGCAGAAGATTGACTTTCAGTTTTTTGTGGTCGAGCAAAAGGTACCAAATGCCTTTGCGTTGCCGAATGGAATTGTAATCGTGAACTCGGGGATAATCACCATGCTCGAGAATGAAGCACAGCTGGCCGCGGTGCTCGGCCACGAAATCTCGCATGCCACTGAAGAACATACCTATCGGCAACAGCAGTATCACAAGAAATCGTTGATGGCTCTCCGAATAGGCGGTGCAGTCGGAGCTGCCTACGGCGGACGCGCTATCGCCGATCTCGCGAACCTAACCGAGGCCGCGATTCGAAACGGGTATAACCGATCGCTGGAGAACCAAGCTGACCGAGTCGGCATGGAGTACATGCAAACAGCAGGCTACGATCCACGAGAGGCAGCGCGAGTGTGGAAGGTCATGGCTCTGAAGAATGGCGATCACCCAACGAATTTGTTCTGGAGCAACCATGACAACCATACGACGCGCCGCAGCTACCTCATGGCTGAACTTAAGAACAACTACTCCAATGCCGATTTCGCCTCCTACAAGCGGGATACGGAAGAGTTCGCGGCGACCGTGAGTTCTCTAAATACCCTTTATGCACCAAAGGCGAATAGGAACAAGGCCAAGTAGCTGGCAGCGGCCGGTTTATCCGTGCCCGATGGCGGAGACCGCCCATTGCGGATCGTGACCGGGCTCGCAGGAGGCAGCTAATGTTGAGAATTGCGGTTCTGTTGATGGTCGTTGGATCTGTATGCTTCGGCCAGTTTGATCCCGAAGGGGCACACGTCAATCTGTATTTTCCGCACTTGGCCGACGGAGGGACGGTGGCACAACAGTGGCAGACCTCCTTCGTCTTCGTCAATCCTCATCCCTCGCTCACCGCGCACGTAGCATTGGGTACGTACGGAGACAGCGGCCAGCCGCTCAGTTTGAATCTGGGGTACGGAGCGAGCGTTCAATCCTTCACGATTCCGCCCCAGGGTTCTAAGACACTCCGGAGCGCGATCGCCTCTGCCACCACCATAACGGGATACGCGCTTGCGGCATCGGACCTTCCGCTTCAAGGAACAGTACTCTTTCGGGCCATCGCAAACGGCGTTCCACAGGTAGAAGTCTCGGCCGCCGCGACTCTTCCATCGCCCTACTACTACTCACCGGCTACTCGTGATCTGGGAGTCGCGCTGGTGAACATCTACAGCGTGAACAAGAGCTTTCAAATAAGCGCTGTGGCTGCGAACGGGACCTCTGTCGGCAGCGCTACGGTCAGTCTTGGACCCCTCGCGCACAAGTCTTTCAATCTGCCGCAACTGATCCCCAGCCTGCCCGCCAGTTTCAGCGGTTCAATCCAGATCTCCCCGACTAGCAATCTGACGGATCAGTTTCTCGCGTGGACGCTGAACTCGGACAGAAGTCTGATCGCGACGCTTCCGCCAGGTCGGCTAGCCTGGCCCATTTCCCATTACGACCGAATCTCCCTGGTTTACAGAAAGCTACTGGCGGCGGCTCCAACTACTTTGGCGGGTCTCGGGATAACCGGCGCGAGCCTGACCGACTTCGCAACAGTCACACTCGCAATCAATTCTGACGCCGTAATCAACGCGTTTGCCCGTCCGAGCGGAGTCGTGCAGATCAATCTCGCGTTGTCGCAGCTCATCAGCGATTCTCCCAGTGAGCTAGCTTTTGCTGTAGGGCACGAACTTGGCCACATTGTGCAGTTCCAGCGTGGTAAGACCACACTTTTGCCAAACGCCGAGCAAGACGCTGACATGTTTGGAATGCTCCTTATGCTATCCGCAGGGTTCGATCCGTACGCCGGCGCGGGTACTTTGGCCAAACTGAGCATGGTGGCGGGCCAAGCAGGGCTCTTGGCGGCGGCATTCGACGATCTAGTGGATCCGCACGGCTCGTTTAATACACGAATTGACTTGATGTACAACATCCTGGCCTTAGCTTGCGCTCAGCCAGTCGCCAGTGGTGCCTGCGGTCAGTACAGATCCCTAATACACCCAAATTTCCCGGTAACGACGCCGCTATCGTTGCCTTCGTCCGGTGAGCCATTCGATCCGTTACGCAGCACCCGGTGACAAATTGTTGTTGACCGGAGCGCCTGCCTCGAGGCCCTCCCTAATACACAAATGCGAATATCGCCCGGTCACGGAGCGTTGCTCAATGCGGGTTGCAGCGCAAGTCGAAGAAGTGCGAGGGAACCAACCAAGCGGTCGACTTGTCGTCATGTAATCGGACGGTTGCAGGACAGAATTTGCAACCGCCCCATTTATAGGATCAGCTGCTGCGAAAGGCAGGCGCGCGGCCTTACCCCTTCACACATACAACCTGCCGCAGCGTGTGCAAAATCTCAACAAGATCCGATTGCGCCTCCATCACCGCGTCGATCGGTTTGTAGGCGGCAGGCGTCTCATCGATGACATCGGCGTCCTTACGGCACTCAATCCCTTCCGTCATGCGGATGTGATCGGCTACCGTAAACGTCTTCTTAGCCTCGTTGCGGGACATAGCGCGTCCCGCCCCGTGGCTGCAGCTGTTGAAGCTTTCCGGGTTCCCCTTGCCGCGAACGATGAACGAACGCGCTCCCATACTTCCGGGAATGATCCCCAGATCGCCCTCGCGAGCGCGAACGGCACCCTTGCGCGTCACCATGACGTTCTCGCCATAGTGCGATTCCCGCGCGACGTAGTTGTGGTGGCAATTGATAGCCTTAACTTCCGCATCGAACGGAGGCACCTCGCCTGAATTCCGGATCGCGCCCACGATCTGCTCCATCATCAGATCACGATTCGTCCGGGCATAATCCTGCGCCCAGTCCACGGCTTCGAAGTAATCATCGAAGTGTTCCGTGTGCTCCGGGAAGTATGCCAGGTCCTGATCCGGCAGGTTGATGAAGAACCGCTGCATGTCCTTCTTAGCCAGCTCAATGAAGTAGCTACCCATGCGGTTGCCCACTCCCCGCGAACCGCTATGCAGCATGAACCAAACGCGGTCAGCCTCATCCAAACACACTTCGACAAAGTGATTCCCCGTGCCGAGCGTGCCCAGATGATTTGAGTGATTGCCGCGATCCAGTTTCGGATGCTTGGCAAGAATCGAATCGTAGCGCGGCTTGAGCGAACCCCAGACTTCCTGGTTGCGAATAGGCACATCGTGCCAGGCGCCGCGGTCACCGGCTCCGCCGTTATTCGTGCGGCCGTGCGGAACAGCTTTTTCGATCGCGTCGCGGAGGCCCTTCAGATTGTCCGGGAGATGACTGGCGTTCAGGCTGGTTTCGACGGCCATCATGCCACAGCCGATATCCACGCCGACCGCGGCAGGGATGATCGCGCCCTTGGTGGGGATCACGCTGCCGACCGTAGCACCGATTCCCCAGTGCACGTCCGGCATGGCCGCCACCCAGCGGTGGATGAACGGCATTTTGGCTACGTTGATGAGCTGGTCTTTGGCGCGGTCATCCAACAGGACGCCTTTCGTCCATGCTTTGATGGGCACGCCGTTCGGGGTATTGATTACGTTGTAGATCTTGTCCGACATATAAAACTCCTCAAATGCGAACTGCGGCGACAATCAGTTGAGAAACGCATACCCAAATGTAGTTCCTCAGGCATTCGCCGCAGGGTCAGCGGATACCAGCGACAAGAATTCGGCGAGAGTCTAACCGGGTTTCAGCCCGGCTGCGGGATTCGAACCCGTGAGCTTTTCAGCTTTTACCATGTACTCCCAACCAGCATTCGCCAGTGTTGATCTTGGGGCCGACAAGTTGTTTTGCCGAGACGAGTCATTTATAAGATGTAGTCCCGGCCGGCATTCGGCCCCTTGCGTTTACATTGCCTGAATCCGGCGGATCCAGTGATCTCCATCCATCTCTCCCGACGCGAACGCCGAGATCACTTCGAAGACCTGATCCGAGAATCCACCGATGTTCAGGATATCCTCACGCTCCTGCGCCTGCGTCGTCCGGTTCGGCTGGACGTCCAGACAAACCAGCTTCGCCCGCGGGTTGCCCTGGCGAAACTGCTGCCAGGCCTTCATCAACTCCGTTCCGTATCCCGGACCGCTGTCGACCCACGACTCGTTATCCGAAACAAAGATGATCAGGTCACCCTTGGCTCCCCGGCGGTTCAACATCTGCACCGGAGCGCTACAATTGGTTCCGCCGCCACCGATCGATGCCAAACGCTGGGCGTTGGACATGATCGAATCGCGCGGATTCAGATCCAGACGGACTACATCCTGCTCAAACGGCAGAATTTCGGCCGACGGATTCTTGCGCAGAATCGACGCCGCCACCAGCGCGGCCACGTCGATGCACTGCACCGCCGTCGTCGCGCCCTGACGCTGACCCGTCACCGGGCTCTTCATCGATCCGGATACGTCCGCACAAACGAAGACCTTGCCTTCGATCGTCGGAACGTTTACCACGGCCAGCTCCATCGCATCCTGCAAAGCATCGCGAACGATGCGAGGAACCTGCGGGTCGCAATTCGCGTACGCCGTCAACAACTGGTACGGAAATACGCGAGCACGGGCGATTTCAGCAGCGTCACGCAAGCGTGCCGCCACGATCTCTTCCATGCCCGGCAATTCGAATACGCCGTGACGGGCAAACGTGTTCAAGTTCATGCGCGTGGTCTGCCACGAAGCACGTGCCGCGATCATCGCCCACTGGGGACGCGACAACGGCAGTGCCGAGAGCATCGTAAACGGCACATCCGGCAGGGCTGCCGTAGCACCGCTCTTGAAGCGCTCGTACTGCGAGACCAACTGCGGCAACTGCGCAGCATCGTGCGGACGGCCCAGCATGTAGCCATAGAACGCCTCGCGGCGCTCGCCAGCCGGCTTCGGGTGGACCATCTTCAGAATGTCGGCGAACGACGGATCCTGGCCGACGCTCGAACGGAACAGCGACTCTTCGTCGCGATCCGCCAGCCACTGACGCACCAGGCGCTTCGGCGCCGTTCCCAGCGACTTGCGCCCAACCACGCCCGAACGCAGGATCTGAACATACGTGCGCAGCATCTTGGCGTTATCGATCACCTGCGCGAACACCGCCTCGTGCAGGCGCGGCGAACGCGCGGCCAACCAAGCGCACAACAACGCCGGCATGTCCTTCATGTAAGCGTTACGGCGGCTGTAGATCGCCACCTGGGCCACGAACTCCGGACCCACGGCTTCGCACAGCTCCAGCACGCGCTGCAACTGCTCGTCCGCCGATGCGTAGAACGTGCGGTTGAAGCAGCCGGTCGCAGCGTACTGCGCCAGGGCCTGCTTCGGCGACAACGCGTACGCCGGCGCCTTCTCTGAATTGACGGTATCCGCCATCGGGATCAACCCGCCGAAGATCGTCTGAAACAGCGTCTTGTTTGCCATCGTTGTTCTCCTTTATACGCCTAAATCTGGTACCCGAGGTGCGATTCGAACGCACACTGTCCTGCTCTTGAGGCAGGAGACTCCTACCAGTTGGTCTACTCGGGCAATAACTTGGTGGGTGCCCGGGGATTCGAACCCCGACTCCCCGATGGGGAACTCTGTTTTACAGGCAGGCGCGGCCAACCGTATCCGCCTGACACCCAAAAAATCATCGAACCGCGCACAACGCTGCCGCTGTGCGCCCTCAAACTTCAAACCGCGCACAACGCTATCGCTGTGCGCTCAAAGTTGGCAGAGGGCCTGGGAGTCGAACCCAGTGGCGCCATTTATGACGCATGCCGCGGTAGCAGTGCGGTGGCTTCCCGTCCGCCTCGCCCTCTATGGCGGGAAACCAGAGATTCGAACTCTGTAATAGCGGGTTTGGAGTCCGCTGCTCTTCCAGTCGAGCCTGCTTCCCGAAGAATCCTGGCAGAGGGCGGAGGAATCGAACCCCACGGATTCTCACCCGTCCACCGCTTTCGAGGCGGCTCGGCGACCATTCACCGGCGCCCTCTGTGTATTCAAATTTGGTGCCCGAGGAGAGACTTGCACTCTCACTCCCGGAACGGGAACTGGTTTCTGAGGCCAGCGCGTTTGCTATTTCGCCACCCGGGCATTGGAGCACCGATCCGGACTCGAACCGGATAAGAGCGGGTTTGCAATCCGCCGCCTCGACCGCTTCGGCATTCAGTGCTTAAACTTTGGCTGGGGAGGAAGGACTCGAACCTTCGATCGCTCGGGTCAGAGCCGAGTGCAGTTGCCGCTGTGCCACTCCCCAACATTCTGGTTGCGGGGGCCGTATCGAGCCGGCCTCTCTGCGGTTTCAGGGCAGCGCTTTCACCTGATTAGCTTCCCCGCAATACTACGAATACTTGGCGGGCGCGAGGGGAATCGAACCCCCGTCGAGGCAGAGACAGTGCCCCATCCTGGCCGCTGGAAGACGCGCCCAAACTTTGGTATCCCGCTCCGGACTTGAACCGGAATTTCGAGTGTCGTAGACTCGCGTCGTGATCCATTGGACCAACGGGACACATGGTAAGGACGGCGGGATTCGAACCCGCGATCTCCAGATTGAAAGTCTGGCGGCTTGACCGCTTGCCAACATCCTCATGAAAACTTGTGGTGCGCCCGATTCGAATCGAACCAACTGCCCTCCGGTTAAAAGCCGGGTGCTCATCCTGATGAGCTTCGAGCGCGAACCGATGTCCTTAAAACTTGGTGGGTCCGGGGAGAATCGAACTCCCGCATTTCTCGCTCAAGAGGCGAGTGCTGTACCGTCTTAGCTACAGACCCGTGGCTCCCCCTGGATTTGAACCAGGCACCTTCGGTTTATGAGACCGACGCTCTGCCCAAGTGAGCTAGAGAGCCATTGGCTGGGAGGGTTGGACTTGAACCAACGTGATCCGATTTCAAAGACCGGCGCTTGTCCATCTCAGCCACCTCCCAACGTGCTGCGAACAACATCTGGAACACCCGGCTGGACTCGAACCAGCGTCATCGGTTTAGAAGACCGAGGCCCGATCCGCTAGACCACGGGTGCGTGGTGCTCCCGGAAAGAATCGAACTTTCATCGGCCGATTATCGGTCGGCTGCTCTGCCATTGAGCTACGGTAGCGACTAGAACTTGGTGCGGGGTCCTGGAATCGAACCAGGGCATCCGCTTTGTAGGAGCGGCACTCTACCGGCCTGAGTTAACCCCGCGTGGCTCCGGGAGCAGGATTCGAACCTGCGCATATCCGCATTAACAGTGCGGCGCCTTCCCAGCTTGGCTATCCCGGAATAATATTTGGTCGGGAACCTGGGAGTTGAACCCAGTGACTCTGCGAGCCGAACGCAGCGGACGGCCGTCGTCCTCGCTCCCGAAACTTAAAACGAATTGAAACTTGGGGTGGCCGGAGGAAATTGAATCCTCGTGGACGGTTCCACAGACCGCCGCCTATCCACTCGGCCACGGCCACACTTGATATCAGAGGAGTCGCAACCGGGCGACAGCGTCTCTGACGAATATGGTGGAAGAGGAGGGAATCGAACCCCCATCTGCTGGTTGCAGGCCAGCGGTCCTACCGTTGAACGACTCCCCCATTCGAAATCTGGAGCCAGAGGGGGTGGTCGAAACCCCAACCTCCGCTTTACGAGAGCGGCGCTCTGCCACTTGAGCTACTCGGGCGTTGAACTTGGAGCGGATGCAGAGAATCGAACTCTGTTGGTCGGACTGGCGGTCCGATGCCAGGCCAATTGGCGACATCCGCGAAAACTTGGAGCGGACGGAGATAATCGAAATCTCTTCTCTGGGGTGGAGGCCCAGGGCACACCCTATATACCACGCCCGCAATGCCACATATTCAATTGTCAAAGACCAGAGCGGACCGCATTGACACACTTCGACCCGCATGCTTATTACGGAAAGCAAGTTCGACCATTTCTGATGTAACTAAACGCAAAAAGGGCGGCCATTTTTGGTGGCCGCCCTCTCTTGAAAACCGGAATTTCTATTCCAAGATGGTCAGGTCACCCCTCTGGCGTCTGTATTGACGCACAGCTGCGTACCGTTAAGGTCGCTCCGAAATTGAAATAGATACATCATGCAGATCAAATCTTAAACCAGATTCCGATATCTTTCAAGTACTAATCTGAAGGCAGCGCACAATTTTAATGTGTCTTAAGTTCCCGGATTTAACGGCCGGGCATGTAGTAAGGATACGGCTTTGGTCCCGAAAGCTCCAGAGTGGAGCGTGATAGTTTGTGAACTGTCACAGCCCCACCTGAGGGGCGGGCGGCGTTTGTCCAGCAGCATGAAGTCGATCCGCCAGATTTGTAATTTCTCCAAGCATGGCGAGGCGTTCGAGCCATCGCTTTGGAATGGCCGCCGCTCCATAATGGGCTCCTGCTACCTGCCCACAAACTGCGGCCGTCGTATCGGCGTCGTGTCCAAAATTCGCAGCGAGCAGGATCGCAGCATCGAAGGAGTTAGCGTTAAGCAAACACCACAGCGCTGCTTCCAGGCTTTCGGCCACGTACCCCGAACCTCGAATCTGGCTGGCGGGTTTATGCCGATACTCGCCACGTGCTATAGCGAGGATCTTTGCGGATCCGGTGAAGGTGCCGCCCTCTGTGAAGAGCACTTCCTCTTTTGCGAAACCCGCAAGTGCACGAACGATGATGCCGGCCAACAAGCGGCAGGCGTCTAAACATTCAGCCGCACCGTGTGTAGTGCGCGAACTTTCTACAGCGTATTTTACGGCGGCGAGCTGGTCGCGGTGGTAGAACATGGGAACCGGCGCCAAACGCATGATGCTTCCGTTCCCAGCTGATCGAGGATGTGAAATACCCGCAAAAGGATCGCCATCGGTGCGGTAACGCTGAAGTGCTGCGGCGACGGTGCTGCCCATGTCAAAACAGTGTCCGTTGCTGCTGAGGTAACCGTCCGCTGCCCATCGGCAATAACGGCGCATCTGATCGCCAGCATCAAATCCACCAGTCTCAACGAGGCTGGTTGCGAGACACAGGGCCATGGATGTGTCGTCAGTCCATTCCCCAGGCGAGAGATTAAAAGGGCCGCCGCCAGTCATATCGCAGATCGGTGAAAAACTTCCAGGTGGTCGAAACTCCACGGCAGTTCCGATAGCATCTCCCACAGCGAGGCCCAGCAAACAACCACGGAATCTGTCTCGTTCGTCCATCAGTAACTCATGTAATGACCGCATTACTCGCCGTTGCGAATTGACAGCGCGAAGCTCACGAAACATCGCGGCGTCTTTTCTCTTCCCCTGCGAATGCCAACGAGCAACCTTGCTGGATCACCTCTCTGCCGCGTTTCAGAACCGCCTGACGCCACTTCGGATCCTTTGGGCTAAAAACCTCGAGTAGTGTTTTCTTGGCGGGGTGCCTGATTCTTCTGATTCCCTTGTTTCCGAGACCGCCATGCAAATGCCATCTGTTCTCCTCCCGGAGTGCCCAGACCACTCGCAGCGGGTGGCAGGTACCAAACTCTTGGAATGCAAAATACACCTCCGCCGTGGGAAACGACCGAAAGTACAGATCCTGTTGCGCTCCCCGCACTGTATACGCTACCCCGTCTTTGCTCTGCGGTTCCATGCGATTCCCGAATACGTTGTCCATGGCTCGATAGACCCCGGCGGGCGTGGACGCTGAATCCACAAGCAACCGATCTTCGCCATGACGTCCGAGTCCTGTATGGACATCGATGGCGACAATGCGTTCCGCGCCAGCGAGATGCTCCTTCATGAAGTCCTGCAGCTTCGACGGGCCCTCTTCCAAAGCGTCACCGCCAAAGAACAGACCCTTGGGATTGAGGCGCTGACCGCCGCCGATCGCCTGGCGCAGGCTGGGCATCCCATGCCGAAGAACGAGCCACGCCGCACGAAGATAAAAACGATCTCGACCCGGCGGAGTTGGAGGATTCAGAAGCGCATTCACCGTATTCCAGTACGGCAACGGCTCCGGTGCGAAGTCACCAGGCTCCCGGAAATTGCGATTGAGATCCACGTTGTTTTCGTTGAACCGGCGGAGCCAAGCCATTCCATAAGGATTTAGTGTGTGCACGATTACGATGGCGGCGTGCTCTGGCAGGGCCGGCATGCCTTCCTTCAGCCATTGCAATTGAATCGCCGACCCAGCGAACGCCTCGACTCCATGCAATCCGGAGGAGTGCACGAAAACTTGCCGGGGATCTGGGGATCCGAACCAGGCAATGTCGATGGTCAAATCCTCCCCCTGCGGTCCGGTAGCGGTGAGCGTCAAGGCGTCCAAACGTCCGCCACTGGCCGCGGCGGCCTCGCGAAAACGCTGCCGTGACGTGACGTAGTCAGGTGAAAAGTAGTTTTCCATGATCATTGCAATTGACGTTTCCCAGGATTCAATGCAGGATCCCATATCGTTTCCGCCAGCGCAGTGGCGCGAGCGTGAGCATCATCCAGCGCAATCATCAGATCCTGAAGCCGATCCTGCGCCTGGGCCGCAGTCTGCCGAGCATCCAGCAAATCCCGGCGCGCGCGGTGGGTATCCAGTTCGCCGCTCACCCTCCGCTCGACTTGTACCAGCCGGTCATGCTCGGCTTGCAGCTCGCGGATTTGCTGGTCGAAGGCTGGATCATGCAAATTTCCCGAACGGGCGCGCAGTTCGACGAGCTGTTGGTTCAACTGGATCCGCAGCACCCGGACACGCTCGACGGAGATTCCGAAACTGTCGCGCAACGGATCCTTCGCCGGTTCCAATAGAACCCGAAAGATTCGACCCCAGTTCATGGTCAGCCTACTTGCGGCTGGCGCGCGCGCTGGATCCGCCAGTACATGGTTCCCAGCAACGTGGTTCCCAGCAGGGTCACCAATCGAATCGCCAGCGTTTCTTCATCCCCGTTCAAGTGGATTCCGGGTGCCGCAAGGAATGACACGGCGGTGTATCCGACGGCCAGCACTCCTGTAAAAATCAGCGTGAGCCGGCGAACGAACACCATCGCGTAGGCCAAGGCCACAGGGTAGTAGAATACAAAAAACTCAGGATGTCCGCTCATCACAATTAACGTGATCACGATCAGATCCACAAAGCTGAGGAGCTGCAGCAAAAAAGCATTTGCCGGCAAACGCATCATGTAGCGAGCCTGCAAAAAGAAATTCGCGGCCACCAGAATCAGCAACGGAATCAGACTGGTTTCCATGGATTGGATGTTATCGGCGTGGAATAGCGCCAAGAAGATGGATCCGGCAATGAGACACCAGCGCGCGGTGATACAGACGATCTGTCCATAGAAGATGTCCTCCTGCGCTTCGATGCGAGCCGATTCAGATCCGTATACGCCTCGGGTCGACGAGGCGGCAAAGCGCCGTTCTCTGCGCTGTTCCTCCACTCTTCGATAACGCCAGCCGATGATGGCGACAGCCGCGAGTGTGAGCAAACGAGCCGCGAGGGCCCGTTCATCAAGATTGTCTCCAACTCCGCGGTCGAATACGAATCCCAGCACACCGGCGGTGAGTACAGTGCTCACGCCGGTCGGAAACACCAGGGAATATGCCAGGATGGCCGGATAGTAAAAGACGAACGCTTTACTGGTGAGGCTGCCCTGCATCAGCACCAGGCCGGAAATCACGGCCAGATCCGCGACGCTGGCCGCATAGGCCCAAGCCGGTTCCACGGGCTGGTTGGTCAACGGCCGCGTGTGCAGCCAGAAGTTCACAGCGGCAATTCCCAGAACGGCGAGCACACCTACTGTGAGTTCGGTGGTGGACTGCGGACGATAGAGTACGAACATCAATCCCGCGGCGACCAACAGCCAGCGGGCGGCGATGATGACACTGTGACCTTGCTCCAAGTCGTCCAACTGCGAATGAGCGGCGACGGCTCCGTAGGTGGTACTGGTCATGCGGACTCCCCTTTCTTGCTCTGCTTTTTCAGTTCTTCCAGTCGGGCTGCGATCTCTATCTGGTCGGTATGGCGATGGAGTTCTTCCTCGATTTGGTCGCCGCTCAAGTTCTCCAAGGTGCCGGATGACAACAGCTCGTCGATGGCCGTGGCTCGCGCCTGCATCCGTTCGATCTTTTCCTCGGCACGATGAATGCCCTCGCCTAGGTCCGTCAGTTCGCCTGACAATCCAGCGAGGGAACGTTGCGCTTCATACTGCGCTTCGGCGGCTGTGTAACGGGCTGAGAGCAGATCACGCCGGGCACGGAAAGCCTCCACAGCCGTTGCGAACCGCCGCTCTGCCTGCCGCAACTTCTGTTCCTCTGAGGTGACCTCTTCCAGTTGGCGGCGGAGGTCCGTGACTTGACGATCCGCCAGTTGACGCCGCTCCAGCGCCTGTCGTGCCAGATCGTCACGTGCAGCGGCTACAGCTCGCGCGGCTTGATCGTCCAGTTGCGGCACGCGCTGTTCCAGCCGCTGAATCTGTGCGGCGAGCTGATGTTTTGAGGCGCTGACCTCGACCAGCGAACGCCGGACATCGGCGAGCAACTCTTCTTGCCGCTGGCAGGCATAGGACAACGTTTCACGCGGATCTTCGGCGCGATCCACGACGCCCATGACTTTGGCGCGAAACATAATAGACACACGATTCAAAATACCCATGCGAGTTCCTTTCGTCTTGCTATTTGACGTCTGCCAGAGTCCGGACAACTGCTTCGAGTCCGGTGACTACCTGAGCCAGTCGCCCGTAGTCGAGCGTGTCGGGCGTATCCGTCGGTCTGTGGTAGTTCGGGTTGCGAAACGGAGCCGTGTCCGTAACCATGATGCCCGGATAGTCCTGCCGCCAGAAAGACCATTGGTCAGACCAGCCGATCCCGTCGATGGACTCCGGCGCCGCCACTCCTTCGGACGGCAGTGTGGCGAGGATCCGGAACGATCCAATCGCGGTACGCACCAGTGAGCGGGATCCGACATTTCCTACAAAGCCCAGGAAGTCGCCGGTGGACGGATAGAACAGATTGATCGGGAACGGGTATTTCTGGCTGCCGTCCACGTCTGAGAAGTAGCCAATAGTTTCCAGGCTCACCATTGCAACGATGTTGTCGTTGCGCGCGCGGCACAGCTTGGCGTAGACCACACTGCCCATGAGGTTCTGGCGGAAGTATTCCTCATTGGTGAAGAACACGAAGCGCAACGTTCGGCTGGGTTTCACTTTGCTGAATGTGCGAGCCAGCGCGAGCAATGCAGCCGATCCGCTGGCGTTGTCGTCTGCGCCCGGCGTGCTTTCCCGGGAATCGTAGTGAGCGCCAATAATGACGATCTCGTCGGGCCGTTGCGCGCCCGTCACTTCGACAATTAGGTTGGTCGCCGAGCGCGGCCCATCGGAAGTTGAGACTTCGAAATCGTTACGCTCGACACTATAGCCAGCGTCGGTCAAGGCGTGGTCCAGATAGGTTGCTGCGGCGGTCAAAGCTTCGTAGTGGACGAGGTTGCGTTCGCCGATCTCTCCGGCGAGTGTCTGTACGTCCATGCGGAGGCTGTCGCGCAGCACTACTTCCCGCTGCGTCAGCGGGGCGGCAGCCCCCGAGTGACTCGTGCCAGGCATCCGGAGCATCACCAACCACACTCCGGTTCCGATCACCAGGATCGGAATCAGGATTAGGACCGTTAATCGCATGGGACGAGCTTACGCTGAGATGTGCGCAGGCTCCAGATGTGGGGGTGACAGTTTGCAAGCTGTCACAACGACTTTCGGCCTGACACCTCAAGCGGCACCCAGCGGTTGTCAGCAAGCGTCCTACTAGACACGAGCCTTCCATCATCCGCGAGTAGCCAGCGGTGGAGGCGAGCGCCTTTCGTCAAGGCGATTAGCTGCCGGCTATCCGGGCTGAAGGAAAGACACTCAATCTCCGCATCGGAGAAGCGCAGATCGAAAAGAAGTGCTCCCATACTTACATCTGCAAGCCAAAGGATTCTAGGGTCGCGGCTACCCGCTAGAAGACGGCCATCGGGGCTGAAGGCCATTCGGTCAATCCTGCCTTTCATGACCTCAATACGGCAGGTCTCTTCGCCCGAACCCAGATCCCAGCTCCGAATGCTGCCTTCGTCAGCAACGGCTAGCAATTTCCCATCCGGGCTATACGACAAGGCTGAAATATGGGAATGCCCACGCAGGATCTGCACTTGTTCCTTGATCGCTAGATCCCAGATGTAAACAACATCTACATCGCTACCGCAGAGGAAGCGGCCGTCGGGACTGAAAACGACAAACTCGGCGAACTCGAAGGAGACCTCGTTGGATCTGGGATCAGGGGATACCGACACTTTTTCTCCGGTCTTTACATCCCATAAATGGATTTGCTTAATCTGATCCACCACTCCAAAGAGGCTTCCATCCGGGCTGATAAAGACTGAAGAACAGTTATTCTGGTCGAACCATTCGGAATGCAGGTCCTTGCCAGTATTGACCTCCGATAGCACGACCGCAGATCCTGCACCGTCCTCATCCTCAGGCGCCCACCACGCGAGAATGCTGCCATCTCCGCTCAATTTATGCTTGCTGGAATCGGCCGACAATGCGTTTATGTGGAATAGCCTCGTCCAGGGCTCCGTAGCGTAGCGCTCGATCGCGCCTTTAGAGTTCACAACTAGGATCTCCCCATTGGGAGTAAAACTGGTGAACACGAAACGGATTGGCCGATTTGCAATAGCTCGGCTGTGTTAGGCGCGCAACGATCACTAGCAGGACAAGGCCAAGTACGATCACTAACACGAACAGACCGATCCCGATGAGGACGTTCCAAAGTCCGGCCCCCCGAACAAGACTCGCAAGAATTAAGACGCCAACGAGACTTCCGATCCAGGCCGAGATAATCCGCATCATGGGGCTCCGTCAGAAGATCATACCGCCGAATGTGACGCCAACCCATCGCCCAGTGACACTTTCAGACGTGTCACAATCCTAGGGACCTCGAAAAGCGATCATGAACATCCGCATAAGCAAGGACAGCTCCGTCCCGCTTCGCCAGCAGATCGCGGCACAGATCGAATATCAGATCGCGACCGGGGAGCTGAAGCCCGGAGATCCGCTGCCCAGTGTGAGAACCTTGGCCCGCCAACTCAAGATTCACCACAACACCGTTAGCCAGGCGTATACCGATATAACCATGTTGCAACTCCTATCCAGGAGGCAAGGCAGCCGGCTGATTGTTCGATCTCCGGAAGAGCGTCCTCACACGCCCCCTCCCGACTTGGACGATCTAATTAACGCGACCATTCGCGTCGCCCGGAAGCACGGTTACGGTATCCGCGAATTGAGCCAACGGGTAACCGAGCGACTGGCAGAGGAGCCGCCCGATCACATTCTGGTGCTTTCCACCGATGCAGGCATGCGCCAGCTCCTGCAAGCTGAGATCGAGAGTGCGGTGAAATGTCCCGTTCACGCATGCGCGCCAGAAGAATTGGTGGCCGGTCCCGAACGTGCACTTGGGGCGCTAGTAGTTTCGCCGCCGGGTGTGATGCCGACCATAGCGGATATCCTGCCGAAAGAACGGCCTGCCATTACGATCGTCTACTCTTCCGCTGAAGAGCACTTTGATATCGTTCGAAAACTGACGAAGCCCTCTGTGGTTGCGGTCGTTTCCATCAGTGATTCTTTTGTAAAGGTCGCTTGCGGTCTTCTGGGCCACATGATCGGAACGCGGCACACCCTCATCGAGTGTCTGTGCAGCGATCACAGTTCTGTTCGGATCCCGTCCGCGGACTTGCTGTTTTGTGATGCGATCCTGTTTCCCCGTTTGAGCGCCGATAGACGCAAACGAAGTGTCATCCCTTACAACTTGATCTCACCGGAGTGCCTGGAGCACATTGCGGCATCGATGCCGTTTCAGGAGAAAATAAAGGGCCAGATTCGGTCGGGTCTGTAACTGTTCCGCTTTCTTCAGAATGTCTCCCAACCGAACCCATCGAGCGGTTACATGACTCCCCAGGAGTCCGTGGAGCCCGTCTCCCAAAATGTGGAGTCCGAGTGGAGTCCAACCTCTTTAAGGATGGCGCTGGAGTCCAAATGGCGTCCAAATCAAAACGCCCGTAACTCTATGAAGCCACAAGAAACCTGTCTGTAAGTGATTGAGCATGCAGCCCTGAAAGGCTGGCGTCGGCGGTTCGATTCCGTCCCTGGCCACCATTTAAAATCAGTAGCTTAGGGATTTGAGGCGGATATGACTGGCTTCCACAGAACGTCCGCTGGTGGCTAGTAACTAACTAAAAATAAAAGAGAAATAACCACACTCATCTCCAGCCGGAAAAAGGCTGGCGTCGGTGGTTGAAGTCCTGGTCTCCACAATCAAGAAGACTTAGCAGGGAGCAAGAACATCGGTTCGACCCTGAAGTACATTAGACGTACATCCACTCTATGCTTCCCCGCAAGTTCTTTCGGGTTTGAGGCGGGAGCGAGGGTGCAGTAGAACCTTGGGTTCGGCCGGCTAACCACGCCTTATCGGTTGCTACTCCCCATGACGCCGGGTAGGGACGTGGGAGAGCCGAATCGCTACCGATGGTCGAGAAAAGAAGTTCCACGATCGCTTTCGCAGGTCGTCGTAGTTCTCTGCGCCTCGCGCGGCACCGGGGATAGCGGAGGTTCAAAAGCGTGGTGGAGTCGGGCTGTTGCAAATACAAGAGGCAAGAAAAATGATGCTGCCGGGAAGAGAGTTCTCCTCCCGGCATGGTGTGCGTGGCGACTCAGTTACTTTTCGCCGTTGGTGCTGCTGCCCCACGCAGCGGAAGAACCCCAGGCGGCAGAGCTGCCCCACGCAGCAGAGGAACCCCACGCCGCTGAACTACCCCAGGCAGCCGAGCTACCCCATGCGGCCGTCGATCCCCAGGCAGCCGATGTGGCTGAGGCTGACGAGCTTCCCCAAGCCGCAGTCGATCCCCAGGCCGCAGAACTTCCCCAGGCAGCCGAGCTGCCCCACGCGGCGGTAGTTCCCCAAGCACCAGAGCTTGTACTCGAGAGGAGGAAGTACCCTCCCGACCAGTATGAAATCGATTGCAGTGCGCCCGACAGCGGGCTTAGCTTCCATTGGCTTGACGCCGGTTCCAGCCGCAGAGAACCCCAAACGTTGGTCAGACTCCAGGTAGTGTTATTCCACAGCGTACCGCCGGGCTGGAGCAAAATTCCTTGGCTCGCGAGCGGACTATACACGACAGAGGGCGAGGCCGCGGAGCCGCTGGCAGTGTCGTTATTCGTCAAAGCTACCGGAACGTTCAGATAACCCGCGCCGACGGTGTAGATGTCGTAGAACGCCGGATACACACCGCCGGTGGTCTGATCCACAGTGACGCTGGCGGTTGGAAAACTCTTGGAGGCGGTCTTCATCAACCGGGCTTTCACCACATCGGGACTCAGGCTGGGAGTGCGTTCCAGCATCAGAGCCACGGTACCGGTAACCATGGGCGCGGCCATGCTGGTGCCACTTAGCCGAATGTGTGTAGCATCGACAATGTTGGCTGGAAATTCCTTGTCCAGGGTCGATCCCGGATTACGCAAACCTACAATCTGGTTGCCCGGAGCCACGAGATCCGGCTTGACCACCAGATCGCCCCAGGTGGGACCCTTGGAGCTATAGCTGGCGATCTGATCGTCGCCTGTAGAAGCCGTATCCAGGGTCTTCATCGCGCCGACGGTGATCACCGAGGGCGAATTGCCAGGCGAAAGAATCGTCGCGTAACCGCTGCGGCCCAGGTTCCCACCGGCCACCACCACCACGATGCCCTGCTTCCAGACCGCGTCCACGGCCTTGGTCAATGGATCCGTCCGATAGCTTTCAAAAATCGGCCTGCCGAGCGACAGATTAATCACGCGGATGTTGTACTGGCTCTTCAGTTTTACAGCGCGCTGCAGTGCAGCGATGATGGCGCTGTCACTGCTCATGCCCTGTGCGTCCAGGACTTTCAGGTCTATCAGGTTCACGCCGCGCGCGATGCCGTGCACCGCTCCGTTCGAAGAAGCTCCATTGCCGGCGACGATTCCCGCGACATGCGTGCCGTGGCCATAGTCATCGTTGGTGGTCCCGCCTATAAAGCTTTCGTGGTACACCACGTGAGACGCCAGATCGGAGTTCGCGCCGATACCGCTATCGATGACCGCGACGCCCACGCCTTTGCCGGTATATCCGTAACTAGCCGCGAGATCGGCGCCTACCGCGACGTTCGCGTAGTCCGTTGCTGTGGCCAGAGCGCCGCGCACGGGCCTGTCAAGTGAGACATAGGCGACGTTGGGATTCGTCACTAGGGTCAGCACTTGATTCAGCGGGAGTGTTTGGGCAACGCCTGGGATCAAATCGAACACGATGTTTGTCACGCCGCCGACGAGACTGTTAACAATGCTTCCGAGAGTCTGGAGCAAAGTAGGCGGATTGAGCTGAACAATGACGTTCACATTCTTGGGCGGATTGCTGCTATTGAGCAGCGCCTGCAGGTCCGGAGAAACCTTGGAACTCTGGGCGAATAGGCCAGTACTGAAGAATATTAATGCGAGCGACGCAGCTATGAGGCGAACGGATTTCATGCCCTCCTACTAGCAAGCCCGGTACCACGGTTCTGAAGCGTCGTTAAGTGGTTGATACTTTTGCGATTACGCTGTTTCGGGATCGCGACAGCGGATTCCTTCAGCGCCAGCCGTGACGCCGGCAGCGTCAGCCGTGACGCTTTAACTGGTCTACCGCCCACCGATGGAAGATCCGATAAATAGCAAAGGACCAGAGCTGTCATAGTACTCTCGCTCTGAAATGACTAGGACGGAACAAATCAGAAATGGACCAACGGTGATGACTTCTCGCGGTGCGGGAGTCTATATCGCCGCGGTGGCCGCAGCCGGCGCCGCGGTATTGGGCTACGGCCTCTGGAACTGGCACACCACCGACTGGGCTCGCTACGCCTTTCTGCTGGGGGTATCCATTCTCGCCTCGGGCATGAAGGTCACTCTTTCGGCCGGAGCCGGAACCATGTCGATGAACTTTCTGTTCATCCTGATTGGGGTCCAATCGCTCAGCCTGGGAGAGACCTTGCTGATGGGCGTCGCGGGGATACTGGTGCAGCGCTTCGTGCGCGCAAACCAGAAGCCTACGGTAGTCCAGGCGATGTTCAACGTCGCCAGCATTGCGTGCTCCATCGGATCGGCGGTTGCCGTATATCGTCTAGGCCTGAGACTCGGTGGAATCGTAGAAGCTCCCGTACTGCTCCTGCTGGCGGCTGGCACGTTCTTTCTGGCCAATACGTTCTCGGTAGCCCTGGTCATCGGGCTGACGGAACAGAGATCGCCTTGGGCGGTGTGGCGCGCGACGTATTTCTGGTCGTTTCCAAACTACCTGTTGGGCGCAGCGGTCGCTTGGGTGCTCGGCGCCGTCAGCGAAGCATTCGGCTGGCAGGTATCGTTGCTGGTACTTCCCGTGCTGTGGGTTATTTATCGCTCTCATCGCATGTATGTGGAGCGGTTGGAGGAAGCGAGAGAACGTGCGGAGCAACAGCGCATGCACGCCGAAGAACTCGCCGCCCTTAACCGCCGCACCATCGAGACGTTGGCCCTTGCGATCGAGGCAAAAGATCAAACCACGCACGATCACCTGGCGCGCGTCGAGGCCTACGCGACAGAAATCGGCCGGGAGCTGGGTCTCAACGAAGACGAGCTGAAAGCGCTGGAAGCGGCGGCATTACTGCACGATATCGGCAAGCTGGCAGTGCCGGAGTACATCATCTCGAAACCGGGAAAGCTCACGCCCGAAGAGTTCGAGAAAATGAAGATCCACCCGATCGTGGGCGCCGAGCTGCTGGAGCAAGTCGAGTTTCCCTATCCCGTCGCGCCCATTGTGCGCGCGCATCACGAAAAATGGGATGGGAGCGGCTATCCGGACGGGCTCGCGGGGGAAAACATACCCATCGGCGCGCGGATTCTCTCGACGGTTGATTGCTTGGATGCCTTGGCCTCGGACCGTCACTACCGGCGCGCTCTGCCGTTGCCCGAAGCCTTGGCCGAGGTCCAGAAGGAATCCGGCAAAGCCTTTGATCCGCGGGTTGTCGAGATCCTAAGCCGTCGCTACGTGGAGCTAGAACGCAAGGCCAAGGCCAGCACCATGGGGCAGCGGGAAAAGCTGTCCACAGATATCAAGGTTAAACGGGGAGCTGCACCCGCGGCCGGCTTCGAAGAAACCACAGCGGATCTGATGAATATTCACCTCGCGCTCGAAGGCAGCGACGAATCCGCACTCCTGGAACTCTTGGACGAACAATTTGCCGGTAGCAGTGCTCCGCAGATATTCGCGGCATTGTCCAGCCATCTTTCAGCAGCCATTCCTTATGATGTGCTGGCGATCTACGCGCGCCAAGGAGAGCGGCTGGTTCCGGAATTCCTTGACGGGCACGCCAAGCCGCAATTCGCGTCACTAGCGATTCCGCTGGGGATGGGCCTGGCGGGTTGGGTTGCCGAGCATCACAAGTCCATCATCAACGGCAACCCGTCAGTGGAGCCGGGCTATTTGAACGATCCTACGAAGTTCAGCACTTTGGGCTCCGCGCTCGCGGTTCCGCTCGAATTCCCGGGCGGGCCGTGTGGCGTGCTGTCGCTTTACCGTCGCGATCGCAACGCTTTCCGGACGAGTGAGTTGAACTTGCTGCGGTTAGTCGCGACGCGCGTAGGCCGCGTCTTGGACTTGGC
>Ga0068855_100002827_pt1 | contig 21350 bp, 4 predicted proteins | sample KBSCornC52_FD_66592 | JGI IMG/M metagenome (GOLD analysis project Ga0068855, IMG submission 66592) | Corn rhizosphere microbial communities from Kellogg Biological Station, Michigan, USA - KBS Corn C5-2 | ecosystem: Host-associated > Plants > Roots > Rhizosphere > Soil ...
TGCCGCCGAGAAGATTGAGAGTACCGGCGTTGACGGTCGTGTTGCCACTGACGAACTGCTGGCTGTTCAGATTGAGCACGCCCGGCAGAGCCTTCGTCATGCCAGCAGTGCCGGTGAAGGCACTCGAGACATTCAGCGTCTGCCCGGCCGCGACGTGGACGAGCGCTTCCGTACCACCCACGGCCACGACGGGAACCGAGAGCGTGGAGCCCGAGCCGGTGCCGTTGGCCAGGATGGCGCCGCTGGTCAGCGTCAGCGTGGTCGGGGTCAAGCCCGACAAACCGCCTAGATTCACACTACCGCTACCGCTGGTCAGCGTGAGGGCATTGAGCGTCTGGTTGCCGGTCAGGGAATTAGCCGTGGTGCTCGTCGCCTTGAAAGTCTGAGTGGCGCCCGCACTGAGGATGTTCGTGGCCGCCGCGTAACCCGAGAAGGCGGTGATGCCGGTGGTCGCATTGTAAGTGGCGAACTCATTTCCATTCACCGTCGCGCGCGGCAGGATGCCCGTGCCAGCCGGAGTCAAAGCGGGCGCCGTCGAAGCAACGATCTTGTTGGTGCTCGTGCCGATCGCCCCGGTGAAATTCACCGTGCCGCCTCCGCCGAAGGCCAGAGTGGAGAAAGTGATGGTGCTGCTCTGGCTGCCATTCTGGATGACATTGAACGTGCTGCCACCGGAGTTGAAGGTGGTCGTGCCGAACGCTTCCGAGTTGGAGGACGACGTATTGAGCGTGTAGTTGAATGTACCGCCGGCGATGGTGAGGATGCGATTGCCGAGGCGGTTCGTGATCGCCGAGCCGCTGTTATCCACGTCGAGGGTGGCGCCTTGTTCCACCAGGTTGCCCAGCGTCGAACCCGTGAAGGTGCCCGCGCCGGAAAGCACGACCGTACCGGAGCGGATCTTGAAGAGATCCCCTGTCAAGGTCACCGAGTTCGCATTGGTAATTGTCAGCGTGCCGTTGCCGATCTTCTCGATGCGATGCCACGAGGCCGCGGCGCCCGCGGTCAAGGAGGTGCCGCTGATGTTGATGTCGCCATCGCCAAGGAAAAACACCGCGCGGGCCGCCGTGGTGGCCATGCTAATGCCACCGGTGATATTCAAGGTGCCGGAACTGGAACCGATGCCGGCGTCGGTGCTCATCGTCATGGCGCCGGAATAGGTATTCGTGCCGGAGAAATTTTGCAGCTGGCCGTTGGAATTGATGCCGCCGTTTGGCAGGTTCGTGCCGCTGTTGTTGAGATTGATCGGGTTGGCCACCGTTACGCCGCCGGAGAGTTGCAGGGCCGCGTCGAAAACGCCGGTCAGCAGCACTTGGGCCGTCCCTGTGCCGAGGGCGCCATTGGCTGCGACACGGACAGCGCCTCCGCCGACAGTCAACTGGCCGGCCCACGAGGGATTGGCCGCGTTGAGCACGAGCACGCCCTGGTCGTTCTTGACCAGCGAGGCGGATGTTCCCGCGCCGGAATTGAGATCAAACGCCGTATTGAGTTGCAGCGTCTTGCCACCCACCACTTCGATCGAGCGGGCGTTGGCCGTGTTGGCCAGCGAAACTACCCGGCTGGTGGTGATATCGTCCGTGGCGCGGAGGGTCGCCGTGCTGGAGGTCGGATTCAGGAAGACCTTGTTGGTCGCATTGCCCAATTCCGAATCGCTATCCACGGAAAGCACGCCCTGGTTGACTTGGATATTGCCGGTGAAGTCGTTGCCGGTATTGCCGAGCACGAGGGTGCCGTTGCCCGATTTGGTGATGCTCCCACCGCTGATTTTGCCGTTGAGATACAGCCCTTGCGTGAGATTCGACGCAGAGGCGTTGGTTACCGAGAAGGTGGTATTTCCGGCGGCCAGCGTAACCGCATCCGCTACCTGGAGGCCGTAACCGTTGTTATTCGTCACAGTCAGGCCCTTGTCCAGATTACTGACGCTGGCCGGTGCGAGGATCTTGTTCTGCGCCTGGGTGTAAGGCAGGGTGCCGCCAGCGCGGCCGACGACGACCGTGCCGGAGATACCCGCGTCGAAGATGACATTTCCGAGGCTGATGGTCTCCACGGAACCGGTCCCATCCCCATCGTTCAGGAGTTGAATCTGGGTCGGATTGCCGAGGGCGGTGGCATTGAAGTCGCCGGTGTAGCCGGTCGAATTGAAGATCAATGTTCCCAAGCCGGTCTTGTTGAATGAGGTAATCGTGCCGATGTTCGGGATCTTGCCGAGGAGCGCGACGGTGAGGAATGGGTTGGTGATCTGGACGGTGGGAGTCGTTGTCAGCCACGCCCCGCTGAGGGCACCATTGAGCGTCAGCGTCCAAGCGGTGTTCGCCGTGCTGTCAAAGGTCGGCGTGCCGGCGAAATCAATGTCGTTGCCAATCGTGCGGCTGCCATCCAGCAGCAGCGTCGTCGCCGAGCCCATGGAAACCGAACCGGTGCCCAAGGGACCACTGGCGAGTCCGCCTCCGCCTTGAACAGGCGCGCTGTTGCCGCTGATCAAAATGCCGCCGCCGCTCACCGTCAAGCCGTTGAAGGTGTTCTGGCCGCTGAGTTGTAGCACGCCGGTGCCGGTCTTGTTAATGCTCGTGCCCGAACCGGTGATAACCGAGGTAATGTTTAGCGACGGGCTGATCTTGGTGTAGAGCACCCCGCTCACGGTGGGGCCGTCCACACTGATCGTATTCGGGCCGGCGGGAAGAGCCAGCGTGCCGGCGCTGATCGTGGGCACCGTCAACGCGTCCGAATTGGTGACCGTCAATGGCGCAGAATTCGTCAGCGTCAGCGTGTTACCCGCGCCGATATTCACCGTCGGGTTACCGGTGCCGCCATTATTGTCGAAAATGAGGCTGTCGAGGGTGTTATTGCCGGCGAGAGTCAGTGTGGAACTGCGCCGGATGGTAACGGCGTTGCTCGGGTCGATCTGGCCGCCGTTGGTGTTTTCCACCAGCGTTGCGCCACCGATGACGAGGCCGCCCGCCGGGATAACCACACCGCTGCCGATCAGGTTGAGCGTGCCTTGATCGATGACTGTGCCGCCCGTGTAGAGATTATTCGCCGAGAGATTGAGCACACCAGCGCCGGACTTGACCAGCCGTACCTGGTTACCGAAACCGTTGTCCTCAATGACCGAATTGATGATCATGTTACTCACCCCGAGAGTAAATGTCAGGGAGCCGCCGTTCGCCGTGGCATTCTGGCTCAGGGTAAGTCCGGTGGCGCTGTCCACCGAGACCACATAAGTTCCCGCTGGAATGCCGGTTCCCGTGATAATCATCCCAGGGGCAATGCCAGTGGTGGAGTTCATTGTCACCGAAGGCGAACCCAGAGTGGTGCCCCCGAGCACGAATGCGCCGCCATTGAAGGTCTGACTGGTCGCAGTCGCTGTGGCGTTGTTGCTCACCGTAGCCTGGGTGAGACTATCCACCGACACGATGGTCGTTCCCGCCGGCAGGCCCCCATTCGTGATCGTCATGCCAGGCTGAAGTCCCTGGGTGGAACTCATGGTGATCACATTCGTCCCGTTCGTCGTAGCACCGCCGCCGAAGCTCGGATTGCCCGTGGAATTGTTATAAATGACCAGATCGCGAGTGCCGCTGCTTTCGTTGCCACCCGCGGTGATCACGCCGCGCCTGGCTGCGGTGCCGATACTGGTGTCGAAGACATTGTTGCTGCGCAGGATACCGCCGAGTTCCAGGTTCAGCACCTCCGTGCCGCTCGCAAATGCGATGTTATTCGTAAAGTTACCGCTCAACTTCAGGAGGGCGCTGGTGGTGTTGGCCGATAGTGTCGTTGTTAGTGGCAGGAGTTCGAGCGTTCCCAGATTGGTCACCTTCCCGCTGCCAAAGGTATTGTCGTATCCTGCGAAACCTCCGCTGCCGACAACGCCGATACCGTCCGTCGTATTGTAAGCGGCATAGTCGGTCGAATTCGCAATCGCCCATCCACCGAGCACTCCACCGGCATAAGTCGTCAGCGGCGTGGTAAAGTAAATGCGCGCGTTGTTGCCTTCGCTCCCGAGATTCGAGCCGGTAAAGTTAACCGTGGTCCCGGCCGCCCGGCTGAGGCTGGCAAAAGTCACGTCGGCGGAAGTAAAGGCGCCGGCGGTGCCAGTGCCGCCGGTATTGACCGAAATGGTGTTGGCGCCCTGGGCCGAAGTGACGGCGCCCATCGTCTCGGTGGAGGGATCGGACACCTTGCCGTTGAATTGAATCGTGCCGTCGCGAAGCGTGATGGGCGTCGTGTCTCCAACCCGGTCGTAGATGGCCCGCTGCAGGCTGCTGTTGTTGTTCAGGAGCAGGGTCGCGGCATTCAAGTCGATGCTCGAGGTGTTGAGAATACTCGAGTCATCCTGGAGCTGAAGAACTCCACCCATCATCGTCGTGGCGCCGGTATAGGTATTGACACTCTCCATGGTCAGAGTATTGCCGCCGACCCGCGCCAGGTTCACGTGGCCATCGATGCTCGTGGCAAACGTGGTGCTGCCGGGATTCATATTGGTGACAATCGTGCCCGTGCCAGTGCTGGTGGTAATCGAGCCGCCGGAGGCCGGCAGAACGCCGGGATCCGAAAGCTGGGCCACGTACTGGGTCCCGCCATTGAGATCCAGCACCGCGCCATTATTGATGTTCAGAAGTTGGTTGGGGAAGAAGGTGTTCAAGCCGCCCGGCATCAACTGCGTTTCGCCATTGAGCAGATTGTGCGTGCCGGTCACGAAGCTGGGGGTGTTGAAGACCAGCGTGCCAGGCAGCGACTTGATGAAATTCGCGCTTCCCAGCAAGGCGCTATTCACGGTCAGGGTCGTGCCCGCCTGGACCTGGAAGACGGGCGTGTTGGTGAAACTCGTGGACTGCGCGTCGAGACTGTTGTTACCACCCGTATTGATGAGGCCGCCCGAAGTGATCGTCAACCGGGCGCCGGTACTGCCTCCCACGCTCACCCCGCTGCCATCCAATTTCAGCGCATTGATGGTGCGATACGAGGTGATGCTGCTGCTCGCCGTCAAATCGAGTGTGTCCGTGGCCGCCGCAGTGTTCAGGTTATTACCGAGGTTGTAGTCGCCCGGCACCAACGCTACTACGCCATTGGTCGCGTCATACTTCGCAAAATCGGCGCCGCCGAGAAAGATGCGCGGAATCACACCGTTGAAGACGAACGCTGCGCCGCTCGGAGCGGCGGTGAAGATCACCTTGTTGTCCACGCCGAGATTCGAGATGCCGCTGAGGTTCAGGGAAGATCCGGAGTTCGCGAAACTCACCGAGGCCAAGGTAAGCGTAACATTCCCGCCCGAGGTGGTGATGTAGGTCTGAACGCTGTTGAGCGTCAATGCACCCGTGGTTTCAGTAGTCCCTCCGGCTGCGCCAATGATGTTCAGGGTGCCGCCCTGGCCGGTGACGGCCGCGGTGTCGTTCAAGCGATTCGCGTTGGCCGCGCTGTAGTCCAGCGTCACGGTGCCGATGGGATTCAGCGTGAGGGAGCCGTTCCAAGTGCCACTTCCACTCAGCACGATGTCGTTTCGGTTGACGGTCAGCGCCCCGGTAGCGGTGTTCGCGCCGGTCAGCGTCAGCGTACTCAGGCCGGAATAGGACAGATTCTCCGCCGCCGTTCCCCCGTTGGCGACCACCCCGCTGATCAGTACCGGGGCGGAGCCACGCACGGTGAGATTGCGACCGGCCGTGTTATCCGAACTCAGATTGACGGTGCCCGAGAGGGTCAGCGTGGCGCCGCCGGTCAATTCATTGCGGAGGAAGCGGTTTCCGTTCTCGTCCACGATGCCACCAAAGTCGATACTCTGGCTGCCGTTGATGGTGACCTGATCGCCCTGGAGGGAAACCTTGTTCAAGACCTTATTCGTGCCGGTCAAATCGACCGTCGAGGTCAAAGTGCCGCCGGCAAGAGTGATGACGTTCGCCACCGGTCCGAGACCGCCAGTGTTGGAGACGACGAGCGTGCCCTGGCCGAGCAGGATGCCGCCGGTCAGACCGAGTGCGGCCGATTTGTTATCGCCTCCGAGCGTGAAGGAAGCATCGTCCGAAAGGCGGATGTCGAATTTGGTAAGGTCGCTGCCGCCGCTGTTGTTCTGGATGATGCCGTTCCACACCGTCGAACCGTAGCCCCGGATATTGATGGTCCGCGTGGTGCTCGCGGTCGTGTTGGCATTGATGAAGTTGCCGTTGACGGTCAATACCGCGCCATTTTCCAGGTTGTTGCTGATGGTTTGGTCGTTGTTGCCGGAAGCCTTCGTGACCGTGCCGTCGAGCGTGATGTTATTGGCGCCGGCGAAGACGGCGGTCGAATTATTGCCCAGGTTCACAGGTTTGCTCGTCTCCAAGTCACCTCCGTAGGCAAAAATGCCGCCATTGGTGAGGGAGATCAGGGAGGCGCTGCCGATGCCATCGGACGTCAAGCCGAGCAGGCCGCCATTGGCACTGATGGTGCCGGTGAAAGTATTCGGCCCGGACAGGGGATTCAAAATCCACACGCCGCCATCCGCCTTGGTCACGTTCAAAGTGTTGGCGCCGTTCTTCAACACCGAAGTGATCATGTTGTAGTCGGTGTTCGTTCCACGAAGTTGCAATGTCAGCGCGAAAGCACCCGTCTGGCTGTTAGTAATGTCAGTCAATGTCAGCGGGCCACTGCCGGAACTGTCGATCTGATAAGTCCTTGCCGCTGTCATCGCCGGACTGAACACGATCGGCCGCGTCGTCGTCTCACCTGCTCCCACGTAAAGCAGGTTAAGAGTCGCATCGCCGTTCCAGATTAATGATCCACCGGAAACATTGGTGCCCAAGCTAGACGAGGTCGCACCGGCGGCGCCGATAGAACTAACGAACAGTGATCCGCTGTTCAGGGTCGTATTTCCGTTATAAGTATTGGCATCGCCGAGAAGCAGATTGCCGCCGCCGCTTTTGGTAAATCCGGCAACGCCCGTGCTGTTGTTAATCACTCCGGAAACGGTGGCGAAATCGAGACCGGTGGTACTGTTGTCGTCCACCTGAATGGTGCGGTTCGCCCCATTGAGATTGATGCCATTGATGATCTCGACATCAGCCATGGCGGTGGCGGAACTCAGAATCAACGTGCCAGTGCCATTGCCAATGCCGCCCGTGCCCCAACTCAACGTGGCTCCCGCTCCACCGATGTTGACGGTCAGCTTGGCGTTGCTCGCGGCAAAACCACCGCTCCCATTACTGCCCCACTGCACTTGGTTGGCGCCCGCGCCAAGCGCCCGGGTGAATGTGCCACTGGTCTGGAAAACGCCTCCACTCAAAATGAGGTTGCTGGCCGTCGGCAGGGTGGTGCCATCGATGGCCTGCAACTGGCCGCCGGAGATCGCGGTCGCGCCCGTGTAGCTATTGCTCGCATTGCCCAGAATCCACAAGCCGCCGTCAGCCTTGGTCACCGAAAGCGCCTCATTGGCATTCGGATTATTAATCAATTGCAGGTCGATCTCGTTGTCGCCCGCCGAAGTGCCTCGCAGGGTCAACGTGCGCGTGCCAGTTCCACTGAAGACAACCGGCCCGGTGTTATTGAAAATCAAAGCGGCGTTATCGGCATTGCCCGTGGCCAGGATGCTATTGCCGTACTTTCCAGAAGAATCAATCGTGCCACTGCCCGCCAGGGTAAACAAGCGATTGATGGAAATCGACGGCGTCATCGTCGTCTGGTAGATACTCGCGTTGGAACCGGTGTACTGCAGGGTGCCACCGTTGAAGACAAGGCTGGCGGCATTATTGGTCGCATCACCCGCGCCGATCCCGCTGGCGGCGCCGATGTCGGCCAGCGAAGTGGTCGCCAGTGTGCCCCCAGCCAGGGTGATCCCCCCGGTGAAAGTGTTGACACCCGTCAACGAGACGGTGCCGGTACCCGCTTTCACAAACGCGATCTTGGCATTGTCTCCATCCTGGATGACGCCGCTGAAGACGCCCGACCCGTTGTTGCTGCCCACGCGGAAAATGACCGTGCCGCTGGCCGCCGTGTTCGTGATGGTGCCAGCGCCATTAAAGGTATTGATGCCGCCGGTCGTCAGGCTGCCGACATTGACGCCATTCAAATCGAGCACCGTCCCCTGCCGCATCAGCAGGCTCGGGTTGGCTCCACCCAGGGTGCCGCTGCCGGAAAGCTGGATGCCACCTTCGTTGATCGTCGTCGTGCCAGTGTAGGTATTCGCGCCGGCAAGAATGAGCACACCGCTGCCCGCCTTGGTCAGATTCCCGGCGCCACCACTGATCGCCGCGCTAACGGTCAGCGCATTGCCGACGTCGCCGTTCAGCAAGTCGCCCGGCGCGCTGCCATTGGTGGTGATGATCACTTCCGAACCAGAGGCCCCGAGTGTGTTGCCGGCGGTGCCGTTATTCTGAATCGTCGCCGCTCCCGTCGAGTTATCAAACAGAATGCCGCCGCTGGTGATGGTCAGGACACCGCCGAGGGTAATGGTCTGCGCCCCGCTCATTTTCAGCGAGTTGATGCTTTCGGTGGCAAGATTGCCGCCAGGCGTGGCCGTGCTCTGGTAATTTACAGTATTGGTGCTTCCGGAAGTGGGCAGTGTCGTCTGACCCGTTAACGCGCCGACCGTGCCGCCGGCGGTCACGTTCGTGGCGAACTCGGTCAGGCCGAAAGTAGCCCAGCCACCGAAAATTCCATTGGAACCCGCCGCGGCGGTGAAGGTGATGGACGTGCTGTCGCCGGGCTCGAAGTCCAGCGTTGCCCCCGTAGAGCGAGTGCCAAGGGAGGCAAAGTTCAAGGTTGGGGTTCCGCCATTGGCGGCCACTTTCACCACACCCTCGCCGGCGGTCGGCGTGAGCGCGCCGACCTGCTCGGTGAGCGTGCCGGCCGTGGCCGAGCCTTGGTACTCGAGGATGCCGCCCGCCCACTGATTGTTCGTCAACGCATCGGCGCCAAAGATGATCTGGCTCGCATTGTTGATCACGTCGGAACCATTGCCACCGGCCGCCGTCGGGCGGACCTGCAAAGTACCGCCGCTCACGGACACGTTGCCGGTAAAGTTCCCAGTCGCGGCAAAGGTCAGGGCGGTGCTGGCGGCAATGGCCGTGGAAATGTTATTGCTGATCCCGATGGTGTTGCCGTTGATACTCGTCACGACCGAACCTGCGGGCACGTTCGTGCCCGTGACCGCCTGGCCGATGGTAATGCCGGCGGAGTTGGTGACGGTGAAGACATTGGTATTGGTGCCGCTCGCCGCCGTCCCCGAATTGACGGAGACACTGCCGAGGTAGGTGGCGGCGTCCGGGTCGTAAAGCCAGGTGTTGCCCCCCACTTTGCTCAATGAGGTCGCGGCGTTGCTATTGCTTACGACACCGCCAATCTCATTGATGATCGAGGCGTCGCTGCTGCCGCCCAGGTAAAAGACCTTGGCCCCCAAGCCCCCGACGCCAACCGGATTGCCGTTGAAGACAAGACCAGTTCCGCTGGGCTGATTGGCCAGGATGATTCCCGAGGTGGTGGTGCCGGAGAGGTTGAGCAGCTTGGTCTGCGTTTCACCCGTGCCGCGATAATCCAGTGCGCCGTTATCCAACTGGACCGCTCCCGTGCCGGTGGCATTGAAAGCGCCGATGCTCGTCACCACTGTCGTGCCCGTGATGTTGAAGCTGCCGGTCATAGTACCGGCGGTGCCGAGGATGGTCAACGTACCCGTATCCGTCTTGCTCCAGATGTGATTGCCGCCGCTTGGGCTGAGGATGTTGCCGGTAATCACCGTATCGCCGCGGAGGGTCAGGGTGTTCACGCGCCCGGTGCCGTCGTTCATGCTTAACGATCCATTGATCGTCAGCAACCCGTTCATCGCCTGATCCGTAAAAGCCGTCGGATTGCCGGAGACGAGCGTCGAAGTACCGCCGTTGCCGATGGTGATGCCGTAGCCGTCGCGACCGACAAAGGAGTAGGTCTGGCCGCTATTCGAAGAGAAGACCAGCCCACCCAGCGTCAGCGTCTGATTCAATCCGCTGCCATTGATGTCCCGGCTGGCAATGATCGCGCCGCTGGCGCGCAGGCTCACGTTGCGTGTTCCGAAGGTGCTGGTATCGTCGGTCCGCACTTCGAGTGAGCCACCGTTGATATCGACAGCCTGGGTGCTGGTGTTGTTTCCGAGGGCGCCCCCATTGGAGACGCGCACCGTACCACTGTCGATGCGCATGGTTTCGGCAAAGTTATTGGTCGGGTTCTGCAGCCAAAGAGTGGTGGCCACCGTTTGTCCGGCCTTGGCGAAGCGGTCGGCGGATATGTCAAAGCCTGTAACTTGGCCGGAAATGATATAGTTGCCGTTGCCGAAGAGCACGCTGGTGTTGCCAACATTGCCAATCTGCACATTGCCGGTGATCGTGAGGTTACCTTCGGCGGAGACGATGGAGCCTAGAGAGGCGGGACCACCGAGGGTAATATGGCCGTTGATGGTGTTATTGCCGATGCTGACCAGGCCGCCGCTGTTGTTGGCGGCGCCGGGACCGCGACCAGAGATGCTAATGTCACGGTCCAATGTCATGCCGGTGAGGCCACCCTGGAGCACGAGTTGCCCGCCACTGAACCCGGGATTACCCGTGCTCGCAGTCCCCCCGATCGAAATCGTCGAGGTGCCGGTCCCGAGCTGGTTTTGGTTCGTAATTACGACGCTGCCGCCGTTGATCACCACGTCGCCCGAGAAGCTATTGGCATTATTCGTCAGCACCAGCGTGCCATCGCCCGTCTTGGTCCAGCCATCGGTCCCCGCGATAACCGAACTGATCGTCTCGCGATCTCCGTGGTTTGCGACGTTGATCACCGAATCCCCACCCAACGTCAGCGTATTCCCCGCGATCGTGTATCCACTCACGTTGAAAGTCAGTGCACCCGCGTTAATCGGGTCGTTGAGCGTCACCGTCCCCGCGGTGCCGGTGAAGACGGCGGTGTCGGCAAAAGAATTCGTCCAGGCGCCATCCGAAGCCCCTGCCCCGTCCCACCAATTCGGTGTAGTGATATCCCAGACAAACGGATTAGTGGTATCGCCCAACCCGGCGCCCGTAATGGCATTGCCCGTGGCGTTGCCGTCCGAATCCCAATAATAGCTCGCCGCCCTGGCGGTGGCGGAGGCGGCGAGGGTCAGTCCCGTGGAGAGAACGAGCCAGGAGGACAGCCTCTTAATGAACTGGCGCGAGATGCGCCGCCTCGTGGAAGTGCGTAATTTCTGGGGCATAGTGGTACCGGGGAGGTTGGTGTTGGGGGGAAAACGGGGGTAAGGATTACGCCTACGCGAAATCCCGCGCATTTGAGCGAATACGTGGTTTCCCTACAAAAGACTTGGCGAGTGGTAAAAACCGCCATGCATGGCAAGATTAACTAATACAAGAAGTGTAGTGTTAATCTTGATCATGATAGGCTGTGGCCTCACATCGACACCTCAAAGCGTAGCGAAATCAGCGGCCAAACGTCGGTCCGATCGCCTCATTTCCTTTGTGCTCTTAATCCTCTCGCGCCAGCATTGCCGGCGCTGCTATACCAGCCACGGCTGTTACCCGTTATGAAAAACGTCCGGTTTGGTTTCCTCGCCAAGGCGATACTCGCTCTCGGTATCGCGTTCACCTCCCTCGGTCGCGCGGCAGTATCCCCGCCGAACAATCGCGGCCAAATCCCCGATGCTCTCATGCCTTGGGAAGATTGGGCGCTATGGGATGCCGCCAATCGCGTCTGCCCCACCCCTTTTTCCGATGCACACAAGCACCTTTGCTTTTGGCCGTCGCGCATGGGCCTGCAGGCCACGCAGACGGGCGCGCAATTCGACATGGTGGTGACGGTCTACAGCGAGACGTGGGTGTCGCTTCCCGGCGGGACTGGCACGTGGCCGGTCGGCGTGAAGGTGAATGACGCACCGGTGGTCGTCATCGAACACAATTCCAGTCCCGCCGTGCATCTGAATGCGGGCACTTTTCATCTCGTCGGCGATTACCACTGGAAGTCGATGCCGCAACGGATTTCCATTCCGCGCGAGATCGGCATCCTCGCCTTGATCATCGATGGCCAGCCGGTGGAATCGCCCTCGTGGGATGAGAACGGCTATCTCCGCCTTCAGGCCAAAGTCGTCACGGAAGAACCGGAGAAGTCTTTCCTCTCGATGAAGCTCTATTCGATGGTCGAGGACGGCATTCCACTGTGGTTGCACACGGAAGTCGAACTCCTCGTCTCGGGCAAAAGCCGCGAAGAAGATCTGGGCATCATCCTGCCCGAGGGCTGGCGGCTCGGGTCCGTCGAGGGGCAGATCCCGGTGATGGTCGATGAGAAAGGGCGCATGAAAGCCCAGGTGCGCACCGGCAAATGGCTCATCCACGTGGATGCCTTTCGCTTCGACAACCCGCAGGAATTTCATTTCGCCGCGGGAGCCAAGCCGGCCGTGGCCGATGAATTGGTCGGCTTCCAGGCGAAACGTGACTTCCGTACGGTAGAAATCACCGGCCTGCCGCCGGTCGATGTTTCGCAGACGACTTTCCCGGAAGCGTGGCGCTCGCTACCCGTCTACCGCTGGAACACGAGCGCGCCATTTCACCTGGAGGAACGCATGCGTGGCATGGGACAGCAGAAACCGGAGGCGCTGCACATCAGCCGCGAATGGTGGCTCGACGAAAGCGGGCGCGAGTTGACCTTCCGTGATGTCATCGACGGCCGCCGCCAACAAATCTGGCGCCTCGACGCCGCGCAGGAAGCGGAACTCGGCTCGGTCCGGAATAGCGGCCAGGGCCAACTCATCACGCGCAACCCGGATAACGGCGCCACGGGCGTGGAGATCCGCACGCGCGATGTCTCTCTCGAAGCCACCGGCCGCATGGCCCGCACCCGTTTGCTTCCCGCCTCCGGATGGCGCGCCGATGCGGATGGCGTGCGCGTCACCCTCCACCTGCCACCGGGATGGCGGCTCTTCGCGCTTTTCGGCGCCGATTGGGTGCGCGGCGATTGGCTCACCGCCTGGTCGTTGCTGGATCTGTTTCTTCTTCTCGTCTTCACGCTCGCCGTCTTTCGCTTGTGGGGCCTCGGCGCGGCGGTGCTGGCCTTCGTGGCCTTCGGCCTCTCCTATCACGAGGCCGGCGCACCGCGCTACCTGTGGCTCATTCTCCTCGTGCCACTCGCCCTCCAGCGCGTGGTCCCCGCGGGCTGGGGACGGCGGCTCGTCGGCAGTGGAAAATGGGTCATCATCGTCACCTTCCTCCTCGTCTTCGTGCCCTTCCTGGCCCGCCAGGTTGAGCAGGCCTTGTATCCGCAGCTCGAGACCGTCGCGGAATTTCGCGGCACGAGTTGGGGGCATTTCGGGACGTCCCACGATTACGAATCGGCCACCGTCACATCCGAAGCAGTGCCGAGCGCCGCCGCTCCCAACCCGACACAAAGTACGGAAGCCATCCGCCGCAAGCTCGAGCGGATCATCATTCCCAAACTCGAACTGCGCGAAGCTACGATTCGCGAAGCCGTCGATTTCCTCAAACAGAAGAGCGTGGAACTGGATCCAGATCCGTCGGGGGACCGCGGCATCAATATCGTCCTGAAGCTCGAGGCCACCGGCCAGGGCGCAATCGGGTTGCCGAGCGCGACCGACATTCCGCCCCTTCCGCCCATCCCAGGAGCGGAACAGGCTCCCAACTCCCCTCCGTCCATCGGCAATCCTGCAGACGCGCGCATCACCGTATCGCTGACCAACGTTCCGTTCATCGAAGCGCTGAAGTACGTCACCGGGCTGGCCAACTTGAAGTTCAAGATCGAGCCTTATGGCATCTCGATCACGCCCATGACGGAGAACACCGATGTGCTGATCACGAAAGAGTGGGTCGTGCCTCCGGATCTCATTCCCGCGACCTCGTCGATTATCTCGAAAGGCGCCTTTTCGCAGGATGTGACCCGAGGAGGCAAGGGTGTCGCCGACCGCGAGTCGTCGAAGAATTGGCTGATCTCGAATGGCGTTGCTTTCAACGGAAATGCCTCCGCCACCTATATCGTCCGGAGCAATCGATTGATCGTGCGCAACACGCAAGATCAACTCGATTTGGTCGATAGCATCCTTGGTTCCGGCAACGCCGCGGCAGGCTCGCAACAAGGCGCGAATAACTTGAGCTACGACGCCAAGGCACGCATCCAAACCGGCCCCGGTGTGCCCGAGTGGAAATGGCGCGCAGTGAGCTTCGGCTGGAATGGGCCCGTCTCGTCGTCGCAGCAAGTTCGCCCGGTGCTGATCTCGCTGGCGATGGAGCGCGTCCTCACCGTCCTGCGCATCGGACTCCTGCTGCTCCTCGTGGCGGTGTTGTTCGATGTCCGCAAGCTGCGGGCCCCGTCCGTCCCGGCCGGCGCCAGGGCGGCCACCGCGGTATTCCTCTTCGCGTTCCTCGTCGCGCACGCCCCGGCGCAAACTTCGATCCCCGATGCCACCACTCTCGAAAAGCTCCGGGAGCGTTTGCTCAAGCCTTCCGACGCTTATCCTCATGCCGCCGATATCCCGTCGGTCACGCTGACGCTGCAGCAAAACAAAGTCATCATGGACGCGGAAGTCCACGCGGCGATCCGCACCGCCGTGCCGATCCCTGGGCGTCTGCCCACCTGGTCGCCGATCAACGTGCTCGTCGACGATAAACCCGAGGTCTCGCTGCGGCGCGACGATGGTTTCCTATGGGTGGTCGTGGAAGCCGGCATCCACCACGTGCACGTGGAAGGCTCGCTGGGTAACATCACCGCATGGGAATGGAACTATGTGCTTCTGCCCCGGCAGCTCAAGGTGGACGCGCCCGACTGGAATGTGAGCGGGATCAAAGCCGACGGCGTCCCCGAGGCGCAGGTATTTCTCTCGCGCAAGCAGAAGGTCGTGGCCGCGCAATCCAGTTACGATCAACCGGCACTGCAAACCGTCGTGAGCGTGGAGCGCGAACTCGAGTTCGGGCTCGTCTGGGAAGTGCATAGCACCGTCAAGCGGCTCACGCCCGCGGGCCGGGCGAGCGAGTTGCGTATCCCGCTCCTGCCAGGCGAAAATGTGCTGACCCCGGAAGCAGTGGTGAGAGAAGGATTCATCGAAATCCGCCTCGGCGCGCGGGATCAATCCTTCGCCTGGGAAAGTGAATTGCCGGTGACCAAACAATTGAGCCTCGCCACGCGGTCCGACGATACCTGGGTGGAGCATTGGCGCCTTATCGCCTCGCCGGTCTGGAACGTGACGCTTGCCGGCCTTCCACCGACCTTCGAGCAATCCGATAACCGCCTCGTCCCGGTGTGGCATCCGTGGCCGGGGGAAAAGGTGGACCTCAGCGTGAACCGGCCCGAGGCAATCGCCGGCGCGACTATGACGGTGAATCACGCCACGCAGGAACTGACCCTCGGCCGGCGCCAGCGCACCGCGAAGTTGAATCTCTCGTTGCGGAGCAGCCTCGGGGAAAACTTTTTCGTCGAGTTGCCGGCGGACGCGGAAGTCACTTCGCTGGTCCACGATGGCAACGCCGTACCCGTGCACCAGGAAGCGGGCAAGCTCGTCATTCCGCTGCATCCCGGGGAACAGAATGTGGCCATCGAGTGGAAGCGCGACGTCTCGCTCGGCGCCGTCACCGCCAGCGATGACGTGCGCCTGCCGGTGGAGAGCGCAAACGTCGCGAGCACGATCAACGTGCCCGAGGATCGCTGGGTGCTGTGGGCCGGCGGACCGCAACGCGGGCCGGCGGTGCGTTTCTGGGGCATCCTGATCTGCGCGCTGCTCGCGGCCCTGGCCCTCGGTCGCATGGCCCGCTCGCCCCTCAAGACGGCGGAGTGGATGCTGCTCGTCATCGGCCTCACGCAAGTCCCCCTGCCCGCCGGACTCGCAGTGGTCGGCTGGCTCTTCTTCGTGACCTGGCGCGGCGGCGAAGGGTTCCAGCGCCTGAGCCGATACAGCTATAATGTGCTGCAGATCTTCCTCATCCTTCTCACGGTCGCCGCGCTCGTCATCCTCATCGCGGCGGTCGGCGAAGGATTGCTCGGTCGGCCGGAAATGTTCATCGCCGGCAATGATTCGACGGCGACCGAGTTGCATTGGTTCAAGGCGCGCAGCGACGACTGGCTCCCGCATTGCCGGTGCGTCTCCATCTCCATCTGGTGGTACCGCCTTTTCATGCTTATCTGGGCGCTCTGGCTGGCTATGGCGCTCATTCGCTGGCTGCAACGCGGCTGGAAGAACTTCGGCTCTGGCGGCTACTTCCATCACAAGCCGAAGCAAGCGCCGGCTCCGGCAGCGGCGGCTGCTCCTTCATCTCCAACCAACCCGCCCGGGCCACCGGCGCTTCCGACGCAGAGTTAGGGCGGTTGTCAGAATACGCTTCCGAAGCAGAACTGGAGGGCACCGCCGAAGCGGCGGCGTACGGGGCAAGCGGCGGCCGGTCCCTGGGTGAGCCGCCGTCGGTGCCGGAGCGGGAGGTTTCTCCAAGCACCGACGGCGGGTCGCCCAAAGACGGGCCGCCATTTGTCCCGTACACCGCCGCCTCGGCGTTGCCCTCCAACGCGCCTTCTGTTGTCCGGACACGATTTTGGGCAAGTGCTCCAGTTTCAACCAGCTCCGCCTCGGCCCTTCTTCTCTGCGCCTCTGCAGTGCTAACTCTAAATGTGTACGCGGCGTGCGTAGACTTCGGAGCGCCGTCAAAAGGCGTTTCGAAATTAGAACTGGAGGGAAGCGCCGAAGTGGCGGCGTACGGGACAAATGGCGGCCGGTCCCTGGGCGAGCCGCCGTCGCTTCCCAGTAAACACGTTCTCCCAGCACCGACGGCGCGGTGCCCTCCAACGCGTCTTCTGCTATCCAGACATGACTTTTGGCCCAGTGACCCAGTCCCAACCAACCCCTCAACATTTCTCCTCTGCGGCTCTGCGCCCTCTGCGTTTAAAATGGCCTCGGCGTCTGGTTGCGGCTCCGCCGCGCTGGGTTTCGGGCGGTTTCTTTGAGGGATGCGCCATGATCATGGCAATGACTCATCGGTCAGCGTATTGAGAAATGCGACCAACGCATGGCGATCGGCGGCGCTGAGATGCAGGCCGCCGTCAGGATGCTTGGCGAGGTTCGGGTCGAGCGTGGCACTGCGCTGCACGCCAGTGCTGTAATGCTCGATCACTTCATCGAGCGTCGCAAAGCGGCCGTCGTGCATATAGGGTGCGGTGCGGGCGATATTGCGCAGGCTCGGCGTGGCAAATTTCCCGCGATCGCTTTCTCGTCCGGTCACGCGAAAACGGCCAGGGTCGCTCCCGCTCGGCACGAGGCCGTTGTTGTGAAACTGGTGGTCGGTGAAAAGCGGGCCGCCGTGGCAATGAAAACAATCCGCTCCGAATTGCTGCGTGCGCGGATCGTACTCGGTCATGAACAACTCGAATCCGCGCTGTTCGTCCGCACTGAGCGCGCCTTTCCCGCGCATCGCGCGATCGAATTTCGAGTCGTGCGTGGTCAGTGTGAGCAGATAATTCTCCAGCGCGAGACCGATCTTCTCCGAGGTGATTTCCGGCGAGCCAAACGCCGCCGCAAAGAGCGCGGGGTAATCCTCCTTCGCAGCCAATTTTACGGTCACGCGCTCCAACGTCTCGTCCATCTCGGCATGATCTTGAATCGGCATCAACGCTTGCTCACGGAGCGACGGCGCGCGCCCGTCCCAGAAGAAGCTCGTCTTCCACGCGAGATTGAACAGCGGCATGGCGTTGCGGGTGCCCGCCTGGTTGCGCACGCCCCGGCTGACCCTGCGCGGATCGGCGAACGCGGCCGAGGCCTGATGGCACGAAGCGCATGAAAGGATGCCATCCCGGGAGAGCGCCGTTTCGGTGAAAAGCTTCCTGCCCAGCATCACGCGCTCCTCGAGCAAGGGATTGTCTCGAGGTAAATCGGGGATCGGAAACGTCGCATTCATCGTGAAGCGATAGGGCGTGTACTTCGACGGCAGGAAAAGCGGACGCGCGGGCACCGGTCGCGCCATCTGCGGGACGGAGGACAGCACCTGCCGCACGCGGAAGGCGCCGGGCAGATTCGCCACCAGCGCCGCCGCGATCGGATCACCCTCTCGCGAATGCGTGGCCTCACCATCCCGGCCAAACGCCAGAGGCCGCGGCGCGTTGAGCAGCGCCGCGATATCGAAATCGAGCAACGCGCTGGCATCGTGCGAGAGATCCAGTGGCGCTGTGAGATGAATCCGCGTTCGCTGGGGAGCGCGCGCCAGATGATAGGCAAAGCCTTTCAGCTCTCCGTTGCTGCTTCGATACATGCCTTCCGCGGCGAGAAAGATGTATCCTCCCTGCCAGTTCCAGTGCAGGCCATTGAGATTCGGGTTCAACGGGTCGTCCGGCGAGAAGCCGTTCGCCGGCGCAGCATTCGTTTTCGCATCGAGCCCGACGTAGAAGCGCAGCGCTCGATACTTCCCTTCGGGCACCGCTTCGAGGCGAGTCTCCATCCGCTGCTGGCCGGCATCCATCCACGCAGATTGGCCGGGAAGTTCCACCCACGCGCCATCCTCGCGCTGCAACGCGAAGCCGCTGAGCAAATAACTCAGGCGGGTCAGGGAATACGTCTCTGCCGCCGCATCCTGGTAACGCAGCGAATCGAGGCGCAGCGCTTCACCATGCACGACAGGCCGGATGGCCACCTGCAGCGCTGCCGCCGAAGCAACAGCCCGTCCGCAGAGGAGCGCAACAATCAACGCGATGATCTGCCGGCGGAGACGCATCGGATCGCTCAGTAGCCAGTCGAATCGTAGGTCGCGAGACTCAACCGCGTGACCTTGTAGAAACGTTTCGTGTTCAATTCCCCGCCCGTCTCCGTCGTGGTCGCCGAGCTCACGATGGAACCCACGGTCGGCGCGAGACTGATGCTCGGTGTCACGGTGAGCGACAGCGTGGTCCAGTTCGTCAGGTCGCTCGACGCACTGACCTGATACGTCCCGCCTTCCACTTCATTCCAGGTGAGGGTGACATTCGAACTGTTCTCGCTGATCGGAGCGCTCGCGTTCCAGGTCTCGACGGTGGACGCCGCGCCCTTGAAATACTGCGTCACCGTCTCCGTGATGGAAGTCACCGTCCCGCCGGTGGGGCTGCCATAGTACCAGCGGCTCCCGATGTAGGGATAAACCGGGGTGCCATCGGCCTTGATCGTCACGAAATAGGCCCACGTTCCATTGGGAAACTCCGGCGTCACACAGTACCGCGCATTATACATATTCAGGTCGAAGAAGACCCCGCCCGAATTGGCGCGCGAGCCTTGGGTGTAGCCGAGATTGCCGAGGTAATCGTAGTCCTCCCAATAATGTCCGAGCGTGTAAGCCGTCTGGTTCGGCGATGAGCCGGTGACATAAGTGGTGCTGGGACCGTACTGGCCGCTGGCCAGCGTGTACGGTGTGCCCGAGAGGGTGGTCGTCTTGCCCTGCGCGAGGGCGGCCCAACCTGGCAACGTCGTTCGACCCGTGGAATTCAAGTCTGTCGTTCCATTGGTTCCGTCGCGCAGTTGATATCCCGACACCATGCGCCGCACCCCGCCGATCGTGACCGTGGGCGCCGAATTATAGCCGGAGCCTCCGTTGGTCATCGTGACGCCGGTCACCACACCGCCCGAGATCACCGCCGTCCCAGCGGCCCCGCTCCCGCCTCCGCCACTCAATGTCACCAGCGGCGCCGATTGGTAGAGCGATCCGCCATTCGTGATGTTCACGCTGGTCACCGCACCCCCGCTGATACCCGCCGTCGCCGTGGCCCCGATGCTGCCGCCGTCATAGCCATACGGGCCGTAGACCGGAAGCCCATCCGCGAGCCAGCCGAGAATCGGCGAATGCGGGAAGGTCGTGGTCGCGGTATTTTCCGCGTACTGCTTGGTGCTGCTGTTGTAAGTGACGTTGTCACCCATGAGATAGCGCGTGGCGATGGGATCGACGTGCGAGTGGTATTGTCCGCTCTGCGGATTGTGCGAGAGCGCGTAATCGAAGGAGACCGCCTCATTCGGATACGCGTCGCGATTCCACACGCCATCCCCCTGGCCAATGCCGGCCACGGGACTCGCATCCGCAGCGTGCGAAACGGAATAGGAGAAACCATCCGACGTATTGAAGATGGCGATCCCATCGACCAGAAAGCCGATCGCGCCGCCCGTAGTGAGCGTCTTCGTGGTCGGGATCGCCGCCGGCGTCCGTGGAAGGCGGTAGACGGGCGTGAGTCCGCTCGCGCCCTGGTTCTTCGGCAGATTGGGATTATTCCAAGGCCCCATGATGTGCGCGCCCAAGCCGGTGTTTTTGAGGTAGACCCAACTCGCCGAGTAATCGATCTCGTGCACCCCGCAATAGGTCGGCGAAGTCTGCCCGGTCCACGTCGTTGCGGAGACGCCGTTGGTGCGATTGGCCGTGCTGGTGTAGAGGCGGGCGTATTTGGTGGAGATCTGCGTCTGCCAGGAAGTGAGTAAGGGCTCGGCATGAACCGAAGAGCCGCCGATCAGGGCGAGCGCGGTGAGGCCCGAAAAGAAAACGAGGCGATGCATAGGGGTGGTGGATTTGCCCTCGATGCTGTCCCCCTCCCTTTAACCAATGATGAAGCGCCAACCGCAAAATTGTAAAGGGATGGTAAAAGATGACCGGCCGCTATGCGGCCCCACTGGGAGCGGCGACTTCCCCGTCGCTGACCCAAAACAAACGCGCGGAGCGCCACTGATTGGGGCGGCGCTTCGCGACGCAGGGCGACTGGAAAGTCGCCCCTCCCAGTGCGCCCTTAAAAAAATAGCGCTCCCGCCGAAGCGGGAGCGCATTTATAGGTCCACCCATGCAGCGTCACTTCACCAGGAGAAAGTGCTCCCAGTCCGCGACGCCGTGATGATTGCGAATGAACACCGAAGCCGGCAGCGCCCGCGGGGCAATCGGTCGCCCGCGCAGGCGCAGGCCCGCCTCCTGCGGGAGACGGTCCGCCTTGCGCGTGTTCACTTCGCGGTGGGCGAGCACGCAGTTCTCCCACGTGGTCTGGCCCCCGCGCGAACGCGGCACGACATGGTCGATATTGCCTTCCTTCGGCGTGAGCTTGCGGCCGGTGTATTGACACACGCCGCCGTCGCGCTCCCAGATGCCCCGCGCGCCGAATCTCGGGCGCCGCATCGGCACCCGGGTGTAATTGGCCGCGACCACGACGGTCGGCACACGCACAAGGCCGCGCCCCGTCTTCACCGCGAGGTCATGCTCGCGAATCGGCAGCGCGATCCAGTCGCGCCACTTGGTCGGGATGAAGTTGCCCTCGGCAATGTCCAGCGCGGTCGCCGCGTCGGAAGCCATCATGCAGAAAGCTTCCGCCGGCGTCTTCACGTGAATCGCCTGCCAGTGCCGGTTCAGGACCAACACGGTGGGTTGGTTGAGGATGGAGGTCATGAGAAGGTTGATAGTGGATAGTTGATGGTTGATAGCCGC
>Ga0068855_100002828_pt1 | contig 21348 bp, 13 predicted proteins | sample KBSCornC52_FD_66592 | JGI IMG/M metagenome (GOLD analysis project Ga0068855, IMG submission 66592) | Corn rhizosphere microbial communities from Kellogg Biological Station, Michigan, USA - KBS Corn C5-2 | ecosystem: Host-associated > Plants > Roots > Rhizosphere > Soil ...
AGTCGCTGAAGCGCCCCTCCGATTTCGGAACGACGGGATCGACGACGTTCAGCGGCGTCCCCTCCGGCACATTCACGCTCAAGGCGACAGCCTACCCGTCGGTGGATGCCGGCGGCAACCCGACGGGCACGGCGCAGGCAGCGGCGGCGGTCACGATCACGGTGACGGACGGGAACACGACGAACGCGACGATCACCATGAACAGCACGGTAGCCACGGTCGTTGTCACTCCGCCCGCGTCGCTGAAGGCAGGGAGCTCAGCAACGGCGACGGTCACCGCGAAGGATTCGGCTGGCAAAGTCGTGCTCATCGCGCCGAGCGCGTGGTCCTGGACCTCGTCGAATCTCGCGGTCGCCACCATCACCGCGAACACCGACGGCACGGCCTCAGTGAACGGGGTTGCCGCGGGCACCGCGACGCTCACGGTCACATATACCGAGCCATCGCCGCACGTGGCCGGGACGGCGACCGTGACTGTGACGTCCGGCGGAGGTGTTGGGCTGCAGCTGGGCAGCCCGTGGCCGATGGTCCACCACGACCTGCTTCACACCGGCCAGGGAGCAGGCTCGGCCCTGACAGGCACGAAGGCGTGGTCGTTCACCGGGGGGAACGCATCGTCTCCGACGGTCGCCGCGGACGGCACCATTTATGCTTTCTCAGGGGGTAAGGTCTATGCGATCAACCCGGGCGGCTCGCAGAAGTGGTCGTACGCCACGGGACAGAGCACCACGGACCTGGTGACCTCGCAGGCAATCGGGGCGGACGGCGCTATCTACATTGCCTTGGTAAACGGCCTGTGGGCCATCAATCCCGACGGCACGAAGAAGTGGGCGTTTATGTCGGGGCCAGGGGGCATAGGCTTCCTTTCCGCTCCGGCGGTCGGACCGGACGGAACGATCTACGCATGCGCAAACGATAGCAATCTCCACGCCATCAACCCGGATGGCACCGAGCAGTGGACGTTCAAGACGGGCACAGGGGGTGGGACGGGCAGCTACTCGTCTCCGGCCATCGCGCCGGACGGCACAATCTACGTCGGCGGCAGTGACGACAAGTTCTACGCCATCAGCCCTGGCGGCACACTGAAGTGGTCGATCGCGGGAATCGATGCAAGCCGCTCGTCGCCGGCCATCGCGGCGGACGGCACCATTTACGTCGGCGCCGGGTACTTCGTCGATGCGATCACCCCGACCGGCTCGAAGAAGTGGTCGTTCCAGACGGGCGCCCTCAGCTACTCCTCGCCGGCGATCGGTTCGGACGGCACCATCTACATCGGATCCGCGGATGACAACCTCTACGCCCTCAGACCGGATGGCTCACAGAAGTGGGCGTTTGCAACGAAGCTCTACGTCAACTCGTCGCCGGTGATTGGAGCGGACGGAACGATCTACATCGGGTCCGAGGATGGCAACCTGTATGCGGTAAGCCCGAACGGAGCGCAGAGGTGGGTGTTTGCGACGAGCGGCATAATCGGGTTTGCCACGCCCGCAATCGGAGGAGACGGCACGATCTATCTTAGCGCCGACCAGCTCTACGCAATCCAGTAGGCGCCGTTGAGAATCCGTGTCTGCCCCGGCGCGACGCAATGGGCCTGCATCGCGGAACGGCTCGGGGGCCGCAAGCCTGCGTCAGCGCCAGGCCGAGCGGAGCCGATGGGCCGTCAGCGAGATGAGCCGCGCCGCGCCGCCGTCTGCGAAGACTTCAAGCCCCTGCTCGCGCTGCCGCGGAAGGAAGCAGGACGTGAGCGAGACTCGGCCGCCGTTCCCGAACACCTCCAGTGACGTGCGGTCAACCAGCACGCGGATCCGCACGCGGCCGTTCTCCGGCTCCAGCGGCGCTTCCCTGCCGAGACATCGCAGCTTGTGGTCTCGGGCAGAGTAGACGATCTGCTCGCCCCGCGCGCGCAGCCCCACTTCCGCCGCCCCTCCAACCTCGAACTCCGCCTCCACGTCCCACAGCTCGCCGGTCCCGACATTCAGCGGCGCGCCGGGTTTGACCGCGCGATTACGCAGCCCAATCGATTTGGACGAGGTGTCGTACAGGCGCTTTATCTCTCGGACGGGCCAGCGATAGATTCGCAGTCCCCCGGCGGTGCGCCGCAGCGTCATCGCGCAGGGGAAGCTCATCTGCTGGTTGAAAGGCATGCCGGGATAGCTGCCGCCATTCATCCACGCGATCTGGATTCGACGGCCATCCGACGCGGGGATCCCGCTGTACGTCTGCACGGCATAGTAGTTGGCCCCATAATCCGCGGCGAGAGGGCCCTCTTCCGGCGTGAATCGCTGGCCGTCGAACGTGCCCACGAGATAGTGCCCGTTCGCCGCCGTGAAGACCCAACGCGTGACGCCCGGCTCCCCCTCCACGCCAATCTCGAAGAAGTCCGGACACTCGCCGCAGTCCTTCATCACGACCGATTGCAGCTTCGCCCAGCGCTTCAGATCGGGCGAGGAGAAAAGGGCGAACTCGTTGCCGTCGAGGAAGAGCGCCATGATCCACCTGCGGGTCGGCGCATGCCACACGACCTTCGGATCGCGATTCTCGGCGGCGATGTGGGGGAGGACCGGGTTGCCGGCGTACTTCGTCCAGGTGCGTCCCCGGTCATTGCTGAAAGCGATGCACTGGGTGAATGGAACGCCCTTCGATTCGGGATTCGTGCCGCCGGCGGCGGTGTAGATGGCGACGAGTGTCTTTTCACGGCCCTTCTGGAATCCGGCGGTGTTCTCGCGGTCCACCACCGCAGAGCCGGAGAAGATGGTGCCGCGCGCGTCCGGCTCGATGGCGTCGGGGAGCTGGGTCCAGTGAACCAGGTCCGGGCTCACGGCGTGGCCCCACGTCATATTGCCCCAGTTGATTCCGGAAGGGTTGTGCTGGAAGAAGAGGTGGTACTCGCCGGCATACCAGACGAGCCCGTTCGGATCGTTGAGCCAGTTCGTTTTCGAGGTGAAGTGGAACTGCGGACGCCACGTCTCATCGTACAGCCGCGCGGTCGAGATCTCTTCCGGTTCCCGGTGGTCGCTCTGCGCAATCTGGTCCACGTTGATGTGCCCCCATCCGCCAGTCGCACGGTCCACGATCTCGATTCGGGCCGTCTTTCCCTCCAGCTCCGCCACGTCCCACGAGCGCCATTCGAGCCGCTCCGTCCCTCCCGGTTTGTCGTTCGGACCGGTCGCGGTGCGCCCCGCCTTCCCCTCCACCAGGAGGTTCATGCAGGTCTCGCCCGGATGCATCCCGCCACCAATCAGGAAGTTGAAGTACTTGCGCGTGATGGTGAACGGCGGAGACGTGAGTGTACCGGTCGAGCCATCGCCGCCGTAGAACGAGTTCACCAGCCCGTGACCGATGTAGCCGGACACCTCCATCTGCCCAGGGAGCGTTCCCTGCGCAGGTCCCGGCCCGAAGGCGGTTCCGGCAACCGTCCAGCCGCCGTAATCCTTCCCCTCGAAGTCGGCGATCACGACGTCGGGTCGTGCTTGCAGCAGGCCGAGGACAGCGGCGAGAACCAGTTGGTGCATTCAAATCTCCGGAATGGCGAATCGAATTGAGAAGGATTGCGGTGGCTACTGAACGGGACAAACCTTTCAAATACGGGGATTCACGCTCGACGCGACGACCGGGGCGAAGCATTCGCGCGGGACGATACGTGCTCGCTGCCTGGACCGTTGCGCGAATGCTTCGCCCCTACGATCGCATGTCCCAGACTACCTTACCGCCTTTTTGAAAGGCATTGACCTTAAGGGTGCGAAGCGCGGCCCGCGCACGGCCAATCAGGAGCGCTTTCGGCGCTTCGGGCGGACAGATTCGTAGCTTTCGTCGGCGAGGTCGAGCGCGATCTCCAGTGTCGTTTCGTCATTCACGGTGATGGTCACCCAGCCGTAGCGGCCGACATGCGAAGCCTTGCAGATGGCAGGATGCTGAATCAGGGCCTCCTGCTTTTCAAGCATGGACTTCACGGTAAACACTTCCGAATCATGAGAAGCGATGACGAAGAGCTTGCCGCCGACCTTCCATGCAACGTGCTCCCACGGATACTCCTCGACCGTGCCCTCCTTCGCCATGCAGTGTTCGCGCATCCGCGTGAACACCTCCGCGGGCGGTATCTGTCCTGTCTCTTCCATTCGCGTCTCCTGCCCCTCCCTCCGTAACAGCGAACGGATTCTACGATGCGGCCCTCGACTCCTGCCCGCGCATCTCCCAGCGGACCTGCGGCGCCGCGCCGCGCCGCACTTCCACGAAGTCCAGGAGGCGCGATTCCATCGTGGCGGCGCCGCCGACTTCGGCTGCGTGGTAAACCGGCATCGGCTCCTCGCGGCGATACCCGGACCGGAGTCTCCGCACGCCCACGGGCCGCACGCGAATCGCCTCCCGCGTGACCTCCAGCCGCAGATAGTGATAGAGCTTGCCCGCCAGCCCATCCGACGCCGCCGGGCCTTTGCCGGCGACCGCGCACTCGACCACGCCATGCGCGCGCAGAGAAGCAGCCTCTTCACGGTGAGCGCCGATCAGATCCGGGCGAAGAACGGAGGGGCGGAGCGATATCTGGCCGCCTCCGCCGCTCACGAAGATTCCGGTTTCCGGAAGCTGCTCGGTTCGGAACCACTCGAACGCATGCGAATGGCCGGAGAGGACCAGATGGGCGTGGCCGGCGAGCAGCTCAATCAGATTCGCGCGAACGTCCTGTACGTCGGGCCGCTCGCAGTGGTTCTTGATGGATGTATAGAGCGGGTGATGCAGGTAGACGATCCTCCAGTTGTCCGGCCGCTCGCGCGCGGCGGATTCCAGCCCCGCCTTCAGCCAGCGGATCTGCTCCGCGTCGTAGTCCCGCGGCCCGAATCGCAATCGGCGCAGTTGCAGCGCGATTGCGCGCTGAGCGTCGAGCGCCTCTTCCGCCAACCTCCGCCGCCGCACGCACGATTCAGGTTCGAGGCCGCTCGCGGCCGCCTCCGCCTCCTCGGCAGCCGTCGCCTCGTCGCAGAGCGCCTGCTCCTGCTTCAGCTCCGCGTTCAGCTCAGCCACCCGCTTCTCCAGTTCGGCCAGCCGCGCCCTGGCGTCCTCTCGTTCCGCGGGCGCGGCGCCTGTCCAGGGCGGAGGGGCGTCGAGCGTGTTGGAATCGAGGGCGAAGAAATCGGCGCAGCCGTATTGGAACCGATAGTACCGATTCGGCAGCCGCGTATCGACTCCGGGCATGTATGTGGCGGGCGCGGCCGGGTCGGCGGGCGTTCGCACGAAGGCCTCCATGTAAGCCGAACCCATCCCCGAGCCGCCGCGCGGCAAGCTGAAATCGAACAACTCGCTGCTCATTCGCCGCAGCCCCGATCCGAGAACCGGAATCGCGCTCAGCCACTTGAGCAGCAGATTCACGTCGTAGTAGTCGTGGTTGCCCGGCACCGGAAGGAAAGGGATGCGAAACGTCAGGTCGCCGATTCGACTGCCCGGAGTGAGGAACGGGGCGTAGGGCTGAAGGAAGTCCCTGTCGTACAGCCGCCGCTCGCCGGTCATGTAGACCACGTCGCCGAGATGAAGCACGAATTCCGCCGCACCGCCCGTCTCCGGCAGGGCGGCGTCGAGCGCCATCTCTGCGGCAACCGCGTCCTGCGGCGACGTGATTCGGGCAGCCGCGTCCGCGTTGCCGGTGTCTCCCAGCGCGAGGAGGGTGAAACGCTCCGGGTCCGGCGGCTGCGGAAGCGCGACGACGTGCCGCAGCTCCGGCGCGACATCCGAGGCGGGCGTCCACCGCGCGATTAGGTCCCGGTCCGCCGGAGAGCGGAGCCACGTCCTGAGTGACAGCAGTCCCATTGCGTTACAAAAACGCGCCCGCCCGCCCGTCAGTTCCGGGAGGAATCGGGCTGTCGAATGAACGAAGCTGGAAACGGCGATGCGGACTCGTGAAGCGTGATGCGTGATGCGTGAACGGTGCAGTCACTCTCCTGCGCCGTATCAATGCTCTGTGCGATCCACGATACTATCTGTATCGCTCACGCATCACGCTTCACGCTTCACGAGTCTGCATCACGATTCCCCTCAGGAGCCATAACCATGCCGACCATCACATTTGTTGGAGCAGGGAGCCTTGGATTCACGCGCGGGCTCGTGCGCGATCTGCTGACGTTCCCCGCGCTGGAGGGCGCGACAATCCGCCTCATGGACATCGACCCGGAGCGGCTGGAGTTCGCGGAACAGGCGGTCCGCAAGATCGTGAACGCCGGAGGCTATCCCGCGAAGGTGGAGGCGACCACGGACCGGCGGAGGGCGCTGGACGGTGCGGACGCGGTTCTCTGTACGATCCTCGCGTCTCCGTTCGAGGTATGGCGTAAGGACATCGAGATTCCGAAGCAGTATGGCATCGACACCAACATTGGGGATACGCGCGGCCCGAGCGGCGTCTTCCGCGCCCTCCGCACGATTCCCGCGATGCTCGACATCTGCCGCGACATGGAGGCGGTCTGCCCGGACGCAACGCTGCTCAACTACACAAATCCGATGGCGATGCTCTGCCGCGCAATGGCGCGAGAGACGAAAGTGAGGCTGACCGGCCTCTGCCACAGCGTCCAGGGAACCGCGAAGATGCTCGCCGGCTGGATCGGCGCGCCGATGGAGGAAGTCACCTATCTCTGCGCGGGCATCAACCACCAGTCGTTTTATCTGGAATACAAATGGAACGGCAGGGACGCCTATCCGCTCCTTCGCGAGAAGATGAAGGACACGGAGATCTACCGGAAGGAGCTGGTGCGGAACGAGATGTTCCTCCACCTCGACTACTACGTCACCGAATCGAGCGGGCACAACTCCGAGTACAACGCCTGGTTCCGCAAGCGGCCGGACCTCATCGAGAAGTACTGCATCCACGGCACGAACTGGAATCCGGGCGAATACGGATATATCCTCTCCCGATACGCGGAGCGGGAGGCGAAATGGCGGGATGAGGCGCGGGAGTGGCTGGCGAAGGAAGATGCGATCAGTCTGGCGAGGGGCGAGGAGTACGCGGCGCATATCATCAACGCGCTGGCGGGAGACGGCGACCTCTTCCAGTTCAACGGGAACGTGTCTAACGACAGTCTGATCGATGGCCTCCCGGAGGGCTGCTGTGTCGAGGTCCCGGTGCTGGCGTCGAAAGAGGGTCTTCGCCCGATGCGCGTGGGCAAGCTGCCGCCGCAATGCCAGGCGCTCGTCTCCATCAGCGCGCAGAACGAGGAGATGGCCGTGGAGGGCGCCCTTTCCGGCGACCCGCGGCCCGTCTTCCACTCCATCTGCTACGACCCGCTGACCTCGGCGGTGCTCTCACTCGGAGAGATCAGGGCGATGGTGAACGAGATGTTCGCCGCGAATCGAGACTACCTGCCGCAGTTCAGGACCTTCACGGTATAGCGCTCAGCGGACGCGAATCACGCGCAGAGTCGTGAGCGGAGCCGCCGCCGGATTCGTGTTCGCGCCGCCGGCACACGCGATTCGCCGGCCGTCCGCGGACCAGTCCAGGTCGGCGGAAGGCAGCTCAGCCAGCGTCGTGATGACCGGTTCAGCACCTGCGCCGGGCTCTACCGCGAGCGACACGGCTCGAACGCTGCTACCGCCCTCCTTTAACTCGACCGCTCCCAGCGTGGTGGAATCGATCCAAACCAGGGCCGTGCATCTGGTCCGGTTTGACGGATCTCCGCCGGTCAGCGCGCGCGGTACGCTGCCCGGCTGTCGTCCATCCAGTATCCAGATCGCGGCCGTGAGCGGCTTCGCCGGGTCTCGCGAAACGGTGAACGCGACCCGCGACCCATCCGGCGACCACGCGATTCCGCTAACCTTCGGCGCGGCCCGTCCCTCATCGTCCCGCGATCCTGCCGCGGCGCCGTGCGCCTGCCTCCACGCAAGATCCGTGTACCGATCCGGCGTGGTCGCCCAGATTCGGCCGCCCTCCGTCCCTCCAGGCTCGATCACGCGAATCGTCTCCACCGCATCGGCGGTGTATCCCCGCAGAATCCCCTGCCGGAACGCGAGCTTCCTGCCGTCCGGCGACCACGCTGGCCATCCGGAATCCTGAAACGAGTCGTAGCGCGGTATCTCGATCTCTGCTTTGCGCCCTGAGGAGGGCACGACAAAGAGCGCGGTCTCGCCGTGCAGCCCCTCCCCGACAAAGGCGATGTGCCGGCCATCCGGCGACCACGCCGGCGAGCGGTAGAAGTAGAGCGAACCCTTGTACTCTTTCGGGTGTATCGCGAGCGGCGCCGCCTTCCTCGACACGGTGTCGTAGCTCCAGAGTCCCATCCCCGGCAGTTTCTCTCCATCCGGAAAGGTCATCCACTCCACCTGCGGGAAGACGATGACGCGATCGTCCGGCGACCAGGCGAGGCCGTCCGGCGAGCGGTACCCGATGCGCGAGGTGCGGAACGGCCGGTCCGGGCTGACGTACTGCGGCTCCAGCAGGGGCGTCACCCGGTGCAGGTCAGCCGACGCAATGCAGAGCTGGTACTTCCGGTCGGTCGTATGCCGGAGGAACGCGATGCGGGACCCGTCGTGCGACCAGCGCGGCGCGACATCCTCGAACACGCCGGGCTTCAGCGCAACACCGGGCGGCACATCGCTGGTACCAGGAACCTGCTTTCCGCACGCCGCCAGCAAAACCGCGACCGGGACCAGGAGCGATCTGAACCACAGAGGCACAGAGACACTGAGGGTCCACAGAGAAAGGCAGGAGAATCGGGGTCTTATTCGCGTGAATTCGCGATATTCGCGGTAAGAGTCCCGCCGTTCGCCGTTTCCGGTTGTTTCCGTGTTTTCCGCGGTAAGAATCCCATTCATCGCTCGACGGAGCGGGCGAGGAGGGCGTCGAACTCCTGCGCCGACAAGAGGCCTCGCGCGAGGACGACTTCCTTCACGGAGCGATGCTCGCGCTTCGCCTGCTTCATCACTTCGGCGGCCGCGTCATAGCCGATAGCCGGATTGAGGAGCGTGGCGAGGCCGGTGGAGCGGTCGAGGAAGTGCGCGCACTGGGCTCTGTCGGCCTGGATGCCCTGGCGCTCAGCGGTCGAGCCATCCTCCAGCGTCTCTTTCCAGTCGAGCAGTACGCAGCGGTCCACGAAGGCGTTCACGGCGTTCGTCAAGTAAGTCATCGAGGTGTTGAGACTGTGCGCGATGACCGGCATCATGACGTTCAACTCCAGTTGGCCCGCCTGCGATGCCATCGCGACGCAGGTATCCGCGCCGATGACATGGTAGCAGACCATGTTGAGCATCTCGGCCATCACCGGATTGACCTTGCCGGGCATGATCGACGAGCCGGGCTGCACCGGCGGCAGGGTTATCTCGGCCAGGCCGGTGGCGGGGCCGGACGCGAGCAGCCGGATATCGTTGACGATTCGCGTCAGCTCGAGCGCGATGGTCCGCAGCGTTCCCGAAAGCTGGGCGAAGTCTCCCATCGATTCGGTCCGTTCATAGAGGTTGTCGGACGTGCGGACCGGCAGCCCGGTCTGTTTACGCAGAGTGTCGGCGACCCGCTTCGCGAATCCGGGCGGCGTGTTCACGCCGGAGCCGAGCGCGTTGCCGCCGATTCCAAGCTCCCCGAGCGGCTCTACGTTTCCCATGAGCCGCATCCGGCAGTTGTATACCGCCCGCGCCCATGCGCCGAGCTCGCCGCCCAGCCGCATCGGCACGGCATCCTGAAGGTGGGTCCGGCCCGATTTCAGCACGTCATGGAACTCGTCGGCCTTCTGCTGAAACGCGTTCTCCAGCGCCAACAGCGCCGCATCCAGATCGCCGATCTGGCGAAGCGCGCAGAGCCGCATCGCCGTCGGAATCACGTCGTTTGTGGACTGTCCCCGATTCACGTGATCGTTCGGATGGGCCCGGCTCTTCTCCCCGCGCTTTCCCCCCAGCAGCTCCGCCGCGCGATTCGACAGCACCTCGTTGGCGTTCATGTTGTGCGAAGTGCCCGCGCCCGCCTGGAACACGTCCACGACAAACTGGTCCGCGTGCTGCCCCATGAGGACCTCATCAGCAGCGGCGATAATGGCGTCCGCCAGCTCGGGACTCAGCTCCCCGAGTTCACGATTGACGGTAGCCGCCGCCTTCTTGACCGCCACGGTCGCCCAGACGAAGAGCGGATGGGGTCTCAGCCCGCTGATGGGGAAGTTCACGATGGCGCGCGCCGTCTGCGCCCCATAGAGGGCATCCGCCGGCACCTCCATCTCGCCCAGCGAGTCCCGCTCAATTCTTGTGAGCGACATTGACCTTTGGCTTGACAATCCAGGCCCTCGTAAACGACTCGAGCGTAGCGAGCATGATCGTTGGATCGCAGACGCTGGCTCCGTCGCATGTCACTAGCTGTATCACCTCCGGCTCAAGGAGCGAGTACGTTGACGCCGCGTCGGGCGTCCGTGCCGGAGTCCACAACAAGACACCCGAAATCACCTCGTTATTGCACACAAACTGCTGGCACGCTAACGAAGCGGCATTGTACAACCTGCTCCCGTCCGCGTCGGCGTCAACAGGCGCTACCGGGAGCAATGAGCGCACATCGAGCGCAACAAAGCACAAATTCCCTTGCTTCGCGCTAAGAGCGAGTTGCTCGGATTTCTCTTGGAGAACAGACGACACCGCATACGCAATCTGTTCGTCCTCGTCTCCATTCCCCCACTCGCATATAACGGCCAAGCCTGAATCTGAGGTCATTTGATAGTCAACCTCGAAGGACAAGGATGAATACGAATCAGGCTCGCCAGATTTCATCATTCGCTCGATCTTCTGAGGTATTTCGGTTCGCAGGTAGTCCATGTCCGCCAAGGTCTCACACGCTCGTAGGATGCGAACACGGAGTTCACCTTGACCACAGAGCTTATCGTGGATGCGCCAGATGCGAGCCCTGATGTCGTTCCAGAGTGACGTTTCCTCGGAAATTCCACGGTGTCGTGCTTCGATAAAGATTTGAATGCCAGAAACGGTCACATGAAAGTCAGGAGTTCTTCGACCCGGCACACACGATACGATGGTCGGATCCATGCCCGACTTTACTAACTCAGCCAGAACCTCCAACTCAAATAGATCGCTTGTGAAGGGGGATAAATCGGACTCGATCTCCGTTCGATCACATATTCGCTTCGCAAGGTCGTAAGCGCCGTCCACTGCTTCCGTGCGGCGAATCAGACCACCTAGCTCAAACAACGCGGTGGTGACGCTTATCCCTCGTACGAGTCCTGAAACGAGAATTGGAACCGGATAGTATTCGATCCTCCCATTGGTACGGGGATGCAAGCGAGGGGCAGGGACCGTCCCCATCTTGAGCATTTGGTTACTGGCCAGCATGTGCGCACGTTCGTACGGAAGCACCCGCAAGAGTGCATGAATGTTCTTGACGTACTCGCTCTCGATCACGCCGGCGCGGTCCAAGAACCAATGGTAGCTCTCGGCGTTTAGAAACCAAGGAGTCCCAATATGAAGTGCTCTAGCACCCGATGAGCACGAGTCAAGGGCAACTCGATTTATCTCGCCAGGCTTCCCCTGCTTTGGCCATCGCTCGCGATCAAGTTGTCTCAAAAGCAACTCGCATTCCGTCTTGAACTGTGGCATTCCTGGGATTCCCGCCGGATCGGGGTAGCCTCCGGGCATTTCCCAATGTACCCAGCCTGCGGAATCCCCTCCAGGGTTTACACGCTGCGCTCTCCATCCAAGGCAACTTGCGATTGCACATTGCAGGCCGGAAAGAACGCGTTGCTCCTCTTCAGTTTCCATTGGCGAGATTCTGACGCCTCTCTGAGCGGATGGTATTCAACCTGCAACGTAATGTCGGAGGCTACCCCACCGGACAAAGTTACTCGGACGTCAAGGAGTATTACTGTTGTGTTCTTGATCGCTTGTCCGCAGGAACATCCAGCGCTCCGGGTTATCAATGGGCCTGAACCCGCACTCGGCATAGACCCCGTGCGCATCAGCGGTTGCCAGCAGCCAGCGGCGGAGCCCCTGATGCTCCGGATGGGCGAGCGCGTGGCGAACCATCGCTCTCGCAATCCCCCGGCCGCGATGCGCTTCATCCACATAGACGTCACATATCCATGCGAACGTCGCGCGGTCTGAAACCACCCGCAGATAACCTGCCTGGCATCCGTCCACATACGCGCTGACCACGAATGACGAGTTGCGAGCCGCCCTCTCGATCTTCTCGCGCGACACGCCCGGACTCCAATAGGTGTTCGTCAGCCACCCGTACACCCGCGCGAAATCGACCCTCTCCAGCCCTTCGACAATCTCGTATTCAGTCGTAATGCTCATCCTCCGGTTCCGGAACCAAGAACGGCAACGGCGGGATTCTTACCACGAAACACGCGGAAAGACGCGAAAAAGGATTCGTGAATCTCCCGCCGTTCCCCGTGCTCCCCGTGGTTCAATTGCCTTTGACGTTATGTGCGTTCTACACCGCAGCCAGCTCGCCGAGGTGTTTCAGCGATTCGGCTTCGACGTCGGCGTGGAGGCTATTCCCGTGTGAATCCATCGTCACGACAGCTACGAATCGGTTCGCCTGAAGGTGCCACATGGCCTCCGGGATGCCGAACTCGTCGAGGAAGTCCACGCCGGTAACGTCGGTGATCGCCTCCGCATAGAACTGGGCCGCCCCACCAATCGCGTTCAGGTAGACGGCGCCGACCTCCTGGAGGCCGTCCAGGGTCGTCTTACCCATTCCGCCCTTGCCGATGATGAGCCGCACCCCGAATTTGCGCAGAATGTCCGCCTGGTAGGGCTCCTCGCGAATCGAGGTTGTCGGGCCGGCGGCCTTCACGTGCCAGCGGCCGTCTTCGTCCTTCAGCATCACGGGACCACAGTGGTAGAGGGCCGCGCCATTCAGGTCGACGGGCGAATCGTGGGTCGTCAGGTACTTGTGAAGCGCGTCGCGGCCGGTATGCATCGGGCCGCTGATGACCACCACGTCCCCAACTTTGAGGACGCGGACCTGCTCTTCGGTGACCGGCGTGGTGAGCTCGACCTCGCGGCCGGTCGTCGGGATGCCAGACTCCTCGGCCATTCTCGCAGGCGATTCGTCTCGGAAGAGCCACCGCTTGATGCTGAATGTACTCGGGTCGAGGCGGATTCCGAGCCGCCGGAAGGCCCAGCAGTTGTAGGCGACGGATACGAAGAAGCTGGCCGGCAGGCGATTGAGCGCGCCGATCTTGCAGCCGAGCAGCGTCGCCGCACCGCCAAATCCCATCGTGCCGATTCCGAGCGTGTCGGCGTTCGCCATCACGCGCGCCTCCAGCTCTGCCAGCTCCGGAATCGGGTTCGTATCCTCCACGTCGCGGAAGAGCTGCTCCTTGGCGTACGAGTATCCGCTGGTCCGGTCGCCGCCGATGCAGACGCCCAGAAATCCCTGGCTGCAACCCTGCCCCTGCGCCTGCCAGACCGCGTGGAGAATGCACTTGTAGACGCCGTCGAGGTTGCGGTCGGCGCGGCCGAGCTGGGGCAGTTCCATCGGGAGCGAGTATTGGATGTTCTTGTTCTCGCATCCGCCTCCCTTCAGGACGAGCAGTACCTCGATCTCGTCCTGCTCCCACTGCTCGAAGTGGATGACGGGCGTACCGGGGCCGAGGTTCAGGCCGGAGTTCCTGCCGTTGATGCTGTCGACGGAATTCGGGCGCAGCTTTCCGATTCGGGTCGCCTCGGAAATGGCGCTCTTTATCGCTTCCCTGATGACAAGCTGGTTCGCGCCGACCGGCGTGTGGACCAGGAACGTCGGCATACCCGTGTCCTGACAGATGGGCTGGACGCTGTCCTTCGCCATGTCGACGTTCTTATTGATGATATGCAGGGCCTGCATCGACTGCGTGCCGGGCCGCTCCTTCGCCGACGCGCGACGGATGGCTCTGCGCACGTCGGCGGGAAGGTTGGTCGCGGTCTCGGTGATGAGCTGAAGCAGGCTGGATTCCAGTGGATTCATTGGATGCTCCTGAAAATCGGGTGGCAACATCCCTATGATACCCACTGGCGAGTCGGCGGCCCGATTCTTACGTGTTTGCGAGCGCAAAAACGGCCGATGGGAGGATGCGGAAAGGCATTCTCCCATCGGTCGAATCTTACGGCTCGCATAAATGTCTTACGGCGGCGCGGGCGGGGCCTTGAGTCCCTGCGACCCGCCGGCCGCCTGTGTTCCGGTGGCGTTCTGTCCTCCGGTCTGCGTCCCAGCCTTCCCACCCGCCGCGGCTGACGAGCTATCCTCCGACTTCGAGCTGCAGCCTGTGAGGAGGATTCCCAGGAGCAGAGTCGCCGCCAGGTACGCCATTAGTTGTCGTTTGATCGTCTTCATTCGAAACGATTCCTTGTCTCATGCGTGTTTCACGTGTTCGGTGGTCGTTACGGAAGCTCGACGTCGGGGCGGAAGTAATAAACGTGGCACGAGTCCTTCCAGACCGCCGAGGGGAAGCCGTTGGCGTCGTAGCGAGCCCAGGGCTCGTGGAGCGGGTCGGTGAGGCCGGGCGCCTGAATGCCCAGCGAGAAGACCTTGTACTTTACGTGCCCGTCCAGGTAGCCGAAGGTCTGGCCGTTGCCATGAACGCCGGCCCTGGCGATAAACCCGAACCAGTTGCTGGTCTGACCGTTATTCGCGGCCGAGCATCCGGATGCGGAAGAAATGTAGACGCACGGAAGGTTGTTCGCCTGGCAGCGAAGGAACGGATTAGGCGCCTGGAAGCCTTTCAGGTTGCCTTTCCCAAAACTCTCGGTGACGAGCGGAACGGTGGTCGGAGCGGTCGCGCCTGCAAGCGGAAACCCCTGTAGCAGACCATTGTAGGTGAGCGACTGGCTGACCGGGCCAGGCTGTCCCGCGGCCTGTACTCCGCCGAGGTCGAGCACCGTCGATGCGGAGGGGCAGAGAACCACGCCGAAGTTTTTGGTGTATGGCTGTACGGCATTGGACCAGTACTGCGACATCCCGCCGACCCAGTTGGCATTCGCCGTCCGCCAGTTGGCGGGCGTGTCGCCGACGAACGGGACGCCGCCGGACGTGTTCCAGACGCTCCCATTGGTGCCGTAACCGAACGGGAACGTCTCGTCATAGTCCTGGACATATTGAAGCGTGGCCAGGGCCATCTGCTTCGCGTTGCTGATGCAGCTCGACTGCCTCGCCTTCTCGCGGGCCTGGGCGAACACGGGGAAGAGAATTGCGGCAAGGATCGCGATAATTGCGATTACGACGAGAAGCTCGATAAGTGTGAACCCCCTCGGTCTGTTCCGCGGCATGATGATTCCTCCTGTGGATGAAAGCAGGACGCGCATTGTGGGTGCCTGCGGGCCGCCGGAGAACATCACAGCCAAATTGACCGCACTCTCCGGTGACTCCATGCTACATCGCGCCAGCGGCGGAACACTAGAACGATTGAAACGTTTTTGGAGGAGACTAACCTGAAGATGGACGCCAGGATGGGGCGGTGCAGGCGCCGTCCCATTTTACTGAATCACGTTACGCAGGCAGGCATTTGAGACTATCGTCAACACGATGCAAGCCGTCATCCCGCAGGGACCTGTGACCAGCCCGTCATCCCGTAGGGATCCGCTTTTTACGTTCTGCGTTGCGAATACAAGTTCAAGAGCGGATCCCTGCGGGATGACGGCTCGCGGACTATGGGGTGACGGCTCAGGGACCGGGGATCACCGGCGGCAAGGACCTCCTGTGTCGGTTAATGCCGGGCTGTGCAGGGTGCGCTTGTTAATTCGCGTCACGGCTACTTCTTTGGGGTCACGGTGAGGAGGACGGGCGGGCCGGCATAGCTCACCTTCACGACGAAGTTGATGGAGACCTGGCCGAGCACCGCGATGGGGAGGTTCGTAATGGGCGGCGCGTCCGGGGCGGCCTTGAGGACGATGCTGCCCTTCGTCTCATTCTCGCCGAGGAGGGTCTTGCTGGCCCCCTCGTCGAGCGTGACGCCCGGCGGCAGCGGGTTGCCGTAGACCGAGCCGAGGTGCCGCAGGTAGACATCCAGCGTAACCGGTTTCGTATAGCCGGGCTTCCGCTTCACCTCGACGTCGATCCTGGCCGTTCCTCCCGGCGCGAGGGTGATCGAGGTGGTCGAGAGATTCACGACGATGTCGCTCGGCTCGGTGACGGCGACCGCCTGCGTGTTTACCTCGTACATGCCGCGTCCGCCACCGGGCAGATAGATCTCCGACATGGGGACCGCCTGATGCATGATGGTGCGCGGCTTGCCATCCACGCCATTTGCCGTGGCGGATCCGATTACCTCGACCTCACCCACGTTGACCGCGGCACTCGGCGCGCACGTGAGCACTACACACCCCTGAGCGACGTTCGGCGGAATCGTGAGGGGGGTCGCGGTCACGCCGGGTGGGAGCCCCTTCACTTCCACGGTGATGGGGCTGTTGAACCCGAAAACACGGTCAACCAGCAGGTACCACGCGCCGCTGTTACCGGGGCCGAGCTTCATCTTGTCGTCGTCGCACCGGATGCGGAAGTCCGGGGCCATGGGCGTCGCGGTCAGGAGATAGACGAACCCCTCGCCGCCGCGGCCGTGCAGGTCCCGCACGTCGAGCAGGTAGTCGCCCTCCGCGCCCGCCTGCCAGTCGATTCGTGAATCAGGCCCCTGCGCGTCGTCGTTCGACGTGATCTCCTGCCCCTTGTCGTTCAGCAGCGCGAGCACCGAATCGATTCGCGAATCATATCGGCGCGCGTTCACCTCGAACCGGAACATCTGGCTGGCCTTCGCGTGGAACTTGTACCGGTGCGATTCACCCGGCTTCGAGAGCTTTGCGTTCACGGCCGCCGGGACCGAGAGCGGCATCGAGGCGTCCCCGGCCGGAGCGGACGAGACGGTCGTGGTCGGCAGGTCGGTCACGAGTACCGGAACCGGATTCGAGAGGCCCATCGGCGTCTTGAGCTGAACGTACTGCTCGCCCATCGGCGTGTCCATCGGGATCTCGAGGCGGCAGGGCTTGCCCTGGAGGCCGAAGCCCTCCGGCGTCACGTCGACCGCCGTTCCCGGCTTGCCGCCCATCGGGAGCATCGCGGTGATGAAGGGCCGCGTGGTGATGTTGAGCCGGTAGGTCCAGTAGGGATTTCCCTTGTAGGAGACGTCGCGAATCTGGATGAAGTAGTCGCCCGCCTTCTCGAATCGGTAGTGGAGGAGGGGGTCGGCGCGATAGTAATCGTCGTTCGCGGCCAGCTCGCGGCCCGTCGAATCGCGCAGCGTGATCATCGGGTCGGCGTGCTCCTGGAGGTCGTGAATCTTGTCCTCCAGCCGCGCGCACGCGACCGCAAACGTAATCTCCTCGCCGGCCTGGGCTTTCAGCTTGTAGGTATCGACGTCCTCGCCCTGCTGGATTCGGCCGTTAATGGTCGTCGGAACCTTGATCTCCTGCGCCTGCTCGATGGTGTTGTCCGGCTCCTTCTCCAGCGTCTCCGGCTCATCGCCAATGACGAGCTGGCCTATCGAGCTGACGCCGCGCGGCGTGACGACCCGCACCTCCCGCACGCCGACCGGGGCGTCCGCTGCCGCGGTGATCTTCAGCTTGATCTCGTTCACGGCAGGGATCACTTTTGTCTTCTCATCCGCCTTCGGCCATCCGCCCGTCGGTACGACCACTTCGCCCGTAACGCCCTTCCCCTCCACCAAAACCTTATAGGCCCCATGGTAGTTATGGAGCCCGGAGAGGGTGACCTCGGTCGATGTGCCGCGCTGGAGGCCGCACGGGTAGAGGCTGTAGATGAACGGGTAGCCGGTCTGGCCGGCGGCGAAGCCGGGCACGAGAAGGACTACAAGCGCTGTCAGGGCAATGCGCATTTCGAGAATCTCCGAACAACTCTGTCTTCGTCTGTTCTTATTCGTCAGTGCGGCCATTATACGGCGTGAGGCGACTCGGCGTCAATCGCGGGCGCGAGCGGCGGGTACGGGACGATTCCGGCAACCATCCGCAAAGGCAATTACATTCCGCGGCGCCGCAGCACTCGCCTTATCCATGTCGATTGTTGCCCTCCTGTCCGCGAAATCCAGGTACCACCCGCGTCCAGCGCGTGTCCAATACACGCAATGAAGGCCGCGAATCGAGTGTGATTCGCGGCCCGACCGGTTGTCAGAGCGGATGTCATGCCAGGTTACATATTCCCGACCCAGGTCCGGCTTCCGTTTGAGGTTCGCGAAAGGGCTCGACATAGACGCAACGGCTCAGGAGTAATTCGGAGATTAAGGGTCCAGGTGAATCTCGATGTGTGAATCGCCCGGAACGTTAAAGCGCAGGTTCCCTTCGTTGGCAGTTCCCAGGATCGTGTGAACATCTTGCGGACGATCGTTACGTGTATAAGTGACGCTCCATTGGGAGTCCTTCACCGCGGACGCGCCGTTCGTTGCGGCCGTGTCTCTTCGGATTTCGAACTTGACCATCTGGTCCGATGATCCTCCGACCTGGACTGCCAGGGTCTTGTGTCCGGCAGCCCAATCGGTCTTCAAGATCGGATACTCGCAGTAAACCAGGACTCCTGCTTCCGGCACGCGCACATACGCTCTGCTTGCGAACTCAAACGCAGCTCCCGCCCCATAAAGCTCCTGCCCGACTGAGCCATTCTTGCGCCACCCATCGTTCAGGTCCTCTACCGGGATTGCCAGGTCATAGAGGTTCCTGGAATGCCAGAACGGAACACCCTGGTAGAGGGAGTCGGGCGGGAGATTGGTCGGATAGGTGTACCAGGCGACCTGCGGAATGTAGCGCAGGGCTTCGCCAGTGAGGTACCGGGCCGAGCCAGAAAGCGCCGAATGGGCGCGCATATAGTATTGAGAGAGTGAATACCAGACCTGATGCTGATCCGCCGCCGTAATGTAATCCACGCCGCTGGCGTCCGAGTTAAAGCCGAAAAACGTCGAGTAGCCTTTGGCATGCCCATATGCACACTGCCATAGCCAGGCATTCCGCAGCAGTCCGGCCAGGGGGATCTCACTGATGCGCAGATAGTGCTGATCCCTGGTGGCCTCGAAGAGCCGCGCCAGGCCCTCGCACGTCATTGCGTCGAACGAGGCGAGTTTGGCGGTCGAATAATCCCACGAGGCTATCTGCTCCGCCGCCTTTTTCGCCTCGTCAACGAACGTCATGTTGCCCGATAACTCGTACAACTGCATCATGTAGAGCAGGAAAACGCCGGTGAATTCCTTCTCGTTCATGGTCAGGTCTCTGTATTCGGTAAAGTGCTGGAAACCGTAATGGCTGTCCTGAGCGAGGCGGATCATCGCCGGACCACTCTTGAGGCAATATGCCTTTGCGTCCGCGTCCCCGTTGAGCGCCGCGCGGCATACCCCGGCCATCTGTTCAATGCTCCACCAGTTGCTGTTGGGATCGTTCGCAAATATAAGAATCGAACCGCGCTTCTCCGACCAGAAGTGCGGAATCTCGGCGCGCAGCCGGTTGTACATGTCCCTGCCCTCTCCGGTCTGGTTCAGGAATGCGAGGAGAGGACCGATTACGTCCTGCATCCCCGTCAGCTGCGGAGATGCGCCGACTGTTCCAACATAGGACTTCAGATAGATGCCGTTCTCCCAGGATGCCCAGCACTCCCCGTTGTAGAGGTCTTGAAGAGACTGGCGTGCAAGCCTGGGCCAATCCAGCCATTGAGTTTCCGGCTTATCGGGCAGGTGAGCGAATATCGCCGCCAGTCCCTGCAAGAACCCGGTGGCGTCCCGCTCATTGTTCTGAGGTGCGCCCTGGTCGTCGGCCGGCGTGAGATACAGCCAGGCGTCCGAAAGAACTACCGGTACGTCCGCCGGAAAGGTCGCGCGGGTATCCAGGGGATTGGGAAAACCAAACGTCTTGGCGCTGGCGCTCACCCAAAAGCGAGGAGTAGTGTGGCACCGCTCGAACAGGGGATTGAGCGCAGTGTAGTTCTGGAAGTACAGGGCCGTTCCCAACCCCGGCGCGACCACGTGCGCGAGTCCGCTGGCGCTCCAGCTCTGTCCAGCGATGCGGCGCAGGCCAATTGGTCCATTCCCCTGGGATGGAACGTAGCACAGCTCGTGCCCGCAGGAGGCAAATTTGGTATCGCTGCCCGGTGTCGCCGAAACGCGCCAGTGAAGCAATCCTTCGGCCGCGTTGAACGTCTCTATCTCGACCTTGAACTTGCGGTTTCCCGATACAGCCTGGTACGAAAGCTGTTCACCTGAGGCACTCTTTGCCTCGTGGATTTCGGGTTGCGTCATCGCGATGCCCTCCATCTCGATGAATCGCGTTACGAGTGAAGCTGTGCCCTCTTTGCGCCGTATTCGGAACAGGCCGTTTGCCGGCTCATAGTCGAGGCGGAAGGGGCCGGTCGCCAGCCCGTTGTCGGGCGCGGGATCTTCCTTCACGGCAGCTTCCGCCCGGGCTACCAGAGCGGCCGAAAGAGAGGGATAGGGTAAGAAGCGGATTGGCGCGTAGGCGATGCGGCCGCCCACCCCTCCAAGTATCGTCTGGACTTCGACCTCGTGTGTCCCGTGCCAATGGCTGGCGTCGCGGTAGTTGAAAGACATGACTCCCGCATAACGATCCACGGGACCGGAGGTCATGCCGCCCACGCCGAAACGGAAGTTGGCACTGGGGGAGAGCTGGCGAACGTTGAGCTCGGCGAACGGGAAGCGGTCGGTGTCGACGGTCACTTTGGAGAGCGCGCCGCCCCACTCCCATTCCGCGCCGTGAGCGTTCATGAGGGCCAGGGCAACTTCCTGAGGCGATGCGTTGACGAGGGCGCGGTTCATGCGCTCGGACTGCATGACCGTCTGTGTTCCGCTGCCTGCATCCGCCGCAAAGGGGGACGCACGAAATAGGCCGGGTTCTTTCAGCAGAATCCAGTTCGATCTTCCGGCGGGCCCGCGAACGGTGAACTCCAGACGGAAGCGTTTTCTGCCCGTCCATCCATCTATCTTGCGCAAGTCGAACACGAATTGCCCGAAGTGAGGGCCGTCCTGCTGCAAAATATGCCGCTTCGTAGCTCTCGAATCATAAGCAACAAGCGACCAGGCGCACTCACGGCTGAGCTCAGGTATCTGGAATGCCAGCAAAGGGTAAGTGCCGAGGTCACCGAGCACATCTTCGGTCCACGTGCCTTTGGGTTCGCTGGAAGATACCGCTAACTCCCACCCACTCGCCTTTTTCGTCGCTGAAACGGCCCCGCCTGCAAGCTGACACTGGTCGAGCGTGAGCACCATATCTTGCTGCGCAGCCTGTGCCCGGATCCGCTGTGGCAGGACCAGTAAGAGCGTGCTTGTCACAAGAACCAGGGCATCCGTGTAGCGCGCGCACCGGACCGATGGTCGCAATCTGGCCTCCAAACAAATTCACACGCAGCTGACTACGTGATTGTACCGCCTGGGAACAGAAGTCTTGCTTACCCTCTGGGAGATGCGCTCCGGGAGGAATCCC
>Ga0068855_100002830_pt1 | contig 21343 bp, 20 predicted proteins | sample KBSCornC52_FD_66592 | JGI IMG/M metagenome (GOLD analysis project Ga0068855, IMG submission 66592) | Corn rhizosphere microbial communities from Kellogg Biological Station, Michigan, USA - KBS Corn C5-2 | ecosystem: Host-associated > Plants > Roots > Rhizosphere > Soil ...
GCCCCGAGTGACCAGTCGACCTTGCCCCAGCCGAATTCGGTGACATAGTCGCCCATCAGCTCCGCGCCGCGGGTCCTGGTGTTGACGCCATTCGTGAACAGCGACACGGCAGTCTGTCCCTTGGCGACCACGTCCGGATCGAGCGAGTTGCCGTTATCCTGGATCGCCTGCGTCACGGCGGGAGCCACGACAACGCCGCCCACCGCCGCATTGATGGTTCCGCTCGCGACGATGCGGTTTCTGACGTCGATCTGGTACACATCGAGCGTCGCCATCAAGTTGGCCAATGGTTGAACCACGATTCCGAAACTGACGTTGTTCGAAGTTTCGGGCGCAAGCCCCGCGCCGAGGCCCAGATCCTTGGCGCCCCTGGAATTGGGCGCCAGCTGTACAACTGCCGATGTGGGCGAGACGTTGGTGGTCGTGTAGTACTCCTCCGCGAGGGTCGGGGCACGGAATCCGGTGCTGAGTGTCCCGCGCACCGCGAATGCAGGTACGAAGTCATACCGTGCCGTCAGCTTGCCAACGGCCTTGCTGCCGAAGTCGCTGTAGTGCTCGTAGCGACCCGCCAGATCCAGCCGCAGTGCGTCGCTTGGCTTCGAGGCGAAGTCGATGTAGCCCGCCTCATTCTTACGCGCGTGCTCGCCCGCATCGGGAGGATTGAACCCGGGATAGGACTGCGCGCCTCCGCCGTAGTAGGACGCCGGATTGCCGGCACCGATGGCGTAAGTGTCGCGGCGATACTCCCCGCCGAAAGCGATATTGAGCGGGTTGGCGAGCCCAACGAGGAAGTCGCGGCTGATGTCGATGGTTGAAGTCCATTGCGTCGCTTTGAAAAAACCGTCGTAGAAATCCGTGGGCGAGGCGCCGTTCAAGGAGTAGAGACTCGCGTTGGAGGAGTTCAGCGTGTAGATATCGTCTTTGTCATAGCCGTAACTCGATGCCACATCCCAATTCCAGCCCGCCGCGGTGCCTTTGAGACCGCCCGTGATGTTGTAGTCGGTCTCGCGGATGGCCTCGAGCGGATCGAAGCCGAAGGGAAACGGGTACGTGGTGATACCCGGCTGGCTCGTATGTGACACCTTGTTGGGGAGCCGATAGTTCTCGTAGGAGTTGGCGTCCTTCTTTCCCCAGGTGCCGAATGCATAAAACTCTGTGTCGCCGCCGAGCGCAAAGCTCGAATTCAGGGCGAGCAGCGTCATGTGGTACGCGCCATCGCCCTCGATTTGATTGAGATAGGGGTAGCCGGGGGCGGAGAGCTCATTGGTGTTGGGATAGGCCGTGGGGTTGACCACGCGCGGGTCTACCGCACCACGATTGCTATGGCCGTGATTGCGCACCTCCGCGGTCAGATTCAGGAAGCTGTGCGCGATTGGACTGAATCCGGCGTTTCCCGCGATGTCTTCCGTGCTGCCGCCACCGTCATCATAGGCGCCGTAGGTTCCCGCCAGGCTGCCCCCGGCTGGATCCTTCTTCAGTATGATGTTGATAACACCCGCGATGGCGTCCGACCCGTACTGCGCGGCCGCACCCTCCGTAAGCACTTCGACGTGATCGATCGCTTCCACGGGTATGAAGTTCAGGTCGACGGCAGCGCCACCCTGATAGGCGCCCGACAACACCGCCAGGTTCGACGTAGTATGGCGCCGTTTGCCATTGACGAGAACCAGAACGTCGTTGGGACTCAGTCCGCGCAGCTTGACCTGTAGCGTTTGGTTGGCTTGATCGCCGCCAAAGGACTGGCCCGTCAACGAGGGGACGATGTTTGCAAGGGAGGTGATCAGGTCCGGCTTGCCCGCGGCCTTTTCCAATGTCTGCGCACTGATGACCTGGATGGGTGCGGGACTGTCAGCCGCGGTGACGCCGGTTTGACGCGTACCGGTAATGATGATTTCACCTCCCGCGGTGAGCTCGGCCGCTGCCGCAGCTGCGCTCGGAGCAGCAGCGTCCGCCGACTCTGCCGCGTGCACCACATTGGCGCCCGATGCGAGCACGGCCGAGGCGAGCACCATTCTCCGCAGCCCGATGCAACTCGAGTGCAACGCCATACAGCCGACCCTCCTTGTTGTTGTCAGGTCACTGCGGTTGCAATAAGCCGGCCAGGCGCGCCGCGATTGCCGCCGCGCCCGATGTTCCCATCTACACGATGTTGAAATCTATGAAGTTAGGCGGGCATCACCCGCCGACAGACATTGTCGGTTTGTTGTTGCTTCCCTGTCCGCGCGGCACCAATCTGGCGCGCAATCCGCAGGCGAGCCCCGCAAGTTGGTGCGCCGCCGATAAGGGCTTGCGACCTTCGCCGCCCCAGCAGCCAAGGCCCTGCAGGCTCCATGAAACAAACATCGACTCCGATCCGACGCACTCCGCACTCGCAAACTGCACCACAATCGCGCTGACCATCGGCAGGTTGCTGCCGTTGCCCCAAGAGCCTGCACTGCCTCAGGTCAGCACCCCACCAGTTGGCACAGGGTCGCCAGCAGCCCCAACCTCGCATGACCGCCATCCCCGCCGCATCAACCACCCCGGGCGGCACCCCTTTCCCCGAGGCTCCCCCCTTGCGCCTGCGCTACACCAGATGTATCTTAAGATATATTCTCAGTACAGGAAGGATCCCATGACTCACTGGCACCACAGCAATCCCTTCTGCGCCGGACGCGGCGGCGGTCACCGGCATTTTGGAGGTGGGCGGCACGGCTTCTTTGGGGGCCATTTCGGAGGCGGTTTCCGCGGGGGCGGCATGCGCACCGCGAGAGTTCTCGGCTCTGGCGACCTGCAACTCCTCATTCTGCTGCTCCTGAGTGAGAAACCGCGCCACGGCTACGAGATCATCAAAGCTATTGAAGAGCACTCCAGCGGCGCCTATACCCCGAGCCCTGGCATGGTGTATCCCGCGCTCACCTATCTCGAAGAAATGGGCTATGCGAACACCACCGCTGAAGGCGCGAAGAAGCTCTACAGCATCACCCCCGAAGGCACCGCGTACTTGCAGAACAATCGCGGCATTGCTGACGAGATCTGGCAGCGCCTCGAGGCATTCGGCCGCAGGCTTGCGTACCTGCAGCGCCAATACGCCGAGGACGAAGCTTTCGCGGATCACTTCGGCGGCGGTGCGGGAGACAGCGCCCGGGACGAATGGCAACAGCTGAAGGCAGAGCTCTTCAACTTGCGGGCGGAGCTCAAAGGCGCGATCTACGAGAAACTCAACTCCTCGCTGACGGAAAAGAAGCGGATTCTCCAGATCCTGCGCCGCGCTATCGACGAGATCCGCGGCAAGTAAAAATGACGCCCGACCAATCCTCCGGCCGCGCGAGCGCGGCCGGCACATTCTCGCGCTACCAGAAGCTCGTCGTCGCGATCCTGGCGTTTCTCCAGTTCACGATCGTGCTCGACTTCATGTTGCTCGCGCCGCTGGGAGCGTTGGTTATTCCGGCGCTGCACATCACGCCATCGCAGTTTGGCGTCGTAGTGTCGACGTATGCCTTCAGCGCCGGAGTGTCCGGACTGTTGACGGCTGGATTTGCCGATCGCTTCGACCGGAAGCGGCTGCTGTTACTGTTCTATGGCGGGTTCCTCGCAGGCACCCTGCTCTGCGCGCTGGCCTCGAGTTATCCCATGCTGGTCTTTGCGCGGATGATCACGGGGCTGTTCGCGGGAGTAGTCGGCTCGGTCAGTCTAGCGATCGTGACAGACATATTTCCGCTCGAGATGCGCGGTCGCGTCATGGGCATCATCCAGTCAGCTTTCGCGGCGAGCACGGTGATGGGTATCCCACTCGGGTTGCTTCTGTCGACCCGGTGGGGATGGAACATGCCCTTTTTCATGTTGATGGCTGTGTGCACGGCCGTCGGCATATTGATCCACACGAGACTGCGCCCGGTGAACGAACACTTGCGGCACCACCCCGATCGCAGCCCGCTCCAGCACCTGAGGCAGACCGTGTTGAATCGGCGCTACGTGCAAGGATTCCTGGCCACCGGGCTGCTCAGCGTCGGCGGCTTCATGCTCATGCCCTTCATCAGCGTGTTCACCGTGCACAACATCGGGCTGCCTCTCGAGCGGCTTCCGCTGCTCTACATGGTGACGGGCGTCTTCTCGATGGTGGCAGGGCCACAGATTGGCCGGGCCAGTGACAGGTTCGGAAAGCTGAGGGTCTTCGCCTTCGGGTGTGCCCTCACCGTCATCATGGTGTTGATCTACACGCACCTGCATGCGACGCCACTTTGGCTACTCTGCATGATCATGGTATTGCTCCAGGTAGGAATCTTCTCGCGTATCATTGCGGCTTCGGCCCTGATGTCCGCGCTCCCAAGAGCGGCCGACCGCGGCGCATACATGTCGATCAGCTCCTCGTTGCAGCAGGTGGCAGGCGGCGTCGCCTCGGTGATCGCCGGCCTGGTTGTGGTACAGGCGCCGGGAGGGGAGCTCTTGCACTTCGACACTCTCGGATATGTGCTCGTCTGCACAACACTGCTCTCGCTGACCATGATGTACTTCATCGACCGGCGGATCCGGGACGACGGGCTCAATGAACATTCAACCGTCATACGGAAGAAAACAGCAGAGCCCCTGGCCCTCCCGGAATAGCCGCTAGACCGCCCGGCCATCGTCCGCCGGGTGGGGGTTCTTGCCCAGGCAAGCGGGGTCCACCCACCCCCCGCGACGGGCCGGCCGACTCCTTCCAAGTCATCCACCCGTCGGCCACCAGCCTCCCGCCTCAGGCCAAACGTGACTTGCATCACGTCGAATGTGTTGCGTAGCACTCAGTTTGTGCAACTGCATATTCAGAAAATTCAACCTCTACCGCAATCTATTCAGGATCACTCACTACATCGGAAAGCGGGAGAAGTCATGTTCAAGCAGAAGTTCACTGCACGGATGCTGCCCCTGACAGGAAGTCTGTTACTCGTTCTCGGTGCGGCCTCGACTGTCGACGCCGCCACCGCTACCTCGAACCTCTCGGTCACCGCGTCGGTGACGGCGAACTGCACCATCTCCACTGCACCGGTCGCATTCGGAGCGTATGACCCGGTCTCGACCAACGCCGCAACGGCGCTCAACGGCACTGGCACGGTCAACGTGACCTGCACCAGCGGCGCCAGCACCACCGTCACCCTCGGTCAGGGGTCGAACGCCAATACTGGCTCCACGGATGCCGCTCCCGCTCGGAGGATGAAAGACGCGACCACCCACTTCCTCACCTACTCGCTGTTTCAGGACAGTGGTCGACTGACAGTGTGGGGTAACACGGCGGGAACTGGTGTAGCCAATACAGGCACCGGGTCGCAGGTCGCGGTGACGGTGTACGGCGCGGTCGATGCCGGTCAGAACGTACCGGCTGGCAGCTACAGCGACACGGTAGTCGCGACAGTCACCTTCTAACTGCTCCTATGAAGAACCGGGGAAAGTATGGCCAGGCCCTTCACTGGGGCCTGGCTTTTGTTGCCGCGTATCTGCCGACGGCGCACGCGGGGTCGTTCACTGTCAATCCAGTGCGCCTGACCCTTTCGCCAAGTCAGACAGTCGCGGCCGTCACGGTGAAGAATGTCGGCTCCGAGTCGACTGTGATTCAGCTGGAGACTTCCAGCTGGACCCAACACGACGGGCAAGACACGCTGACATCCACCAATGACATATTGGCCACACCACCAATCCTCACTATCCCCCCCGGGGGGTCGCACATCGTGCGCGTGGGCTTGCGGCGCGCTCCGGACCCACAGCACGAGATGACCTACCGGTTTTTTCTGCGTGAAGTGCCTCCGCCGGAGCCTATCGCCCAAGGATTGCGAGTCGCGCTTCTCATCAGCATGCCCGTGTTCGTCGTTCCGCCGAAGGCGCTAGTCCCTGCGGTCCAATGGCGCGCCGTGCGAGCTCACGACGGCAACATACGCCTGCTCGCCAAAAATACCGGCCAGGCCCACATTCAGCTCGGACAGCTCGAGATCACCCCGGCAGAAGGCGGGCCGGCCATCGCCACGCGCAACATGGCGGACTACCTTTTGCCTGATAACAGCCGGGAGTGGACGGTAACCCCACGGTCCGCAGCCTCCATAGGCGAGGTCCTCGCCATTTCGTCGCAAGCTGACATTGGCCTCATAACAGCCAAAGTGGCGTTGGAGGACGAACCACGGGAATTGACTCCCACGACGCCGGCCACGGCAGCGCGCTAGCCGCGCGTGCCCCCCGCGCCAGCCTGCAACAAGCACGGCAGCCATGTGGGCGCGGTTGGCTACACTGGCGGTCTCGTGCCTGATATTCAACATATCCTGGGGAGAAACCCCGACCGCCCCGACCCAAGCGGGCTTCGAGGAGCTCTGGCTGGGGGTCGAGCTCAATGGCCAACCGCCGGATGATGTTGCGCTCTACCTGCGCACGCCAGGCGGCCATGTACTCGCGCCCCTAGCGCAACTCGAGAGCTGGCGAATGCGGATACCCGAGCGACAGCACCCGACCGCATACAACGGCCAGCAATACATCCCGCTCGAAGCCCTCACTGGAGCGAGCTATCACATCGACGAAGAGCGGCAGGTGTTGTTGCTGAGCGCGCCGCCGCAACTCTTCGACCAGGTGACCTTGAAAGAGGCCCATGACAGCTCCGTGGCTGCGCCACGACCGCCATTGGGCGGCTTCCTCAACTATGATCTGGTAGCCACTGAAGTGGACTCGCACAGCTCGCTAGCCGGCCTGGTCGAGGCCAGCATGTTTGGTCGCGCCGGCGCGGGCGTAGTGCGCTACCTGGCGCGCCGGGAGACCGGCCCCGCGCAGGTGATCCGCCTGGACAGCACCTGGACACTGGATGAGCCAGTGAGCGCCAGCAGCTTGCGACTCGGTGACTCGATCACCGGTGCGAGCGCGTGGGGCGGCGCTGTCCGCTTTGGCGGCTTTCAGTGGGCTTCGAACTACACCACGCGGCCCGGGCTGATCACCATGCCCCTCCCCACCCTGGGGGGTGAAGCGGCTCTGCCATCCTCACTCAGTGTTTACGTCGACAACGCCCTGCGTCTCCAACACGATCTCCCGGGCGGCCCGTTCCGCATCGAGGATATTCCAGTTGTGACGGGCGAAGGCGATGTCCGCCTCGTGGTCCGCGACCTTCTCGGGCGAGAGCAAGTCATCACGGAGCCCTACTACGCCAGCCCGGAGCTCCTGCGAGCCGGGTTGCAGGAGTTTTCTGTAGAGACCGGATTCGAGCGCGAGAACTACGGTGTCCTCAGCAATGACTACGGACGGCTCCTGCTGGTCGCAACGGACCGGATCGGCCTGACCGACCGTCTCACTGCGGAGGGTCACACTGAGATCGTGCGAGATCACCAAGCGGTCGGCCTGTCAGGAAGCACGCGAATGGCCACGGTCGGTGTCGTCAATCTCTCGGTCGCCGCAAGTCACAGTGCGCAAGGAACGGGCAACCTCGTCGGCGCGGGTTTTGAGCGCTCGGCACACCGGCTCAGCGTCGGAGGCCAGGTGGAATATGCCAGCCGCTCATTCGAGCGACTCGGCGCGTTACCGGACCAGCCGCAGCGTCGGCTCACCGCCCAGGCTTTCGCCAGTGTTGGTTTGGGGCACCTGGGCTCCCTCAGCGCGAGCTACACGCGGCAAGACTTCTACGCAAGCCACGCGCTCGACATTGTCAGTGTCCGCGACAGCATCAATGTTGGCTGGCTGGGCTACCTCGCTCTCTCGGTGATCCACACCGCAGCCAGCACCACCGACACGGCAGTCGCATTGACGCTGACTCACTCGATCAACGCCCGCACCAGCCTGAGCGCCACGTCGAACACCGACTCCAGGGGGACTACCTCAGAATTCGACTTGCAACAGAACCTTCCCGCAGGGCGCGGCCTTGGCTACAGATTGGTAGCCGATGCCGGCGCGACTCGAGCTATCGACGGCACCGTCGACCTCCAAAACGACGTCGGAAGTTACGAAGTCGAAGCCCGCAAACAACCCGGCTCGACACTTGCACAGGTGTCCGCGAGCGGCGGCCTCGCCATGCTCCACTCCCACGTCTTTCCCTCGCGGCAGATCGATGGCAGTTTCGCCGTCGTGCAGGTCGGAGACGCAAGCAACGTGCGGATCTATCGCGAAAATCAACTCGTCGGACGCACCGACGCGTCGGGCCTCATGCTCGTGCCTGGCTTGCGGGCCTACCAGGAAAACTCCATCGCGATCGAGCAGGCAGACCTGCCCCTGGATGTGGCGATCGAATCGGTGCAAGCGCAGGCAGTCCCCTACTTCCGCAGTGGAGTCATGGTGAGCTTTCCGGTCGAGCACCCCAGGGGGGCGCTACTGTCGGTACGCCTCGAAAATGGCGACCCGCTGCCCGCCGGCGCGCTCGTGAAAATCGACACCCAGGAAACGGAATTTCCCTCCGGAACCAACGGGCAGGTTTACGTAACGGGACTAGCGGCGGATAACGACGTGCAGGCCAGGTGGCATGATACGAATTGCCACTTTGCCGTTCATTACACCCCAAGCTCCGAACCTTTGCCCCAATTGGGCCCTTACATCTGCAGGAGCTCTGCACAGTGAAGCCATCGACACCACTACCAGTCTTGTGCGCATGCGTGCTGACGTGCGCGAGCATTGCGGCACAAGCCGCCGGGAAATGCACCATAAGCACCAGCGGGCTCAGCTTTGGCACATACGACGTGTTCAGCTCACTCAGCGACGACACCACGGGGACCATCATCGTAAATTGCCATAGCGGAAATTCCTACACGCTTTCCCTGAGCAGTGGGTCAGGCACTTACACGTCACGCGCCATGAAGAGCGGAACACACGCACTAGCCTATAACCTGTTTCTGGACGCGACACGCCTCACGATCTGGGGCGACGGATCAGCAGGCACCGGAACCGTCAGCGGCGTTGGGACGGGTGCGAACATCAACACGCCTGTCTACGGACGTATTGCAGCGGGACAGAACGCCTTCGTTGGAACCTACTCCGACGTCATCACGGTGACCATAACGTTTTGAGGCCTCAAAACGTGTAGGCCAGGCCGGCCAGAAAATCTCCCTGTACGAACCCGGAGCCCCTCACCCGCACCCTGCAAAGTGCATCCCCCTGATCCGCGCGACAGAACACCGCCGAGTCAGTGTTGAGAGGCGTCCAAAAGCCGCGAGCTTCGAGCCGTAGCGCGAAGTGCTGGCTCAGAGGGGCGCGCAAGCCCAGCGACAAGGAAAGCGCAAAGCGCGTGTCCTCACGGCCGCCCGCCAGGTCGGGGCTCAGCCGCGCAACCCCAAGGCCGCCGCCAAAATAGGGCTTCACCCGGCTCTCATCATCGAGCAACACAGTCCCACCGATCTGGAGATACTCCACCACCGTGCCGACCGGCGCGAAACCGGTGCCGCGCAAAGTTGTAGACTCCCGACTGTAGAACACCTCATATTGAGTCTGATCATCGGCGCGCAAATCGACGGCTAGCGCGAACGAGTCGTGGTCGGCAAGCGAAATGCGTTGGCCGGTATCCGCCATTCTGAAGCCGCCCCCCAGGCGGTAACCGGCAAACGGACTGATTTCAAACTGCTGCGGCTCGGGTCGCGGCGAGTCCGCCGCCGCAGCCTCACTGCCGAGCAAGGCCGCTGCCGAGACGATTGTCACCCAGACTCGCCGATACCCAGGCATGTTCGTGCTCCTCTACCACCCACGATCATGATCTGACAACCCGTTGCGTGAGCATAGGCTCGGGAACGTCGCTAGCCGGCGCCAATGTTGGATTGTCGCCGACATACTACACTGGGTTAACATGCGGGGCGCCATGGGAGGAGAACAAGATGTCCAGTCACCAGCCGAATCTTCTCGGGATTGCCGGAAGCCTGCGCCGCGGCGCCTATTCCGCCGCCGTGTTGCGTGGTTTACAGGAGTCCGCCGCCGATCGGGCACGGATCGAAAGCTTCGCACTGGATGCCGTACCGCTTTACAACGCGGATCTCGACGGGGACCACAAACCCGCGGCAGTCGTCGCACTGAAGGATGCGATCCGCGATTGTGAGGGCCTGGTACTCGTCTCACCCGAATACAACTACGGGGTATCGGGCGTGTTGAAGAACGCGCTCGACTGGGCCTCGCGCCCCGGCTACCAGTCGGTGCTCAAGGACAAACCCGTGCTCATCATCACCAACTCGCCAGGCTTGCTCGGGGGCGTACGCGCCCAGGCGCAGTTACGACAGACCCTGGTGGCGACACTCTCCAGGGTGATCGCCGTACCCGAAGTCGTCATTGCACAGGTGCAGACCAAAATCCAGGACGGCCGGCTCAGCGATCCGACGTCATTGAAGTTCATGCTCGAGGGGCTGGATGCCCTGCTAGCGGAGATCCGACGGCGCCCTCGAACACCGTGAACGTCTGGAGGAAGTGAAAGTCCTCGCGATCCAGAGCGAACTCCGGATGACCGGGGTCGCACAGGCGAGTCAGCGCCGCGAAATCCTCACTCGCGAGATACGGTCGCAACCGCTCCCCCCAGGTATCGCGGAAAATGGCTTCCTCCAGATAGAGTCGGGTAGCGGCGCTCAACGGCGCCAACCGCTCGATGAGGAAAGTTCGAACTCGGACGTTCTGAAGACCCGCCTGGCGCAGCAAACCTGCGACCCCGCGGATAGCGGTGAGGTCCTCCTCGCGCACGCCATAGCGCTCCCGGTAGTAACGGCGGACCGCTTCATTCGTAAGGCGCTCGAGCCGTTGATCCCAAGCGAAGAACATTTCAGGTAACAGCGAGCTCTGCCCGATGGCGATCCGCCCGCCAGACCGCAAATGCGCGCGCCACGCGCGCAGGACAGCCAGGGGATCGGGAAGATGGTGCACTGTGTTGACGCACCAGATGAGATCGAAGCTGCCTGTCTGCAGGGGCAGTTGCCGCAGGTCAGCTTGGACCACGAGTGCTCGAGGAGGCGCAGAGCCGGAAGCGGCAGTAACATGCGCGACGGCGAGATCGAGACCAACAACGCGGCCGCCTGGCTGGACCGGCTCTGTCAACCAATGCAACGCCTCGCCGGTGCCGCAGCCGGCATCCAGAACGGACATTCCTGGTTGCAGATCGAGAGTTGCGATCGCCTGACGCAGCTCGGGCGCGGCGAAGACATTGAACAGCTGGAGCTTGCGCGAATAATCGCGCGCCGCGGTGTCATTCAGGAGGCCGGGAGCTCGAGGCGAGGAATTCGATCCTGGGGCAGGCACGCCGTCTCGCTGTTGCACGATGTTTGATGAGACCCGTTGTACCACCCTGAGGGCCTCGATGTAACCTCTGTCGCCCCGCGCGCACGCCGATGCCAACCTGAGTGCGCATTGCGCGCACCGTTCACCGTCGCGTGGAATGACTGTTCACGAGCGCCAGAATACGCCCTGAGGACTTCAGGCCATTGGTGCCGCTCGCGAGCGCACGCGCAGACGAGCCTGGGTCTCGCGCCAGTGCCCGCACGCACCCTTACGCGGGGCGCCGTGACTCAATGCAATCGCGAGCGGCCCTTATCCGGGAACGTGACGGTGATATCGGAGACAGGCCGCCACGGCAGCGGAGCGCTCGGCGATTTTGAGTTGCGATCTGGCACCACCCACTGCAGTCGCTCTTCAGGCAGTTCGTTGTGGCGCTCGAGGTCTCGTTCAGGCTTGGGCGATTTCATCGAAGTCTCGCGTTCCCGTGCACTACACAATGTGGGCAACAGAATTCCACGGAGTGCGGGCGGCGCGAAGAGCACCACGTCGCATCGAGCTCGGGATTTTCCGAACGTGATTAACATCTTTTGGCGCCTACCGGCGCGCGCGTCCAGACAATTGTTCAGCCTCAGCTGCCCCCTCGGGGCGCAGTGCTGCAATCTAGCGCCTAGCGGCGACCCTGGAACACCAGCGCGGCGGCGCCGCGCAGGCGGGCCAGGTCGCCATCGCGCGACGGCACGACCTGTGGCGGGGTCCCGGCGATGGTCAAATCTTTCACGGCCTGGCTGAGAATCGGACCGTATCTGTGCCACGCGGAGGTGACATCCCCGGCGATGTAAATGACATCGGGTGAAAGCGCCGCAATGACCAGTCGCAAGCCGTGACCGATCTGGGTAGCTTGTTTCTCGAGAGCCGCCGCGGCATGCGGGTTTCCGTCCTCCGCCAGGCTCAGCAGCTCACCGAAATTGACCTCGCGCGGCTGCGGGTCCAACTCCCTGTAGTACCGCAGGGCAGCGCGGCAGGAAGCAAACATCTCCCAACACCCGCGTTGGCCGCAAGCACACTCCGGTCCATTGGGATCGATCGAGATGTGACCGAACTCACCCGCCATGCCCTGGTGGCCGCTGAGAATGCTGCCGTTGACAAAAATACCGGCACCGATGCCCTCCGAGGTCGTGACCAGGACGGCATCGCGATTGCCATCGGTGTGATTGAAGGTCAGCTCCGCGAGCAGGCAGGCGGTTGCCGCATTGGCGATATGGACCGGCAGCTTCATCTTGCTTTCGATCTGGCCCTTCAGATCGAACTCCTGCCAGCGCAAGTTGGGCGCGAAAAGCAGACGATCCGTCTGCGGGTCGATCCGACCCGGGAAACTGATCCCGATACCTTCGATCGACGTGCGGGCGAGCTCCGCCTTCACTTTGGTGAGACCTGCGAGGATCAGCTGGGTGGAAGCTGCCGCATCGGAGGTCAAAGGCATCATGGAGCGCCAGACGAGCCGGCCATTCAAATCGACCACCGCGACGGTGACCTGGTGTGGATGGATGTCCAAAGCCAGGGCCACCAGGCTCTCGTTCAGCCGGATCAGCGTAGGGCGCCGTCCCCGGCTCGAAATGGCGGTTCGGCCCTCGCAGACCCAACTCTCGGCCAGCAACTGCTCGATGATCTGGGAGACCGTGCTGCGCTGTAGCCCCGATTGCCTCGCTAGATCCGCGCGCGAGATCGGCTGCTTGGAGCGCACCAGCTCGAGCACGATGCCGCGATTGATCTTGCGTGCGGTCCCGCTCGATGCCAGCTCGACCTCGCTCAGATCGAGACGGCGGAATTCCCGGGCGCGTTGCCGCTTCTGCATTTGGCCTTCACCTCGAGTGCCTCACCGGCACGATACGAAGTAAGGCCACGGCACGCAATCGAGTCCACGGCACGCGCAAAAGATCCGGAACAGCTCCGCGGGACGTCCCGACGGCACCCGGCGGGGGCTGGAATTTACCGCTGCCCGCCGAGCCTTCAGCCGGTGTAGACTCTGCGCCCCCACCGACGCGCCCGTAGCTCAGTTGGATAGAGCATCAGGCTTCGAACCTGAGGGTCGGGAGTTCGAATCTCTCCGGGCGCGCCATCTTCCTAGGCGGAGCCGCGCAGAGCCGCGGGCAGGTACTGCAACACCGTTGGCAGTAACGCCGTCATGATCACGTCATTCTGCGCACCATGGATGCTCAGCTCACCACCGAGTGCCAGGTGTGAAAACCCGTGCACCAGAGACCATACGGCGATCAACAACCCGAAGCTCTCGGGAGTGAGCTCCTGCTGCGCGGGAGTATGAGTAGCCGCGCGAATAGCATTCTCCAGGATTCCGTAGGCGCGCTTGGCGGCGCTGGAAAACTCAGGGTTGCCGGTATCGTGCTTGTCGTGACGGAACATGAGTTGAAAACGCGCCGGCTGATTGAGAGCAAAGCGCACATAAGCAACGCCTTGTGCGTGAAGGCGACGTAAAGGATCCGCGCCCGCCTCTTGATCTGCCTTCTCCAAAGCGTTGCCAAACTCGCGAAACCCCAGCGTGGCGACTTCGGTGAGTAAACCGCGGGCATCTTTGAAGTGGTGCGCCGGGGCGGCTGGCGAGACACCGAGGCGCCGCGCCGCTTCCCGTAGAGTGAAGCCATCCACACCCGCCTCGAGAATGATTTTCTCAGCCACGGCAAGGAGTTGCTGACGCAGATCCCCATGGTGGTAGCTCTTGCGCCGCGCTTTGCGCGCTTTGATCTTGACAGTGTTCAAATCACATCCTAGGATATCTTTACACTGTTCAGATTGTATCGCGGGAGCGCTCGACATGGAACACCACCCCGTTCGTCTCGGCCCAGGCTCGAAAACCGCCACTTTTGGCTACGGCTTCATGGCGGTCACCTCCATCGCCGTCGCACTCTGGTCCCTACGTTATGGCGGCGTAGCGTTTGATGTCTGGACCGCCATTGATAATGGAATTCGCGGGGTGATCGCGCACGTGCCGCTGCGCGCCCTGACACACATGTTGATCGCGCCGATCGCGCTGCTGGTCGGGCCATTCCAGTTTCTGCCCCGTTTCAGGGCGAAGCACCCGCAGGTCCACCGCTATATGGGCAGGATCTATGTCACGGCCTGTGTCATCGCTGGTATGGCCGCACTAGCCACTGCGCCATATGCCTCGGGGGGTCCTGTTGCCGGAGTCGGCTTCGGCATCCTGGCCACGTTGTGGATCGCCACGACGCTCGGCGGGTGGCGGGCGGCGGTGCGCCGCGAGCTCGACCAGCATCGGCTTTTCATGCGCCTGAGCTACGCGATGACGTTCAGTGCGGTGATATTGCGCCTGCAGATTCCGATCGGGTTCATGCTGGGATACACCAGCTATTCAGCAATGTCCGTGTGGCTCGCCTATACGTGCTGGATTCCGAACATCATCGCCGTCCTTGCCTACACGGCACGGGAGCGTGCCAGGCTCCGCACTGTTGGATTCCGAGGGTCCGCACGTTCCATTAGTCACCCGGACCGGCAGACGCTAAGATTCACTCCGTGAAGAAACTACTGAACGGCATTGTCGACTTCCGCAAGAATGTGCGGCCCACAGTGAAGGACACCTTCGCTCTGCTCGCGCTTGGACAGCGGCCGGACACGCTGTTTATCGCCTGCTCCGATAGTCGCGTGGTGCCCAACCTGTTCGCCTCGACCGAGCCCGGGGATCTCTTCGTCATCCGTAATGTCGGGAACCTCATCCCGCCGTTCAGCGAAGGCGAGTCCGGGCCTCATTTTGGCTCAGAGGCAGCAGCCATCCAGTTTGCTCTGACGCAGCTGCCCATAACGGAGATCGTGGTCTGCGGCCACTCCGAGTGCGGCGCAATCGGTGCGCTCGCGCAGGGACAGACGCCGGACGATGCACCAGCTCTGAGCTGCTGGCTGCGCCACGGCGGCAGCAGCCTGAGGAAGCTCGAGGCCGGCGCGAAGCTGGGCGGTCATCTCGAGCGACATAATCAGCTTTCGCAAATCAACGTGCTGGAGCAGCTCGAGCACCTGAAGAGCTACCCGGTGGTACGCAAGCGCATCGCGGACGACAAGCTGCGGCTGCACGGTTGGTATTTCGACATCAAGGGCGCCGAAGTTTACGCATACGAGCCTGGCGAGGATCGTTTCCGCGTCATCGACGAGCCCTACGCCGTGACGCTGCTGAAGCGCCACGGCGATCGATCTTGAGCGGGAAGACCGAAAAACAGCGCTGCCGCTGGGTTCCTCTGAATGATCCGGACTACGTCCGCTACCACGACCAGGAATGGGGCCGCCCGGTTCACGACGACCGGCTACTGTTTGAGATGCTGATTCTGGAAGGCGCGCAAGCGGGGCTCTCCTGGTCGACGATCCTGCACAAGCGCGCCGGCTACCAACGCGCTTTCGCCAACTTCGACCCCAAAAAGGTCGCGCGCTTCGATCGGGCACGGCGAGCCGCACTCATGCAGGACGCCGGCATCGTTCGCAACCGTCTCAAGATCGAGTCCGCGGTCGGCAACGCGCAATCATTTCTCGAGGTGCAGCGCGAATTCGGCTCATTCGACCACTACCTCTGGTCGTTCGTGGCGGGACGGCCATTGGTCAACGGCCCGACGGCACGCACAGGGGTTCCGGCCCGCACCCCGTTGAGCGACCAGATTTCGAAAGACCTCTCGAAGCGAGGCTTCCGCTTCGTGGGCACCACAATTCTTTACGCTTTTCTGCAAGCGGTCGGCGTAGTCAACGACCACTCGCGCGACTGCTTCCTCTATCGCCCCGCCGGACTACGCCCGCGCAGGCGAGCTCAGTAGCCGAAAGCGCGCCCGCCCCACTAAGATAGGGGGCCGCAGCTTTGCGGCAGATCTTCAGGCCGCTGCACGCGGTGAACGGGAAACAATTATGAAAGCGCTCTTTGCCATGACAGCACTCACGGCCCTTGCCGGCCCGGTGTATGCCGACTGCTCCTATCCTCCGCCGCCCAGCAAGATTCCGGACGGCAACACCGCCACCATGGAAGAAATGCTGGAAGCGAAGAAGGCGGTCACGCAATACAACAAGGACATCAATGCCTATGTCGCTTGTATCAAGCTGGAGCATGAAAGTGCGGTCAGCAAGGTGGGGGACAAGCCCACGCCAGAGCAGAAAGAGGATATGAAGCGCATGGAGGCCATGGAGGTCCAGAAGAACAATGCTGCCGTCGATCAATTGCAGAGCGTCGCCGACCGCTTCAACGAGCAGGTGAAGATCTACAAGGCGAAGCACGATCCCAACGGCGGCGGCGACAGCGACAAAAAGAAGAAGTGATCGGACCCTTCCGGTGCTGACGCCCGCCCAGGCCGAGGAGTTGATCGGGCAACACCTGCAATGTCTGCCGATCGAATCCCTGCCGCTAGCGCAGTGCGCGGGTGCTGTCCTGCGCGAGAACATCTATGCCGAGCGCGACGCCCCGCCGTTCGACCGGGTGGCGATGGACGGCATTGCGGTCGATAGCAGCGCTATCAGCTCCGGCGTCAGGCGGTTGCACATACAAGCCACTCAGGCGGCGGGCGATCCTCCTTTGGTACTCAGCTCAAAGAGCGGGTGTATCGAAGTGATGACCGGCGCCGTGCTGCCGTCGGGCTGCGATGGCGTCATTCCGGTCGAAGAGGTCGTCATACGAGACGGTCACGCGGAGCTCGCGCACGCGGTGGCGGTCGAGCCTTGGCAGAACGTCCATCGGCGCGGTACCGACACGCGCCAGGGGACGCTCCTGATCAATGCAGGCGTGAAGCTACGTGCCCCGGAAATAGCGATCGCTGCGGCGGCGGGAATGCCTCGGATCCGAGTGAGCAGTCAGCCGATGCTCGCGGTGATCTCGACCGGGAATGAGCTCATCGAGCCTGGCGAGCCGGTTCTCCCGCACCAGATACGGCGCTCCAACGCGTACGGCATTGTGGCCGAGTTGCGAGGATATGGATTCCAACGGGTCGCCGACGATCACATTGTGGACGATCTGGGCGAGCTCAAGCGGCGGCTGAAGTTTCACCTGGAGACGCACGATGTGCTCGTCCTCAGTGGCGGCGTCTCCATGGGAAAATTCGACCTCGTGCCCAAAGCGCTCGATGACCTGGGTGTCCGGTCGATTTTCCATAAGGTGGCGCAGCGTCCTGGCAAGCCGTTCTGGTTCGGGGTTGCGAGCTCAGGCGCGGCGGTTTTTGGGTTGCCCGGCAACCCGGTCTCGACCCTGGTCTGCCTGCGCCGCTTCGTGATCCCTGCCTTGTTTGCGAGCCTGGGGGAGTCGCTTGCCGTCCCGGAAAAGATCGCTCTTGCCGCGCCGGCTACGGTGAGCGTACCGCTGACCTTCTACCTTCCGGTGCGCGTGGAGCTCGATGACTGGGGCCGGCCTTGGGCGGTGCCCCAGCCGACCAATGGATCGGGTGACTTCACCGCCTTAGCCGGAACTGACGGCTTTGTAGAGCTGCCTCCAGGCCCGAATACCTACGCCAAGGGTTTCATCACCCGCCTGCATCGCTGGTAGGTCCACGTAGCGGGTACCGAGCGTACAAGACCGCTGAATATTTGACCCGCGGCGGTTTTACCCCCATTAAGGGAAATGGCGTCGGCGATCCGCCGATGGTAATAGCTCGCTGCACGGTTGCTTGATTCACAATGGCCAGTACTGAAGTCGTCGTCCCTTTTGGCTCCCGATCCTCGCCCCGCGATACGCTGGGGCGCCCGATCCGGGACCTGCGCATCTCGGTCATGGACCGATGCAACTTCCGCTGCCCCTACTGCATGCCGCGGGAGACCTTTCACGACAAATATCGGTTTCTCAACTCGCACGAGCGGCTCTCGTTTGACGAGATCGTCCGGCTCACTGGCCTGTTCGCCCAGGTGGGCGTGCGCAAGCTGCGCCTGACCGGGGGTGAGCCGCTGCTGCGAGCCAACCTGGCTGACTTGATCGGTGACCTCACGGAGATCCCGGGCATCGAGGACATTGCCCTGACCACCAACGGAGTGCTGCTCGCGAAATACGCCGCCGAGCTGAAGGCCGCTGGGTTGAAACGTATCACCATCAGCCTGGACAGCCTCGATCCAAAAGTCTTTGCGAAGATGAGCGGCGGTTTCAATGGGGTAGCCGACGTATTGAACGGGATTGAGGCGGCCATGCGGGCGGGGCTCGAGCCGATCAAGATCAATGCCGTGGTCCAACGCGGTGTAAACGATCATACGGCTGTGGACCTGGTGGAGCGTTTCCGCGGCACCGGGGTGATCGTGCGATTCATCGAATACATGGACGTGGGTAACCGCAACGAGTGGCGGCAGGACCTGGTCGTGCCCTCGAAGGAGCTTGCGGCGCGCATCGCGGCGCGTTGGCCGTTGGAATCACTCGAGCGTGACTACCGCGGCGAAGTAGCTCAGCGCTACCGGTTCACGGACGGCCAGGGTGAGGTTGGCTTTATCTCTTCGGTCACCCAGCCATTCTGTGGTGACTGCTCGCGTGCGCGGCTGTCTTCCGACGGCGTGATCTATACATGTCTGTTCGCCACACATGGCACGAGCCTGCGGGAACCTTTGCGGAAAGGTGCGAGCGACCAAGAGCTTCTCGACGTCATACGCAACACATGGCTTGCGCGCACCGATCGTTACAGCGAATTGCGGGCGGTCCTGCGCAAAGAGCACGGCGACGAGCGCAAAGTCGAAATGTTTTACATCGGTGGCTGATGTCGCGCTCAGGTCGCACCCCATCGGGTCTAACTCACCTCGATAGCAGCAATCGGCCGGCCATGGTCGATGTTGGCGCGAAGGAAGTCACGCAGCGGATTGCGACAGCCGAAGCGCGCGTTCGCTTGCCCCGGGAAGTGGCTGTCGCGCTCCGCAAGAGCGGTCATCGCACCAGGAAAGGCCCGGTGTTTGATACTGCTATCGTGGCCGGCGTCATGGCGGCGAAGCGCACCCACGAGTTGATTCCTTTTTGCCATCCGCTGGGCCTCGAGAACTGCAAAGTTGAAATCGAAGAGGACAAGCGGGGCGGAGACATCGTCATCCGCTGCCAGGTGTCCATCCATCACCGCACCGGCGTCGAGATGGAGGCACTGACGGGCGCAAGCGTTGCAGCGCTTACGATCTATGACATGTGCAAGGCGCTCTCGCACGACATAGAGATCACGAGCGTGCGGCTGTTGGAAAAGTCCGGTGGCAAACGGGACTTCAAACGATGAGCGCCAAGGCGGCTCCGCCAGTGTATGGCTTGGTGCTGAGCGGCGGGCTCAGTACTCGCATGCAACGGGACAAGGCCACGCTGGCATATCACGGCCGGACTCAGCTGGAATGGGCGATGAGCCTGGTCGAGCCTCGCGTTGCGCGCGCCTTTATCTCCGTGCGCCCAGGACAGAACGATGCGGTTCGGGCGCGGTTCGCGCAAATCGTCGACACGCGCGCAGGTCTAGGTCCACTCGCCGGTATCATGGCCGCGCAGGAGTCTTACCCGGCTGTGGCCTGGCTGGTGCTGGCTTGCGACCTCCCGTTTCTCGATGGAGCGACCCTGGACCATCTGTTGGCCGCTCGCGATCCGGCACGGTTGGCGACGGCCTTCCGCGCGAGCCATCCCAACCCCAAACACAACGGCTTGCCCGAGCCGCTCTGCGCCATCTACGAGCCGGCGAGCCGCGAGGCCATTCTCGCGCATGTCGCAGCGGGCAAAGACTGCCCCCGAAAGTTCTTGATCAACGCGGACCCGAAGCTGGTCGATCAGCCCGATCCGCGCGCACTCGACAACGTCAACACACCGGAGGAGTATGGTGCGGCCATGGCCACTTTGAATCCGGAAAGCGGCACCGCCCGCAAGCACATCAAAGTACAGTACTACGCGCTCCTGCGTGAGCAGGCGGGACGCAGCGACGAGGCCCTCGTCACCGCTGCCCGTACGCCGCGGGAGTTATATGAAGAGTTGCGGGCGCGCCACCCGTTCTCGCTCGCGCCCGAAATGCTGCGTGTTGCCGTGAACGCGGAGTTCGGCGACTGGACGCAGACGCTGTCGGATGGCGACTCCGTCGTTTTCATTCCGCCTGTCGCAGGCGGTTGAGAACAAGGTAGGTTTTATGTCTGCGTTCCGATTCAGCCGCACTCCTATCGATACAACTGCGCTGCGCGCGCAGCTCGCAGATCCCAGCTGCGGCGGTTATGCCTCGTTCGAGGGTTTGGTCCGTAATCACAACGAGGGGATGAGCGTACGACACCTCGAGTACGAAGCCTTCGAGCCGCTCGCGGTGAAGGAAGGAGAGCGGATCATTTCCGCAGCGGTCGAGCGCTTTGGCATCACACATGCGGCGTGCGTTCATCGTATCGGTGATCTGGCGATCGGCGAGATGGCCGTATGGGTGGGCGTTAGTGCGCGGCACCGGGACGAGGCGTTCCGCGCCTGCAGATACATCATCGACGAGGTCAAACATCGGGTGCCGATCTGGAAGAAGGAGCACTACGAGAATGGCGACTCAGGCTGGGTGAATTGCGAGCGCTGCGCCGCGCCCTCGGCCAGTGCGGAGGGCCACGATCATGATCACGCCCACGCGCACATGCAGGACCATGCGCATGACGACGACGTCCCTAACCCGGCGTCCCGTGCCGGCGCGGCGCCCTCCGCGCCCACGCAACACCACGCGCACCAACACGACCCCGCCCCTCACTCTGCGCCCCACGCCGGCGCGGCGCCCTCCGCGCCCACGCCCGACTACTCGCGCCAGATCGCGCTCAAGGAAGTCGGCCAGCGGGGCCAAGCCAAGCTCCGTGGGAGCCGCGTCCTCGTGCTCGGATGCGGCGGCCTCGGCGTGCCTGTCATCAGCTATCTCGCTGGCGCCGGTATCGGACGCCTCGGGCTCGTCGACGGCGATCGCCTCGAAGCATCGAACCTCCATCGCCAAACGATGTATGCGCTCGCGGACGTCGGCAAGCTCAAGGCCGAACTTGCGGCGGCGCGCGTGCGGGCGCTGAACCCAGAAGTCGAAGTCGACGTGCACGCGATGCGATTCACGGCCGATAACGCGCTCGACATTGTCGGCAGGTATGACCTCGTCATCGACTGCACCGACAACTTCTCGACGAAATTCCTGCTGAACGACGTTTGCGTGCAGAAGCGCGTCCCCGTCGTCTTCTCCAGCGTCTATCAATACGAAGGACAACTGCAGGTCGTACGCCCCGATCGCGGCGGCCC